>Ga0209483_1001370_pt1 | contig 18570 bp, 18 predicted proteins | sample NGEPerA_FD_184508 | JGI IMG/M metagenome (GOLD analysis project Ga0209483, IMG submission 184508) | Arctic peat soil microbial communities from the Barrow Environmental Observatory site, Barrow, Alaska, USA - NGEE PermafrostL2-A... | ecosystem: Environmental > Terrestrial > Soil > Wetlands >... | reverse complement strand
CCGGGTCGATCGAGATCGGGCCGCGCGGGCTTTCGTGCTTCCAGCCCTTGATGATCGCCATCGCCTGGTCGCCGTCGATCTTGCCGCCGAGCTTGCCGACCACGTCGTAGATCAGCGCCATGCCGTCATAGGCGCCGACGGCGAACAAATCGGGATCGCTGTTGGCGCCGTAGGCGGCGTGCCAATCCTTCTCGAAGGCCTCGTTGGCCTTCGACTGGCGCGCGCCCGAATAATGCGTCGCCATGGTCATGCCGATGGCGAAATCCGGCAGGTTCTGCAGATCGTTCTCGTCGCCCGCCTCGGCGCTCGGCAGCAGCTTGATCTTGGCCTTGTCGAGCCCCAGATCGTGGAAGGTCTTGATGAAGGAGACCGGCTGCGATCCCCCCGGGATGAAGGCGAAGAGCGCCTGCGGCTTCTTATCGAGGACGCGCTGGAGGAACGGCGCGAAATCCGGGTTCTGGAGCGGGAAGCGCACGCTGTCGACGACGGTGCCGCCCGCCTTGGCGAAGGCAAGCTTGAACGAGGCTTCGGCGTCGATGCCCGGGCCGTAATCCGACACCGCGGTGTAGACGCGCTTGATGCCGCCCTTGGTCGCCGCCCAGGTGGCGAGGATTTCCGTGGTCTGCGGCAGGGTCAGCGAGGTGCGGGCGAAATAGGGCGACTTGGTCGTGATGACCGCCGTCGCCGCGTTCATGATCACCGTCGGCACCTTGGCCTCGGTGACGTCGGGCGCCGCCGCCAGCGCCTCGGGCGTCAGGATATAGCCCGCGAGAAACTGGACGCGGTCGCGGGTGATCAGCTCCTGCGTCAGGCGTTTTGACGTGTCGACGCTTCCCGCCGCGTCGCGCTTGATGAGCTCGATCTTGGTGCCGTTGACGCTGTCGCCATGCTCCTTCACCCAGAGATCGATCGCCTTCTGCATGGTGTCGCCGAGGCGCGCGAAGGGCCCGGAATAATGCAGGATGATGCCGACCTTGACCGTGTCGGCGCGGGCGGGTACGGCGGAAAATGCGGCGAGCGCGACGAGCGCCAGCACGGACGCGGCAATGGCTTTAAGCGAATTCATGTGTCCTCCCCAGATGGGCGCTGACGGCCCGTTGCGCGGATTGTGTCGCTAAATCCATCGCGCGACAACCTCGGCGCATAGCACGGCCGCGTGGGCAACCGCCCATGGGCCGTCTTGCACGCATTCCAGCCATCGCCTATCGTTCGGCCCCAGCGGACCCGTAGCTCAGCTGGATAGAGCACTGCCCTCCGAAGGCAGGGGTCGCACGTTCGAATCGTGTCGGGTCCGCCAGATTTTTTAAGTCTTCCGCAGCGCGCCGGTCACCCCCGAATCACCGCCAAAAATTCGACGCTTGGCGCCCCGGGCGATTTGAACGCGCCGAAAAATTCGGCGTCAGATCATGGAATGATAGAAGGCGGCCGCCTTATCAAGCAACGTCATGCCGAGGTTGGTGATCGCCGCCCAATCGGTCTTCATCCAGACGCCGACCAACATGCTGATCAAGACCAGCACGACCATCCACAGAAATTTACGCAGGCGCTTGGCGCCGCGCCGCCGCTTCAGCAGTTCCGAAAAGTTGCTCAGGGTCTGCGAATCATCCGACATGGAATTACGCATTGGTTTCTACCTCTAAGTTTCACGCGGTTTCGACAAAGCACCTCAAACGGCGACCTTCGACCCACGGAACGGAAACGCGCGCGGGCGGCTCGGCTCGAATTACGGGTTTGGACGGATTTCACCCAAGGCGCGGCTCGTTATCGAACGGCGCCATGAGCCTTTGGTTGCGTCGCCCAGGGTGACTACACCCGTATGTAGTATCCGGTCGACGCGCTCGCCCGCGCCGGCGGGAACCGGGCGCCCCCGGAAAACATTATATTCGGCCGCTAAAACGCCACGACAGCCGTTCATTGGTAAGCCCATGCACCCAAAAGCCGATGCCTCGGCGCCGCATCCCTTGACCGCCCGCGCCGCGCCGGCGCCGCGCCGACGGCTCCACCGACGGCCAAACCGACGGGTTATCGCGAGGCTCCTCCTCGGCATCGGGCTCGGCGTCGGGCTTGCCGCGCTCGGCGGCTGCGCGACCGTGCCGGACGTGGAGCCGGTCATCAATCAATCCGCCGCCGCCGGCGCCACGCCGCAACTGGCCGGCGCGCGCGGCCCGCTCAGCATGGAACAGAGCAAGGCCATCCTCGACAAGCTGCGGGCCCAGGCGCCGAACAGCGACATTCTGCAGCGCCATCTCTCGATCGAAACAGCGATCGCCGAGAGCCCGCTCGTGGTCGGCAACCGCACGCGCATCCTGCGCAACGGCGTGGCGACTTTCAGGGCGATGTTCGCGGCGATCCGCGGCGCGCGCGATCACGTCAATCTCGAATATTACATCGTCGAGGACGTCGAGAGCGACGGCAAGCACCTCGGCAACCTTCTCCTGGCCAAGCGCGCCCAGGGCGTGCAGGTCAACCTCATTTACGACAGCTATGGCTCGAGCGCCACGCCCACCGCGTTCTTCGATCGGCTTAGGGCCGGCGGGATCAACGTCGTCAATTTCAACAATATCGCGTCGCCCGACGATCGCGACCACCGCAAGATCCTGGTCGTCGACGGCGCCACCGCCATCGTCGGCGGCGTCAATCTGAGCGCCGCTTATTCGGTCCGCCGTTATGCAAAATCCGGCGCGATCGAGGGCAAGCCGTCCGAATTCTGGCGCGACACGGACCTTGAGATCGAGGGGCCGGCGGTTGCCCAGCTGCAGAAGCTGTTCCTCGAGCATTGGAGCGCGCAGAACGGGCCGCCGCTCAACCAGGCCAAATTCTTTCCGACGGTGAAGCCGAAGGGCGACGAGGTCGTCCGCACCCTCGGCAGCGCGCCCAAGGACGACGTGCCGCGCTATTACGTGACCATCCTTTCGGCGATCCGCACCGCCGAACAACGCATCTCGTTATCGACGGCCTATTTCGTGCCGACCGCAAGGGAGATCGACGATCTGATCGCCGCGGCGCATCGCGGCGTCGAAGTGCGGCTCCTGCTGCCGGGCGAAAGCGATTCCGACCTCGCCCTTTCGGTCGGCCGCTCGGATTACAGCGAACTTCTGGAAGCGGGCGTCAAGATTTACGAGACGCGCAACGAAATCCTCCATTCGAAGGACGCGGTGATCGACGGGGTGTGGACCGTCATCGGATCGTCCAACCTCGATCGCCGCAGCGTGATCCTGAACGACGAAGTCGATGCCGTCATCCTCGGCCGCGAAACCGGCCGGCAAATGGAGGCGATGTTCGAGGACGATTTCAAGCAGGCGACGCCGATCGATTTGGCGACCTGGAAGGATCGGCCGGTGTCGACGAAGATCAGGGAGATGTTCGATACCTTGTGGCAAAACCAGCTCTGAGCAAAGTATCCTGGCCTATCGAGCAGGCATGTTGACCGTGGAGTTCCCGATGCGTCCGTGGTGGTTGTCGTTGCTGGCGGTCCTCGGGCTGTTGACTGCGGCAATCCCGGCGCGCGCGCAGGAGCGGGCCTATTCCTACAGCGTCGTGCATCCGATCTACGGCACCATCGGGACATTCACGGAAAGCATCGCGCGGAGCGGCGACACCACGCGGATCGTCAGCCGGTTGCGTGTCGCGGTAAGAATCCTGGGCATCGTTGTGCATCGGGAGGAAGGCGACCACACCGAAACCTTCCTCGGCGACCGGCTCGTCGCGCTCGACGGCGCCACGATCACCAACGGCACGCGTATCGATGTCCACGGCGAAGCCCAAGGCGACCATTTCGTCGTGACGACGCAAGCGGGGGTCGTCGAGGCGCCCGCCGATGTCGTCCCCTCCGACCCATGGCTGCTTCGGAATCTCGGCGCCGGGACGGTCGTTTCGGTAAAGACCGGGCGGGTCTTCGGCACAAGCGTCACCGGCGGCGAGCCGGCGACGATCTCGCTTCAAGGCGTCACGGTCGCGACCCGCCATTTCACGGCACAGGGCGAAAAGCAGCAGGACATCTGGCTGAACGATCGCAATGTCCCCGTCATGTTCCGCAGCCTCGAGAACGGAACGGCGATCAATTTCGTACTGACCTCGCCGCTGCAGGAGGCCGCGATCGCCGAGGCGCATCTGGCGCCGGCGGCCAAACTCCAGCCCCCCGAAGGCCAACCCGGGGGCGGAAGGTAAGCGCGGCAATCCGGACGAGCGGCGATTACTTGCCGGTCTTCTCGGTCGTGGTCGTGGTCGTGGTTGCGGCGGGCCCCGCGATCGTCGTCTGCTCGGTCGTGGTTTTGCCGCCGTGACCGAGATATCCGCCGTAATACACTAACGCGCCGATCCCGACGGCGACGACCAAGCCGCCGACGATGAAATACAGGCCACCGTTGCCGTCGCCACTCGAATTCTCAGCCATCTGGGTCTCCTCGACCTTCGTTCGGGCAAGACGCCGCTGGAGCGGAGCCTCGCGCATGGCGAGCGAATCGCCGCCACGATGAGGTAACGAGCGGGGCCGGAATAAGGTTCATCGCGAGATACCGCCGCCTTAGGTTGTTCTTGAATTGTTCTCAGTGCCGTGGCAGGGTATTTCCCTCGGGAAAGGGGCGATATGGAAGCCTTCACGGCGGCGAACGATCTACTCCTGAGCCGATTCCGCATCGATTTGGAGGAAGCCCTCTGCGACGGCTGCCTGATGGGGCGCATCGATGCCCGGCTTTCCGATATCGCGCGGATCATTCCCCGGCGCGTCCATTTTGCCGCCGAGAACGACGGCGGCGAAGCCAGCACCTATGACGGCATCTTCGTTCTGGAGGGCGTGTGGTATCGCTTCCGCTGCCAGGTCTTTGTCGATGGCGGCGGCCTGCGGTTTCTCTCCGACATACAGAAATTCGAGGCCGTGCAATGGCAAGTTCACCTGCCAATGTCCAAGGCGGGGTAGCTTGACGCGCTAGCGCGCGCCGACATCCGTCGGCGGGTTGATCCCGGCATTGCCGCCCGCATTACCGCCGATGCCGGTGGCGCTCGTCGTGCTGTTGCTGCCGATGCCGACGCCGCTGCCGGTGCGGGCGGCGCCGCCGGCGCCGCCGCCTTTGCCATAGAAGCCGTTGCCGAAGGTCGATGCCGGGCCGCCCAAGCCGCCCCCGAAACCGCCGACCAGGCCGCCGGTTCCGGCATTGGCGCCGATTCCGCCGACGGTGACGCCGGTGTTGCCGCCCGCATTGGCCGCGCCCGAAGCCTGGGCCAGCGCGGGCGCCGAATGGGGCAACAGCGCGACCGCCGCCGCGGCCAGGACGAGGCCGATCAGGCTAAGATTTTTCATCGCCGTCGAGAAAAAAGCGCGCGCCTTCCTTCATCCGGTTGACGCGCGACAGCGCCCAGTTGCGCTCGGCGCCCTCCTGGTCGAAGACGTGGCCGGCCAGCACCATGTCGACGGTGGCGCCGCCGTCGCTCGACAGCGGCAGGCTGACGCGCTTCACCTGCATCGGCAATGTCTTGCCGCTGACGATGAAGAAGTTCTCGGTATAGAGCGGCCGGCGCTTCTCGACCATTTCGAGATAGAGGCCGACGACATATTGCCGGTAACCGGCGATATCGGGCACCGATTCGTCGAGGAACTTGCCGGTCGGCTCGCGGCCGGTTGCGCGCCAGAACACCTCGCCGACCCGGCGATAGCGGAAGCGGATGGTGCCGTCCGCGTGCACGACTTCGAGGATCATGGTGCAGGGCCATACCGCGGGCGGCAGCTGGAGCGGGTCGATATCGGCGCGTGCCGGCATGGGACGCGTGCCGCGCTTGTCGAGCCAGTAATTGTAAAGGCTCTTGAGCCGGGCGTCGTCGAGGGCGGCGGCCGAATTCACGCTGTCGTTCCGCTGCATCAGCATGAGCCACCGCGAAAATCCGGGGCGGCGCCGATTGCTGCCGCCGGCTCCGCGCCGCAAGCCAGCGGCGAATGATGGACCGCGAAGCCCAGCACCATATCGACGGTCCGGCCGTCCCGCGCCATGGGGAGAAGCAGCCGCTCGGCCTGGACGAAGTGCCCGGCCAGATGGGCGACGGGGAGTCCCTTGTGGTAGCAGACCAGGCGCTGTTCCGCGCTGGCGCGATAATGCGCATAGGTCGGCTCGTTGTAGAAATCGGGGCGGAATTTCTCGCCCAGCCATTCGCCGGTCGGATCGTGATCCATGAAGCTGACAAGCTCGGTGCCGATCAGCCGCACGCGGAACCGCAGCGGGTCGCGATGCACGTCGAGCAGATAAGTCCCGGCAAGAAATTCCCGCGCGGCTTCGGGCGCGAAATGCTGGCGCCCCGGCAAGGCGGTCGGCATCGGCCGGATGCTCTGCCAATAGCGGTAGAACCCGGCGATGCGATCGTCGCAAGGGGGAAGGCTTCCGGCCGGCGGAACCATGGCTTCGATGGGCTGCACGGGATCGAGTGTGGCAGCCCCTGGTTAAGCGGGTTTTAACGGCTTGGGCGGGAGCGCCGCCCGGCACCCCGGCGGCGAAATTAATCGGGCTGGGGCCGCGAAAAGGCGGCGGCGCGGGCCCCGGTTCCTGGGTCGGCCCCCCGCTAGCGGCCGACGGCGCTCGCCAGCGCGGCGGTCAGGGTCTCGCGCTTGAAGGGTTTCTGGACGACCGGCAGCAGCGCCCAGTTGGGCGGCATGCCCTTCAGGCCGTAGCCGGTGGTGAAGATGAAGGGGATGCCCGACGCTTGCAGCCGCTCGGCGACGGGGAAGACCATCTCGCCCGCCAGATTGACGTCGAGCACGGCGGCATCGGGCGGCTGCGCCGCCAAGAGCGCCAGCGCCTCGGCGACGCCGCTCGCATGCAGCACCGTGGTGCAGCCGATATCCTTCAGCATGTCCTCGACCAGGAACGAGATGATGCTCTCGTCCTCGACGATGAGAACGGTGAGCCCGGCGAGACGACGGCCGGGCTCAGCCGCGGTGACGGCGGCGGCGGTCATGCATCCGCGGCGTGCAGCGGGATTTCGAGGCGACAGCGCAGGCCGGCGGGGTCGAAATCGAGTTGCGCCGAGCCGCGCAATTCCTGGCCGACGCTGCGTTCGAGCAGCCGGCTGCCGAAACCGCGATAGACCGGCGGCTGCACTTCGGGGCCGCCGGATTCCCGCCAGTCGATCCTCAGGCGCCGCGCGCCGTTGACGCGCTCGATCTTCCAGCCGAGCGCCAGCCTGCCCTCGGGCGCCGAGAGCGCGCCGAATTTGGCGGCGTTGGTGGCGAGCTCGTGCAGCACCATGGCCAGCGGCAGCGCCGCCACCGAAGCGAGCTTGGTCGAAGCGCCGTCGACGCTCACCCGTTCCTGGCCGAAGGGCGCCACGATGTCATGGACGATGCGGCCGAGATCGGCCGATTCCCATTGCTCGCGCGCCAATTGATTGTGCACCCGGCTGAGCGCCAGGAGACGCTCCTCGAACGCCTCGCGCTGCTCGTCGCGGTCGCGGTCGCCGCGCATGGTCTGCGCCGCGAGCGATTGCACCGTCGCCAGCGTGTTCTTGACCCGATGATTGAGCTCGTCGAGCAGCGACTTCTGGCGCGCCTCGGCCCGCTTGCGGTCGGAGATGTCGACCAGCATGTTGATCGCGCCGGTCACCTTGCCCGCGGCATCGCGCAGCGGCGTCGGATAGGGGATGAAGGGGATGCGCGTGCCGTCCGGCCGCTCGGCCACCGCCTCGACGCCGCCGTTGATCGGGCGGCCCTGGGTCAGCGCGATCGCCATCGGGCATTGGTCGTGCGGCAGCGACCGGCCGTCGGGCCAGTAGAGCTTCCAGGTAACGCACCATTGGTCGGTGCCGAGCTCGGGCCGGCGGCCCGACATGGCGACCGCCGCCTGATTGTAGAAGGTGATGCGCCCTTCGGCGTCGGTGGTGTAGATCGCCACCGGCATGGCTTCGAGCAGCTCGCGCCAATGGCGCTCGGCTTGGCGCAGCATGTCCTGCGCCTGCTTCTGCTCGGTGATGTCCTGGAAGCAATTGACCGCGCCGATGACATTGCCGTCCGCGTCGCGCAGCGGCGTGATGTTGACCAGCGCCACAAAGCGCGCGCCGTCCGGCCGCTCGACGATCGCCTCGACATCGGCGGCGGCGATGCCGGTGCGCAGCACCTCGGCCATCGGTATTTCGGCGCGCGGTACCGCCACGCCGTCGAGCCGGTAAATCTGGTGCGAGCCGCAGAATAGCTCCGCCGGATCGCGCAGCTTGGGCTCGCGGCCCCACAGCGCCGCGGCGCGGCGGTTAAAGCTTTCGATGCGGCCGTCGCGGTCGCAGGTATAGATGCCGACGGGAAGGAGATCGAGAAGGGCTTGCGCGGCAGGGGCGGCGCCGAAGAAGGCGTCCGGGCCCGCGGGGGCCGGAGCAGGTGTTGCAATCGAGCGTGGCATCGTCATTTTTCGTTACCTACGCGTACTTTAACGGAGCGGTTTATCTCACTGTGACGCCACGGCTATTCGCGAAGGGAGAAGTAACTAGGCTGCAATGTGGCCTTTTTTAAGGCAACTGCCTGATTTTGCTGTGATATCGCCTACTCCGCCGCCGCCGACATGGTTACGCGGCGGTCGATTTCGGTTAACGCCGCATGAAGGCGCGCGCCGTCGGGATCGGCCAGCGCCGCAATCCGCGCGGAGGCAATCCCGTCGGCGGCCAGCGCCGGCGGGGTGCGGCCGGCGAGCGCCGGGCGGATGATGCGCTCGAAGATGGCGCGGTAATTGGCGGTGCCGCGTTTATGCGTGTCGCCATAGCCCTTGATGAGGCGCGCGCATTCGACGATCTCCAGCGCCAAGGCGCCGTCGAATCGTGCGGCCGTCCGAATCGCCGCGAGCCAGGCTTCGATCTCGCGCTGCTCTTCCCGGAAGCGATGGCTGCGCGGCCGCCAGGCGCGGAGGCCGGCGAGAAGCTTGAGGCGGAGATAGCCCAGGATCGTGGTGGTCTCGATCTCCATGCCCCAATAGACCCGGCCGAGCCAGCCGCGCCGCTCGGCGAGCGCCAGCAGCGGGCGCGCCAGCGACGACGGCAGGACCGAGCAGACCTCGTCGATGCCGGGCTTGAAATATTCGACGATGCGCACCTTCTCGCCGGGCTGAGCCGCGACCTCGGCGCGGATCCGCGCAAGCCGCGCCGGATCGATCTTGGCCTGGGCCACGCGCATCACGTCCTCGAAGGACATGCGCAGCGCCAGATGCCGCGCGGCTTCGCGCAATAGCACGCCGTTAAGACCGGCATCCGTATCGGCCGCCGCAATCGGCACCAGCCGCGCGAGATACCGCGCCGCATAGGCGAGGCCCTGGTAATCGACCAGGCGACGCAGACCTTCCACGACGATGTCGCGCGCGGGCTCGGGCAGGTTCGCCGCCTCCGCCTCGAGCGATTCGAGAGAAGCGGCCGCTTTGCGCCAGCGCTTGGCGGCATCGGCCAGATCGACCGGCACAGCCGCCCGTGCCGCGTCGCTTCCGGCGCGGAAGCCGCGCAGATTGGCCTCCGCCGCCTTGCCCTGGGCGCCGATCGCCGCCGCGAAATCCTCGTCCGCGATCGGCAGCGCCGCGCTGCCGGCGAGCGCGCCCAGCATCACCGCGTTGACGAAGGCGCCGGCTTCGCGCGCCAGGCTTTCCATGTCGAGGAAGAGGCTGTGCCGCGCATGCGGGTGGAGCTGCTCGACGAGAGCAACGCTGTCGATGCGGCCGTCGGCCATCGCGGTCTTTTCCGGCATGAGATAGCTGCGGCTGGTCGCGGCGATCAGCGTGGTGCGGTCGGGCGTGACGAAGCCGGCAGCGGCGGCGCGCGAGGCTTCGACCAATTCGCTGGCGAGCAGCACATCGACCTCGCCCGGGCCCGGCATCAGCGCCAGGATCGGCCGGCGTTCCCCCAAGGCGGCGGAATCAACCGGCAGGATCTCGATGTAATAGGTGGTGGCGCCGGTGCGCTGCGCCACGCCGGGGATCGAGGTGCTCTGCGCCGGAAAATTGCGCCGTTGCGCCGCGGCGACGATCCAGTTGGCGAGAACGCCGCCGCCCTCGCCGCCCAGCGCCGCGATCAGGATGGTGATCGGCCGGAGCGGGAGATTCATGCGGCCTCCCGCTCGGCGCCGAGCCGCGCCAGCACAAAGCGGCGCAGGCCGTCGATGGCGCGCTCCCACGGCCCCGCGTTGCGCACGATCTCGGCGCGGTAGAAGGACGGACACAGCACGGCGGCATGCGCCACCTCGCCGCACAAGCCGCAGCCGACGCAGCTTTCGATCACCGTCGCCACCGGATCGGTGCGCAGCGGATCGGAGTTGGGCTTGACGGTGAGCGACGGGCAGCCCGACAGGCGGATGCAGGAATGATCGCCGGTGCAGATCGCGTCGTCGATTCCGTAGCGAACCCGCACCACGCGCTGGCCGGCGGCGAGGCGTTTTGCATCGTCGGCGCGCACCCGGCGCTGGCGCGCGAGCTGACATTCGCCGTCGGCGATGATGACTTTCAGGCCCTTGGCCGTGCTCTGCATCGCCTCGCGCAGGGTCTTCACCATGGTGGCGACGCTGTAGCTGCGGATGGTGCGCAGCCATTTGACGCCGAGCGCCTTCAGCGTGCGCTCGATATCGACGCCGGTGACGCCGCCGTCGCGATGGCCTTCGCTCGACGGCACATATTGCAGGCCGGTCGCCGAGGCGTAGCCGTTCTGCATGACGATCAGCACGCCGTCGCCCTCGTTGAACAGGCTCGAGGCGACGCCGGTAATGAGGCCGTTATGCCAAAACCCGCCATCGCCCATCACCGCGATCGGCCGCTTTTTCGAATTGGGGCCGACCGCCGCCGCCGAGGCGAGGCTCATGCCGTAGCCCAGGATGGAATTGCCGAGGTTGAAGGGCGCGAAGGTGGCGAAGGAATGGCAGCCGATATCGGTCGAGATATGCGTCGGGCCGAGCTCGCGCTCCATCAGCTTGATGGCGCTGAACACCGGGCGCTCGGGACAGCCGGTGCAGAAATTGGGCGGCCGCGGCGGCAGGGCGCCGATCGATTCCGCGGCGGCCCGACGCCGCGCGACGATCGCGGCCACCGACGCGACGATGGGCTCGACGGATATTCCCGCCGGCCTGGTCTCGGCGAGGAACGCCGCCAGGCCCTGCAGCATGACCTCCGCGGTGTATTCGCCGGCCATCGGCAGCGCACCCTTGCCGAAGATTCGCGTGTTGATGTCGCCGCGCCGCAGCTCGACGTTGATCTGGCTCTCGATGTAGTCGGGGTGGCCTTCCTCGACCACCAGCACGGCGCGTTTGCCGGCGCAGAACTCGCGGACCTCCTCCGGCACCAGCGGATAGACCGCGTTGAGGCAATAGATCGGGATGCGCGTGGCGCCGTAGAGATCGGCCAGGCCCAGCCGCAGCAGCGCGCGCATCAGCACGTTGTAGAGGCCGCCCATGACGACGATGCCGATTTCGTCGAAATCGCCGGCGAAATATTCATTGAGCTTGTGGTCGCGGATGAAGTCGCGCGCCGCCGGCAGGCGCTCCTCGACCTTGCGCTTCTCCTGCGCGAAGGTGACCGGCGGATGCGACAGCCGTGCATAGTTGAACGGCGCCGGCTCGGCGAAGCGGTTGAGGCCGGAATGGCGCCCCGGGCGATTATCCTTGGCGGCGAATTCGCCGGTGACGTGGCAGGCGCGGATGCGCAATTCGAGCATCACCGGCGCGTGCGAGAATTCCGACAGCTCGAAGCCCATCTCCACCGCGTTGACGATCGCCGCCAGATCGGGCCGCGGGTCGAGCAGCGGCATGGTGCATTTCAGGGCGTAGGCGTAGGAGCGCTCCTGGATGACGCTCGCGCCCTCGCCGTAATCCTCGCCGAGGATGATGAGCGCGCCGCCCATCACGCCGGGCGACGCCAGGTTCGACAGCGCATCGGCGGCGACATTGGTGCCGACGATGGATTTCCAGGTGACCGCGCCGCGCAGCGGATAGGCGATCGAGGCGCCGAGCATCGCCGCCGCCGCCGCCTCGTTGGTGCAGGTCTCGAGATGGATGCCGAGCTCGGCCATGATGTCCTGCGCGTCGACCAGCACGTCGAGCAGATGCGACACCGGCGCGCCCTGATAGCCGCCGACATAGCTCACGCCGGATTGCAGCAGCGCCTTGGTGACGGCGAGGATGCCCTCGCCGCGAAAGATATCGCCGGCGCCGAGCCGCAGCGACTGGACCTCGTGCTTGAAGGAGCGTTCCATCGCCTAGCCCCAGACCTCCTGTGCCGTCTCGGCGACCAGCCGCAGCTTGGCCGCCTGCTCCGCCATGGTCAGGTCGTTGCCCTCGACCGTCGAGGAGAAGCCGCATTGCGGCGAGAGGCAGAGCTGCTCCAAGGGCGCGTATTCGGCCGCCTGGTCGATGCGCCGCTTCAAATCATCCTTGCTCTCCAACGCGCCCTTCTTGGTGGTGACCAATCCCAGCACCACCATCTTGCCCTTGGGCAGGAACCGCAGCGGCGCGAAATCGCCCGAGCGTTCGTCGTCGTATTCGAGGAAGAAGCCGTCCACCTTGAGTTCATTAAAGAGGGCTTCGGCCAAAAAGTCGTAGCCGCCCGCGGCGATCCACGACGAGCGGAAATTGCCGCGGCAGCTATGCGTGCACACCGCCATCCCGGGCGGCCGGCCCGCGATCGAATCATTGACCAGCTTGATGTATTTCAGATGCATGCGCTCGCCGTCGGCGCCGGCCTGCGACAGCCCCGCGCGCTGGCCGGGATCGCACAGCGTGGCGAAGGTGGTGTCGTCGAGCTGAAGGTAGGTCAGGCCGAGCTGGCCGAGCCGCGCGATCTCCTCCGCATAGGCTTTCGCCACGTCCGCAAAGAGCTCGTCGATGCCTTGATAAGGCGAGCCCTCGAAGATCTTGCCGCCGCGCCGGTGGATCATGCTGGGCGACGGCAAGGTGAGCTTGGGCGTCGCCCGCCGCGCCACCGATTTGAGATAGGCGAAATCCTCGCCGAAGATGGTCTTGGTCAGGCTGATCTTGCCGGTGATCCGCAGGCCGTCCATGGCAAAGGGGATGTCGCCATGCTCGCCGTGGAACTGCACGGTCACCTTGGCGTCGTCGCGCGTCACGCCGCCGAGCTGATAGAGGAAATCCATGTGCCAGGAGCGGCGGCGGATCTCGCCGTCGGTGACGTCCGGCAGACCGGCATCCTCCTGCATCTTCACGAGGTCGGTGACCGCGCGGTCCTCGACCTCGCGCAGCTGCGCCGCTTCCAGATGGCCGGCCGCGTGCGCCGCGCGCGCCGCCAGCACTTCGGGCGGCCGCAACAGGCTGCCGACATGATCGGCGCGGAAGGGCGGCTTGTCGCGGCGGGCCATGGCCGACTTTAACCTCGCGGAATCGCCGGCGCAATCAAACGCGGGCGGATTCCAGGAGCGCCGCGACGTAGGCCGGCACGATCGCGCTGGCCGGTCCGTAGATTCGCTCGGCGAAAAGGCTTTCGCCCAGCGACGGCTCGAGATTGAGCTCGACCGTCCGGGCGCCCTGGGCGCGCGCCTCGGCGACGAAGCCCGCCGCCGGATAGACGTTGCCCGAGGTGCCGATGGAGATGAAGAGTTGGACCCGCACCAGGGCTTCGCCGATCCTTTCCATCTCGAACGGCAGCTCGCCGAACCACACGACATGCGGCCGGACGGAGCCGGGCGCGCCGCAAGCGGCGCAGCGCGTCGCCGCCGAGAGATCGGCATCGTTGGCGAACACCGCGCCGCAGGCTTCGCAGCGGATCTTGCGCATCTCGCCATGCATGTGGACGAGCTTCGCGGAGCCGGCGCGCTCGTGCAGATCGTCGATGTTCTGCGTCACCAGAAGGAATTCGCCGCGCCAGCGCCGTTCGAGCTCGGCGAGCGCGCGATGCGCGGCGTTGGGCCGGACATGGCCCGCCAAAAGATTCCGCCGCCGCCGATTATAGAATTCATGGACCCGCGCCGGATCGCGGGCGAAGGCTTCGGGCGTCGCCACGTCCTCGATCCGCACGCGCGACCAAATTCCATCGGCGTCCCGGAAAGTGTCGAGGCCCGATTCCTTCGAGATGCCGGCGCCGGTGAGAACCACGATGCCGGCGGCACCGGCATGGGCGCTCAAGGCTTCAAGCCGTCGAGCCACGCCTCCAGGCAGGCGCGGCCCTGCGGCGCCAGCTCGTCGGCGTATTTGCCGGAATCGGCCCGGAGGCGCGGCACGGTGAGCCGCGGCGTGGCATGGATCTCGACGGCGTGGCCGACATACCAGCGCTCGAGGCCCTTGGCACTGACCTCAAGGTGAAATTGCAGCGCCAGGCCGTGCCGCCCGACGGCGAAGGCCTGGTTCGGCGTGCGCGAGGTGGACGCCAATTGCGTCGCGCCCGACGGTAGATCGAAGGTGTCGCCGTGCCAATGCAGCACGCGCGTGCCGGACTTGATCTTCGCCAGGGGCGAGTCGCGCCCGGCGGCGCTGAGATTGAGCGACGCCCAGCCGACCTCCTTGAATCCCGCCGGATAGACCTTGGCGCCCAGCGCGCGCGCCATGAGCTGCGCGCCGAGACAGATGCCGAGCACCGGCTTTGCGGCCTTGAGGCGCCTTTCAATCAGCGCGATCTCGGGCTTGAGGAAGGGATAGCGATCTTCCTCGTAAGCGCCGATGGGTCCGCCGAGCACGATCAGCAGGTCGCAATCCGCGAGATCCCGATCGGCGAGATCGTCGAGCGGCGCCTCCTTATAGGCGACCTTATAACCGCGCGCCGACAGCGCCGGCGCGAAGGCATCGAGATCCTCGAAAGCGATGTGGCGGATGGCGACGACCGAGGGCATGTCAGCGCCCGGCGGACGGCGCTTCGGCTTTGAACGGCCGCGCCAGCAGCCCCTCGATCTCGCGGTCGATTGCGGCGCCCTTGTGCAGGATGGCGTCGACCGCGGCCGAGATCGGCATCTCGATGCCGAGCTTGGCGGCGAGCGCGACGCAGGCGGCGGCGGAGGTGACGCCCTCGGCGACCGAGCGGCGCGCGCCGAGAATCGAGGACAGCGTTTGTCCTTCACCCAGGGCAATGCCCAGCGAAAAATTGCGCGATTGCAGCCCGGCGCAGGTCAGCGTCAGATCGCCGATGCCGGAAAGGCCCATCAGCGTCTCGGGCCGGCCGCCCTTGGCGCGCGTCAGCCGCACGATCTCGGACAGGCCGCGGGTGATCAGCGCGGCGCGGCCGTTGTCGCCGAATTTCTTGCCGATGACGATGCCGCAGGCGATCGCCATCACGTTCTTCACCGCGCCGCCGACCTGCGCGCCGACGATATCGGCCGAGAGGTAGGGCCGGAAGCCGCGGCTGCCGAGCGCCTCGATCAGGCGCGCACCGAGCGCCGAATCCGCCGCCGCCAGCGTCACCGCGGTCGGCAGGCCCAGCGCCACCTCGCGCGCGAAGGTCGGGCCCGACAGCACGGCGAGTGCGGCGTCCGGCGCCGATTCCGCTATCGCCTCGCTCATCAAGGCGCCGGTCTTCTCCTCGATGCCCTTGGTGCAGATGACCAGCGGCGTGCCTTTCTTCAGATGGGGCGCCAGCTGCGCGACGATGCCGCGCAGATGCTGGGCCGGCACGGTCAGCAGCAACGCCTCGGCCCGCGCCGCCTCGGCGAGGTCGGAGGTGGCGCGAATGCCGGCTTCGAGCTTTACGTCGGGAAGAAAAAGCGGATTGGCGCGGTCGCGGTTGACCGCCTCGACGACCTCGGCCTCGCGCGCCCACAGCACGACGTTCCGCCCGGCGCGGCGCAGAATCTGCGCCAGCGCGGTGCCCCAGGCGCCGCCGCCGATGATGCCGATGGATTGCATGCGCCTGCTTCCGCCGCCCCCTCGTTACGCCTTAAAGCATGGGCGCGTTGAAGCATGGGGAGCGGCGGCGGCGCAAGCGCCGTGACGGTAAAAACCTGCTTGACGAGCGCCGTCGCGGGCGGCGTCACGCCTTCACGCCGGCGCCGCGCGCGGGGGCGGCATCCGGGTCGAGCGGCCAGCGCGGCCGCGGCGCGAAATCGAGCCCGTCGACCAGGCCGCGCTGCAACCGCTCGATGCCGGCCCAGCCGATCATCGCCGCGTTGTCGGTGCAGAGCGCGGGCGGCGGCGCCACGAAGGCGAATTCCGCGCGCGCGGCAAGCGCGCGCAGCCGGGCGCGCAGGGTCGCATTGGCGGCGACGCCGCCGGCGACGACCAGCGTGGTCGCGCCGTGGCGCGCGCGGAAAATCTCCAGCGCGTTCGCCGTGCGGTCGATCAGGCAATCGGCGATGGCGTCTTGCAGCGACGCGGCGAGATCGGCGCGCGCCGGCGCATCCGGCGCGCCGTGATCGCGCACGGTCTCGGCCAGCGCGGTCTTGAGGCCGGCGAAGGAGAAATCGCAGCCGGCGCGGCCCTTCAAGGGGCGCGGCAGCGGAAAGCGCTTCGCATCGCCGGATTTGGCCGCCTCCTCGACCGCCGGGCCGCCGGGAAATCCCAGGCCGAGCAGCTTCGCCGCCTTGTCGAAGCATTCGCCGGCGGCGTCGTCGAGCGTGGTGCCGAGGCGGCGGTAGCGCCCGACCTCCTCGACGGCGAGCAGCTGGCAATGGCCGCCCGAGACCAGCAGCAGCAGATAGGGAAAGGCCACATCGTCGGTCAGCCGCGCGGTCAGCGCATGGCCTTCGAGATGGTTGACCGCGATGAAGGGAAGATCGCGCGCGAAGGCGATCGCCTTCGCCTCCATCACGCCGACCATGACGCCGCCGATCAATCCGGGGCCGCCGGTCGCGGCGACGCCGGCGAGATCGCCGAAGCCGATGCCGGCGACTTCCAGCGCGCGGCCGATCAGGCTATCCAGATAATCCAAGTGAGCGCGCGCCGCGATTTCCGGCACGACGCCGCCATGCGGCCGATGCTCCGCCATTTGCGAGCGCACCAGATTGGCGCGCAGCCGCGGCGCCGCGTCGCTCACCACCGCCGCCGCGGTCTCGTCGCAGCTGGTCTCGATGCCCAGGATCAGCATGGGGGGATCAACATCGGGCGACCTTAGCCGCCGCCCTTCCCTTGGCCAAGCCCGCGCCGTAAGAACAGGCATGGCGACACCCCGTTTACGGCTCGGCACGCGCGGCAGCCCGCTGGCGCTGGCGCAGGCCTGGGAAATGCGGCGCTGGCTCGCCGTCGCGCATGAATCGCTGGCGACGGCGGGCGCGGTGGAGATCGTCGTCATCCGCACCAGCGGCGACCGCATCACCGACCGGCCGCTGGCCGAGGAAGGCGGCAAGGGCCTCTTCACCAAGGAGATCGAGGAGGCGCTGGCCGACGGGCGCATCGACCTCGCCGTCCATTCCTACAAGGACATGACGACCGATCTTCCCGACGGGCTCGCCATCGCCTGCCATCTGCCGCGCGAGGACCCGCGCGACGCCTTCGTAGCGCCGGCCGCGGCGAGCCTGCGCGACCTGCCGCAGGGCGCGGTGCTCGGCACCTCGTCGTTGCGGCGCAAGGCGCAGGCGCTTTTTCTCCGCCCGGACCTCAAGATCGTGCCGCTGCGCGGCAATGTCGGCACGCGGCTCGACAGGCTCGGCAAAGGCGGCGCGGGCGGCATCGACGCGACATTGCTCGCGGTGGCGGGGCTGCGGCGGCTCAGCCTCGCCGACCGCATCACCGCCATCATGCCGGAAGCGGACATGCTGCCGGCGCCGGCGCAGGGCGTCATCGCCGTCGAGATCCGCGCCGGCGACGACGGGACGCGCGAGCTGGTCGCGCCCCTGAACGACATCGTCACCGATTGCTGCGCCACGGCGGAGCGCGCGCTGCTCGCGACGCTCGACGGCTCGTGCCGCACGCCGATCGCGGCGCTGGCAAAGGTGGCGAACGGGAAGCTGCATCTCGACGCGCTGATCATCCGGCCCGACGGCAGCGAATGCCACCGCACGCAGCGCGACGGCGCGCCCGCCGATGCGGATGCCATCGGCCGCGACGCCGGCGCCGAGTTGAAAAAGCGCGGCGGCGCCGATTTCTTCGCCGAACGATGAAGGCGCTGGTGACGCGGCCGCGCGCGGATGCGGCATCGCTGGCGCAGGCCCTGGCGGCGCGCGGCATCGAGCCGGTGCTGGAGCCGCTGCTGGCCATCCGCCAAGCGCCCGACGCGGCGGCGCTGCTCGCCGGCTTGCTGCCCGGAATCCAGGCGCTGCTGTTCACCAGCGCCAATGGCCTGCGCGCCTTCGCGCTAGCAAGTTCCCGCCGCGACATCGCGGTGCTCGCCGTCGGCGATGCCACCGCGCAAGCGGCGCGCGACGCGGGCTTCGTCGATATCGAAAGCGCCGAGGGCGACGTCGCGGATTTGGCCGATCTCGTCGTCGCGCGGCGCGATCCGGCCCAGGGCGCGCTGCTCCATGCTGCGGCGAGCGCCGTAGCCGGCGATCTGTCGGGGCGATTGGCGCAGGCCGGCTTTGAGGTGCGCCGGGTGCAGCTTTACGACGCGATCCCGGCCGAGGCCCTGAGCGGCGCCACGGCGCGCGCCCTGTCCCAAGGCGAGATCGGCGCGGCCCTGTTTTTCTCTCCCCGCACCGCCGCGACCTTTGTTACGCTTGCGCGCCGGGCGGGCATCGCCGATTTGCTCGGCGCAAGCGTAACAAAGGTCGCGG
>Ga0209483_1001369_pt1 | contig 18572 bp, 18 predicted proteins | sample NGEPerA_FD_184508 | JGI IMG/M metagenome (GOLD analysis project Ga0209483, IMG submission 184508) | Arctic peat soil microbial communities from the Barrow Environmental Observatory site, Barrow, Alaska, USA - NGEE PermafrostL2-A... | ecosystem: Environmental > Terrestrial > Soil > Wetlands >... | reverse complement strand
GAAATGCGGCGTCCAGGACGGCCAGCTCCTCGGAAGATAGTTTCAGGTCGAGGGCGGCCAGGTTTTCGTCCAAATGCGATGCCCGGGCGGCCTTGGGGATGGTCATGACGCCGTCCTGGCGCAGCACCCAGGCGATGGCGATCTGGGCCGAGGTGACGCCGCGCTGTTGCGCCAGCTCCTTCAGCGCCTTCTTGCCGAGGAGGCGGCCCTGCTCCAGCGGCGAATAGGCCATCATGGGCAGACCGTGCTTGTGCAGGGCAGGCAGCAGGTCGAATTCGACGCCCCGGCGCCCCGGGTTGTAGAGCACCTGGTTGGAGGCGCATTCCTTGCCCTCGGGCAGCGCCCAAAGCTCTTCCATGTCGGCGAGGTCGAAATTGGAGACGCCCCAGTGGCGGATCTTGCCGGCGTGGCGCAGCGTCACGAAGGCCTCGATGGTCTCCGCCAGCGGGACGTTGCCGCGCCAGTGCAGCAGGTAGAGATCGATCCGATCGGTGTGAAGGCGCTTGAGGCTTTTCTCGCAGGCGAGGACCGCACCCTTGCGTGTGGCGTTCTGCGGCAAGACCTTGCTGACCAGGAAGACCTGGTCGCGGCGGCCGGCGATCGTCTTGCCGACCAGCTCCTCGGCACCGCCATTGCCGTACATCTCGGCGGTGTCGATCAGGCTCATGCCGAGGCCAAGGCCGTGGCACAGGGCCGCAATGATGTCGGGGCCGCGCGAGCCCTGCTCACCCATCATCCAGGTTCCCAGGCCGAGCGCAGGAATGCGCTCGCCATCCGGCAGCGTCAGGTAACGCATAAGGCCTAAACGGCGCTATTTTTCAGAGGTTGCCTTGGTCGCGGCCGGAGCGGCCGCCGCTTCTTCCGCGACATCTTCCTCGGCTTCGGCGTGACGCTCACGGGCCTTTTTCGCCAACGGATCGACGCCCTTGGCCTGCATCTCGGCTTCCTCCACCGATTGCGCGACGTTGATCGTCACCTGCACCGTGACTTCGGGATGGAGGCGGACGCGCGTCGGATAGCGGCCGAGCGTCTTGATCGGCTTGTCGAGCGTGACTTGGCCGCGCACGACGGTGAAGCCGGCCTCGGTGATCGCCGCGGCCATGTCGCGCGCCGTCACCGAACCGTAGAGTTGACCGCTTTCGCCGGCCTGGCGGATGACGATCACCGAAATGCCGTCGAGCTTCTTCGCCACCTGCTCGGCCTCGCCGCGGCGGTCCAGATTGGCGGCTTCGAGGTGGACACGCTGCGTCTGGAAGAGGGCGAGATTGTCCTTGGTCGCGCGCAGCGCCTTCTTCTGCGGCAAAAGGAAGTTGCGGGCGAAGCCGGGGCGCACCTTCACCACCTGGCCCATTTGGCCAAGCTTCTCGACGCGCTCCAGCAGAATGATTTCCATCATGATCGAGGCCTCAACGCAGATTATAGGGCAGCAGGCCGAGGAAACGGGAACGCTTGATCGCCTGCGCCAGCTCGCGCTGCTTCTTGGTTGAAACGGCCGTGATGCGCGACGGCACGATCTTGCCGCGCTCGCTGATGAAGCGTTGCAGCAGCTTCACGTCCTTGTAGTCGATCTTGGGCGCGTGCGGGCCCGAGAACGGACAGGATTTGCGCCGCCGGAAGAAGGGCCGGCGCGATTGCTGTCCGCCGCCGCTGCGGCCACCGCCGCCGCGCTCGCCCCGGTCGCCGCCGCCGCCGCGATCATCGCCGTAGCTCATGGCGCGGCTCCTTCAGCTGCTGCTTCCGGCTCGATGATGCCGGGCTCGCGGTCGCGATAGCCGTCGCGCGGGCGGCGCTCGCGGTCGCGCTCCTCGCTGCGGCCGCGGCTCTGCATGATGGCCGAGGGCCCTTCCTCGAGCGCTTCGACGCGCACCGTGAGATAACGCAGCACGTCCTCGTTGATGCGCATGTTGCGCTCAAGCTCGCTCACCGCCGCCGGCGGCGCGTCGAGGTTGAAGAGGACGTAATGGCCCTTGCGGTTTTTCTTGATGCGGTAGGTCAGGTTGCGCAGGCCCCAATATTCGCGCTTGGTGACCTTGCCGCCATGTTCGCCGACCAGATTGGCGAAGATATCGGCGAGCGCTTCGACCTGCGTCGCGGAGACATCCTGGCGCGCAATAAAGACGTTTTCGTAGAACGACATCCAAACTCCTTATGGGTGTTCGCGGTCCGGCGCTGGTCGAAGATCGAGCATCAGCCGCCCGGGCCTAGCCGGCGAGCCGGCAAGGAGGTCGCGGAATATACAGCAAGCCGCCGGGGGCGCAACCCTGCCGCCCGGCCGCCGCGAGCCGGCTTGACGCGGCCGCGGTTCGGACGCATAAGTACGCATGGTGTACGTAATATACGGTCAAGAAGGGGCGCGACGGGCCGGCGATAAACATTAAAATTGCAAAACAAAGCCAATTTCCCGGCGGCAAGGGCCGCTTTACAGCCGCGGTGCCGACCGTGTATCGCAAGCGGCGGGAGAACGCTCCAGTGCCACGCCTGATCCTCGTCGTGTTCTGCGCCGGCCTCGTCGCCGGCTGTCTTGCCGTCGACCGCGATCCGTCGCGGACCTTGCTCGGCGTTTCCGCCGCGCGTCCCGCAATGGCCGACCCGGCGGCGCCCGACGCCGCGACCCAGAAGGTGCTCGAATGGAAAGTCAGCCAGATCTGCACCAACGGCGACGACACCGTGGCGCAGGAAGTCGAGGCGGCCGAGGACAATCAGCAGATCGTCGACCGGCAGTTGCGCTGCCGGGCCTACCGGTTCATGTCGCCGCTGCCGTTCTGACCGGTCGGAAGATTCATAGACGATGACCCGCGCTTTCGTTTTCCCGGGGCAAGGCTCGCAGACCGTCGGCATGGGCCGCGACTTGCACGCCGCCTTTCAGACGGCGCGCGACGTGTTCGAGGAAGTCGATGAGGCGCTGCAGCAGAAGCTTTCCCGGATCATCTTCGAAGGCCCCGAAAGCGAGCTTCAGCTCACGGAGAACGCCCAGCCCGCCTTGATGACGGTGAGCCTCGCGGCGATGCGCGTCATGGCCAAGGAAGGCGGGCTCGACCTCAAGCGTCATGCGGCGTACATCGCCGGCCATTCGCTCGGCGAATATTCCGCGCTCGCCGCCGCCGATGCCCTGACGTTGGCCGACGCGGCGCGCCTGCTCAAGCGCCGCGGCCGCGCGATGCAGCGCGCCGTGCCGGTCGGCGAGGGGGCGATGGCGGCGCTGCTCGGACTCGAACTCGCCGCCGCGCGCGATGTCGCCGCTGCTGCCGCGGAAGGACAAGTCTTGACGGCGGCGAACGACAATGGCGGCGCGCAGGTCGTGGTCAGCGGACACCGGGAAGCGGTCGAGCGCGCCGTCGTGCAGGCACCGGGCAAAGGCGCCAAACGCGCCATCATGCTGGCGGTGAGCGCGCCCTTTCATTGCTCGCTGATGCAGCCGGCGGCCGAGGAGATGGCCGAGGCGTTGGCCGGGGTGAAGCTTGGCGAGCCGCTGGTGCCGCTTGTCGCCAATGTCAGCGCCGCGGCGGTGCGCGATCCGGCGGAGATAAGGCGTCTGCTGGTCGAGCAGGTCACCGGACTCGTGCGCTGGCGCGAATGCGTGCTCTATATGAAGAGCCAGGGCGTCCATCAATTGGTCGAAGTCGGTTCGGGCCGCGTGCTGGGCGGATTGGCGAAGCGCATCGACCGCGAGCTGGTCGGCGTTTCGATCGGCGCGCCCGCCGAGATCGAAGCGTTCCTCAAAACTCTCTGAGAAGGGCCCAGCATGTTCGAACTCGGCGGCAAGGCGGCGTTGATCACCGGCGCCTCGGGCGGCATCGGCGGCGCCATCGCGCGCGCGCTCCATGCGGCGGGCGCCAAGGTCACGCTCGCCGGCACGCGCCGCGATGCGCTCGACCGGCTGCAATCCTCGCTCGGCGAGCGCGCCTTCGTGGCGACGGCCGATCTCGGCGATGCGGGTGCCGGCGACGCGCTGGTGAAGGCCGCGGAAGAGGCGATGGGTCAGCTCGACATCCTGGTCAACAACGCCGGGCTGACGCGCGACATGCTGGCGCTGCGGATGAAGGACGAGGATTGGGCCAAGGTGATCGAGGTCGATCTGACATCCGGCTTCCGGCTCGCGCGCGCGGCGTTGCGCGGCATGATGAAGCGCCGCTGGGGCCGCATCGTCGGCATCGGTTCGGTGGTGGGCGCCACCGGCAATCCCGGCCAGGTGAATTACGCCGCCGCCAAGGCGGGCATGGTCGGCATGACCAAGGCGCTGGCGGCCGAGGTCGCCTCGCGCGGCATCACCGTCAACTGCGTGGCGCCCGGCTTCATCGCCACGGCGATGACCGAGGGGCTCGCAGCCGAGCAGAAGGACAAGCTCGCCGCGGCGATTCCCATGGGGCGGCAGGGCACGCCCGAGGAAGTGGCGGCGTGCGTGCTGTTCCTGGCGAGCGACGAGGCGCGTTACGTCACCGGTCATACCTTGCATGTCAATGGCGGGCTGGCGATGATCTGAGGATTCAATATCGGGAGGCGGGTAGGCTGGCCATGCGCGATGAACTGTGTTATGTCAGCCCGCCATTCGGCCCCGCAGCTTCAATTGGGCTCTCGGCCGGTGCTAACCCCTTGAGCCAATGCAAGTTTGAACAACAGCGCGTCAATCTTTCGAGGTAAAGTTTCATGAGCGATATCGCCGAGCGGGTAAAAAAGATCGTCGTCGAGCATCTGGGTGTCGACGAAGCCAAGGTGACCGAGAACGCCAGCTTTATCGACGATTTGGGCGCCGATTCCCTCGATACCGTCGAGCTGGTCATGGCGTTCGAGGAAGAATTCGGCTGCGAGATTCCCGATGATGCCGCCGAGAAGATCGTGACCGTGAAGGATGCGGTTAGCTTCATCGAACAGAGTAAGTAACCCATCGTCTCCATGAGACGGGTAGTCATCACCGGCGTTGGCTTGGTCACGCCCCTGGGCGTCGGGACCAAGCACGTCTGGGATCAGCTGATCGACGCTCAGTCGGGAATTCGTTCGATCCAGAGTTTCGACGTCTCGGATTTGCCGGCTAAGATCGCCGGGCAGGTGCCGCGCGGCGAAACCTCGTCGGGCGCGTTCAACGCCGACGATTGGGTGCCGCCGAAGGACCAGCGCAAGATGGACGAGTTCATCGTCTTTGCGATGGGCGCGGCGCAGCAGGCGGTGAGCGATTCGGGATGGGTGCCCAAGGACGACGAGGAGCGCGAACGCACCGGCGTAATGATCGGCTCCGGCATCGGCGGCCTTCCGGGCATCACCGAGGGCGCGCTGACGCTGCATGAGAAGGGCCCGCGGCGCCTGTCGCCGTTCTTCATCCCGTCCAACCTCATCAACCTCGCCTCCGGCCACGTCTCGATCCGCTACGGCTTCCGGGGGCCGAACCACGCCGTGGTGACCGCGTGCTCGACCGGCGCGCACGCCATCGGTGATGCGGCGCGGCTCATCATCTGGGACGACGCCGACGTGATGGTCGCGGGGGGCACCGAGGCGGCGGTCTGCCGCATCGGCCTCGCCGGCTTCGCGGCGGCGCGCGCCTTGTCGACCAATTTCAACGACGAGCCGCAGCGCGCCTCGCGGCCCTGGGATCAGAAACGCGACGGCTTCGTCATGGGCGAAGGCTCCGGCATCGTCGTGCTCGAGGAATTGGAGCACGCCAAGAAGCGCGGCGCCAAGATTTACGCCGAGGTCATCGGCTATGGCATGTCGGGCGACGCCTACCACATCACGGCGCCGGCCGAGGACGGCGGCGGCGCTTTTCGCGCGATGCGCAACGCGCTGAAGCGCGCCGAAATTCCCGTCGACAAGATCGACTACATCAACGCGCACGGCACCTCGACGCCGCTGGGCGACGAGATCGAGTTGAATGCGGTGAAGCGTGTCTTCGGCGACCACGCCTATAAAGTATCGATGTCCTCGACCAAATCGGCGATCGGCCATCTACTGGGCGCGGCCGGCAGCGTCGAGGCGATCTTCTCGATCCTCGCCATGCGCGACAGCATCGTGCCGCCGACGCTCAATCTCGAGAATCCGTCGCCCAATTGCGACATCGATCTCGTTCCGCTCAAGGCCAAGGAGCGCCCGGTGCGCTACGCGCTCAGCAATTCGTTCGGCTTCGGCGGCACCAACGCATCGCTGGTCTTCGGCCCGGCGCCCTAAATGCGCTGGCTGCGTTACGGCGTGCTCGGGCTGGTCGCCGTGCTCGCCGTGCTTGCGGGGGCGCTCGGCTGGGGCATCGGCGACTATTTCAACGCCGGCCCGCTGAACCAGCCCACGACCGTGGTCATCGCCAAGGGCGACAGCATCGCACAAATCGCCGCGACGCTGGCTGCGGCGGGAATCATCGCCCACCCCCGGGCCTTCGAGGTGGCGGCAAACCTCACGGGCGCGGCACCCGGCCTCAAGGCTGGCGAATACGAGTTCCCGCCGGGGATCAGCCCGCGCTTCGTCATCGAATTGCTGCTCTCCGGCCGCGTCGTGCGCCACAAGCTTACCCTGCCCGAAGGCCTGACCAGCGCCGAGGTGGTGGGGCTGCTCAATGCCGCGCCGGCGCTCGAGGGCCGTGTCGAGATTCCGCCGCCCGAAGGCACGCTGCTGCCGGAGACGTATTTCTATCTCTGGGGCGAGCGCCGGCAGGAGCTGATCGTCCGCATGACCCGCGCCATGGACGAGGCTCTTGCCAAGGCGTGGGCGGCCCGGGTTCCGGGCCTGCCGCTGGCCAATTCACAGCAGGCGCTGATCCTTGCCTCGATCGTCGAGAAGGAAACCGCGCGCAAGGACGAGCGTCCGCGCATCGCCGGCGTCTACATCCGCCGACTGCGTCTCAGCATGCGACTCCAGGCCGATCCGACGCTGATCTATGGCCTGACCCAGGGCGGCCGGGTGCCGCTCGGCCATGCGCTCGGCCATGCCGACGTCATCGTCGATTCGCCCTACAACACCTACTTCTTCACAGGATTGCCGCCGACGCCGATCGCCAATCCGGGCGTCGCCGCGATCAACGCGGTGCTCCACCCGGATGACCGTGGCGAACTCTATTTCGTCGCCGACGGCACGGGCGGTCACGCCTTCGCCAAGACGCTGGCCGAGCATAACCACAACGTCGCGCGGCTGCGCGCGCTGTCGCCGCCCAAGGCGGCGGGCGCGGCCGATTAGCGTTGCGCGGCAGCGGGGGGGCGGGGCTATAACTCGCCGGTGGGAGAAATTCGATGACCGTCGCCAGCATGACTGGATTCGCGCGCGCCGAGGGGCAAGCCGACGGGTCCGGCTGGGTGTGGGAGATCAAAAGCGTCAACAGCAAGTCGCTCGATCTCCGCTTTCGCCTGCCGCCGGGCTATGATGGGATCGAGCCGCCGTTGCGCGCGCAACTCGCCGAGCGCCTGAAGCGCGGCGCCGTTTCCGTCAATCTTACGATCACCCGGAACGCCGCCGCCGGCGTATTGCGGGTCAACCGCACGGCGCTTGCCGAAATCATGGCGCTCGCCAAGGAGCTCGGCGCCGAGACCGGTGCCGCGCCGCCGCGGCTCGACGGGTTGCTGGCGCTGCGCGGCGTGCTCGAAAGCGCCGACGAAACGGAAGATCCGGCGATCATCGCGCGGCGCCAGGCCGACGCGCTCAAAAACTTTTCCGTGGCACTTGACCAGCTCGTCCGGATGCGCGCCGCCGAAGGCAAGCGACTGGCCGCCGTCCTGGCGGCGCGGCTCGACGAGATCGCGGCGCTGGTCAAGACGGCGGAGCGCAGCGCCGCGGCGCAACCCGCCGCTGCCAAGGCGCGGCTCAAGGAATTGCTCGCGGCGCTGGTCGAGGCGGTGCCCGCGCTGTCGGAGGAACGGCTGGCCCAGGAGGCGGCGCTCATCGTCGCGCGCGGGGACATCCGCGAGGAGCTCGACCGGCTGGCCGCGCATCTCGACGCGGCGCGCAGCCTGCTGATGGAAGGTGTCGCGATCGGCCGTCGGCTCGATTTCCTCTGTCAGGAATTCAACCGCGAGGCCAACACGCTCGGCGCCAAGGCGGGGGATTTGGAATTGACCCGCATCGGCCTCGCTCTGAAAGCGGCGATCGAGCAGCTGCGCGAGCAGGTTCAGAACATCGAATAGCCATGGAAAAGCGCGAGATCAAACGTCGCGGCATTCTGATGGTCTTGTCGTCGCCTTCGGGCGCCGGCAAGACGACGATCACCCGCGCCCTGGTGGCGCAGGATAAGGGTCTGGCCATGTCGGTCTCGGCGACGACGCGGCCCAAGCGCACCGGCGAGGTCGACGGCAAGGATTATTATTTCGTCGACCAGGCGCGCTTCGACGCCATGGTCAAGCACGGCGACCTGCTCGAGCATGCCCTGGTCTTCGGCTATTCCTACGGCACGCCGCGCGCGCCGGTGATGCAGGCGCTGGCGAATGGCGGCGACATCATTACCGACATCGACTGGCAGGGCACCCAGCAGTTGAGCGAGAAAGCGCGCGACGATCTGGTCTCGGTGTTCGTCCTGCCGCCCAGCATGGCGGCTCTCGAGCAGCGCCTCAGAGCGCGCGCCCAAGACAGCACCGAGGTGGTGAAGGCGCGCATGGCCAAATCCTCGGACGAGATGAGCCACTGGCCGGAATACGATTACGTCATCGTCAACAACGATATCGAGGATAGCGTCCGCCGCGTGCGGTCGATCCTCGATGCCGAGCGCGCGAGGCGCGCGCGCCAGATCGGCCTCGCCGAATTCGTCAGCCGCCTGCGCGGCGTCTAGCCCAGGCGCGCGCCAAGCCGCAGAATTGCTCGACGCTGAGCGTTTCCGCCCGCGCCGTCGGCTCGATCCCGGCCTCGCCGATGAGCGCCGCCGTATCGCCGCCGAGCGTCTTGAGGCTCTGCCGCAGCATCTTGCGCCGCTGGCCGAAAGCCGCCGCGACGACGTGCTCCAGATCGGGACGCGCGCAGGGCGCCAGCGGCTCGGCGCGCGGCAAAAGCCGCACCAATGTGGACGTCACCTTGGGCGGCGGCACGAAGGCCTTGGGCGAGACGTCGAACAGCAACTCGACGGTGGCGTTCCACTGCGTCATCACCGCGAGTCGCCCGTAATCCTTGCTGCCCGGCGAGGCGGCGAGCCGGTGCGCCACCTCCTTCTGGAACATCAACGTCAGGCCGGCGTAATCGGCGATGCCCGGCAGCCAGCGCAGCAGCAATGCGGTCGCGATGTTGTACGGCAAATTGGCGACAATCTTGCGCGGCGGCGCGCTGAACTGTGCGGGATTGATTGCCAAGGCGTCGCCGGCAACCACGGTCAGGCGCCCCGGGAATGCCGCTTCGAGTTCGGCCAGGGCGGGCAGGCAGCGTGCGTCGCGCTCGATGGCCGTGACATGCCCGGCGCCCTCCAGCAGCAAGCCGCGCGTCAATCCGCCGGGGCCGGGTCCGATCTCGACGACATGGACACCGTCGAGCGGTCCGGCGGCGCGGGCGATGCGCCGCGTCAAATTGAGGTCGAGCAGGAAATTCTGCCCCAGCGATTTCCACGCGCCGAGGCCGTGGCGGCGGATCACCTCGCCGAGGCTCGGCAGCTCCGGCGGTGCGGCGGGCAGCGCCGTCAGACCAGGAGCGCGGCGTGCCGCGCAGCCATCGCGCCCGCCAGCTTGAGTGCGGCGATCAGGCTGGCCGGATCGGCGACGCCCTGGCCGGCGATATCGAGCGCCGTGCCGTGATCGGGCGACGTGCGGACGAACGGCAGACCGAGCGTGACGTTGACGCCGCGCTCGAAATCGATGGTCTTGAGCGGGATGAGCGCCTGGTCGTGATACATGCAGATCACCGCGTCATAGCGCCGCCGGGCCGCGGGATGGAAGAGGGTGTCGGCCGGGGCCGGTCCGCTGACGGCGATGCCCAGCGCAGCGAGCGCACGCACCGCCGGCACGATGATCTCGATCTCCTCGCGACCCATGGCGCCGCCTTCGCCGGCATGCGGATTGAGCGCCGCCACCGCCAGCCGGGGCCGGGCGATGCCGAAATCGCGCCTCAGCGCCTCGGCGGTGACCCGGCCGGCCGTCACGATCGCCTCGGTGGTGAGCGAAGCGAGCGCCTCGACGATGGAGAGATGCACCGTGACCGGCACGACCCGCAATTCCGGACCGGCAAGCATCATGATCGGATGGTCGGTTCCCGCGAGGTGGCCGAGGAACTCGGTATGGCCGGGATATTTGAAGCCGGCGGCGTAGAGCGCCTCTTTCTGGATGGGATTGGTCACCATCGCGCCGGCGCGGTGCGCGCGCACCAGCGTCGCCGCACGCTCGATCGCGGCGATGACCGCCGGCGCGTTGGCCGGGTCGGGCTTGCCGGGGATCGACGGCCGCATCAACTTCTGCGGCAGGACCGGCAGCGCGCTCGGGAAGATTCGGGCGGCATCTGCGGCCTCGGCGATCTGCCGCACCGGCACGGCCAAGCCGAGCTGCGCCGCAAGGCCGGCGAGCCGCGCCGGATCGTCGATGGCGAAGAATGGCGGTACCGCGGCGGCGTCGCGTTCTGTCCAGGCCTTGAGCGCGATCTCGCCGCCGATCCCCGCTGGCTCCCCCATGGTGAGGGCGAGGGGCAGGCTCAAGCGCGGATGTCCAGATAGGCGGCACGGCGCAAGTCGCGCAGGTAGCGTCGGGCCAGGGCATCCAGCCTTTCGCGCGCCAGATTGTTCGCGACCTCGTCGCGCGTCGGCATGCCGCCCTGCGGGTCCTCGCGCTGGCAGACCATGAACACCCCGACGCCCTTGCCCTCGGAGAGCGCGATCGGCTTGCTGGCCTCGGCGATTTTGAGCGCCAGCACCTGCGGCCGGAACTCGGGCGGCAAATTGCCGGCGATAACATCGCCGTTCTGCGTCGGCAGCCCATGATCGCGGCCGAACTTGGCCAATTCGCCGCAGCTTTTCGTATCGCCCGACAATTGCAGCGCCTCGTTCGTCACACGCTGGCGGTCGGCCGCCGTGGCGCTGGGCCCCAGCGGAAAGGCGACCTCGACGAGGGTAAGCTTGGTCTGGTTGACGTCCGCCGCGCCGAAGGTGCGGCGCGCGATGACGTAGAGGACATAATAGCCGGCCGGCGTGCGCTGCGGGAACGACATCTCGCCGGGCTTCATCTTTTCGATCGCGCTGTCGAGCTGCGGTCCGAGCTGGCTCGGCGTTAGCCAGCCGATATCGCCGCCGACCGCGGCGCTCGGCGCCTGCGAGAATTGCTGCGCTACCGCGGAGAAATTGGCGCCGCCCCGGATCTGTTCGATTAGCCGGTCCGCGAGACGATGGACTTCGTCGTCCTGCGCCGGATTGTCGACGGCGAGGAAGATCTCGGCGACATGGCTCTGCGGCTTGCCCTCTTCGGATTTTATCTCAGCCATCGATTCGTTGATTTCCTCGGTCGAAACGGTGACCTCGGGCGAAAACCGATTGCGTACCACCTTGGCCCAAGCGAGCGATGCGGTAAGCTGGTCGATGAGCGTCGATTTCGGAATGCCGGCGCGCTTTAGGTAATCGGTGAGGCCATTTTTCGGCATGTTGTTGCGTTGTTCAATGCCGGCGAGCGCTTCGTCGCTCTCTTCCTTCGATACGGTGACGTTCAGCCGTTTTGCTTCCTGCATTTGCAGCTTCTCGTCGATCAATTGGCGCAGTAGGCGCGGCGCCAAGCGTTGCCGGTTTTCCGGCGTATCCTGAATATCGGAGGAGCGCATCACCAGCGACATGCGCGCCGACAGATCATCGGCCGTGATGATCTCGCTATTGACGACCGCGGCAATGCGGTTTTCCTGGGCCTGCGCCCCGGTGGCCGCCACCACCAAAAATAAAAGCGCGAAAAACCGTTTCAACACGGAAAATCCTGTCTCTTCAGGGGTTGATGGCCCGATACGCGAAGCCAAGATACACCCGCCGGCGCCGGTTTTCCTACTGCTGCGGCAACCCAATCGGCTTATTCTACCGACAGGGCGTGGACATCCAATTCGCCGAGATTCTTGAAGACGAAGGACAGCAGCATGGTGACCCCGGGGTGGACGTCCCCGATGCGGATGCCGGATTGCTCGATTGAGCTGGTGATGGCGAAGCAATCGTCGCGATAGGTCAAGGCGACGCCAGAATTGATCGTCGTGCCGCCGCCGCTAAAACTGCGCGTGTCATGAAGCGCAATCGACCAGTAGCGGGTCAGCGTGGCGTTGAGCGCGACGCTGACCTGGTCGGTCGACTGAATGGTCGTGAAGATGGGCGTACCAAAATTGATCTGGTTGGCTGGGATCTGCGTCAAGGTGGGAACGCCGTTGAAGGCGATGAACGAGGCGCTCAGGCGAAGATTTTGCGGCCCGGCGGTGAGGCCGGTTTCCTGCCGCCGCATCGCCAGGTCGCTTTTGTTGAGGCGGAAGCGGTAAAAGAAATCGAGCTCATCGGTCGGCGAAATGACAGTGCGGCCGACGATGTCGGACAATGGGGTTTCGAGGCCGGAGCCGATGGTGAAGGGACTCTGATGCTGGAGCCGGTAGCTCTGGCCGACCAGGAAGCTCGAGCTGCCGTATCTGGTATTGTAGATGCCGCCGTGCAGGCCGTAATCGGCACGTTGTCCGCTGTCGACGCGATCATAGCCGGGCAGCCGGTTGGGCCGGAAAAGACTGGTTTCATCGAATTCGAAGCCCTGGCTGTCCTCGTTCGGGATGCGGCCCGGATTGCCGCCATTGGGTGCGGCGACGAACGCCGCCATCGGCTCGATGACTTCATTCGCCATGGCGTCGTGCCGTACCCAGGGATAGCGCCATAGCAGCGCGGCCTGCGGAAAGACGCGGCCGGTATTCTCGGTATGGAGAGTGGTATCCGTCGCCGCCCACATGACGTTGTCGGCGTTATAGCCGTCGATTCGCGTGCCAAGCAGAAGCGTGAAACGATCACCGAGCGGGCCGTTGAAAGGCAGGCTCCATTCCGTGCCGCCAGAGGCGCGCCGGATTTCCGCGCCGGTGCGGCGCTCGAGATTGACCATGCTGCCCATGATCTGCAACCGGCCGCCGATATTGTCAGGCTGGCTGATCCAATTGTAGCTGCCGGCCGGCGCGACGATCGGCTGGATGCTGTTGCCGACCGTGGGGTTGAGGCTCTGGAAGGCATAGGCGCTCAGATTTCCGTAGCTGCGCGCGCCGAAATCCTCCGCATAGACGTGGCTGGTGAGAAAGTTGTTCGGCTGCGGGAAATGGTAGCGCAGCAGATAGGTCTGGTCGGATGCGCGCTGGACGTTGAAGCCGGCGCGGACATCGGGGTTCACGTCGAACAGGCCAGTGCCGAAGAAATGGCCGCGGACCGTCCGGGCACCGGGCGTCGGGTTGTCCGGATTGCCGCTATAGGGCCTGCCGCCGTAGCCGACGCTGCCGTCGAGATCGAGCTTACCAAAGCCGAAAGCCTGCCGGTATTCCTGATCGAGGACGACGCCGGCCGACGTGGTGAGCAACGGCCGGAAGGTGATGTCCTTGTCCTTGTCGATCACCCAGAAATATGGCGTCGTCGCGTGATAGCCGAGCGAGCTGCCGGTGCCAACCGTCGGGGGCAGGAAACCGCTCGCGCGTTTCACCGACGGATCGGGATGCGAAAAATAAGGCGTGTAGAATATCGGCCAGCCGTCGAACTCCATGATGGCGTCATGGTATTCGACGGTCTGCGCCTCCCTGTCGTGGACGATTTCCTCGGCCTTGATCTGCCAGACCGGCGGCTTGGTCGGATCGTCCTTACACAGTTCGCAAGGCGAATAGACGCCGCGCCGTAGCTCGGTGCGGTTGCCATCGACACGGCGGGCGGTGTTCCCCGCCATGCGCGAGCGATCGGACAACAGCATTCGAACGTCCTTGATGAAGCCATCGCGCAAATTGTCGTGCAGCTCCATGTAGTCGGCGAAAATAATTTCGCCGGTCGGCTGGAGCAGGCTGACATGGCCGGTGGCGGTGACGACATCGGTGCGCTGGTTGTAGGTCACCGTGTCGGCGAGCAGGAGCTGGTCGTTCTGGGTGATCTCGACATTGCCCTTGGCCACCGTGAGCCCGAGATCCTGATCGTATTGGACCTCATCCGCCTGGAAGAGAATGGGTTCCGATTTGCTGGCGCTCTCCAGGGCGGCGTGCGCCGTGCTGGAAACGGTCACCGCGAACACCAATACCGTGATGAATGTCCCCCCGCGCATCCCGGCTTATCCGTCTTCCAGGTGGAGCAGCATGCTGACGCCGACGAGCCAGCTCACCCCCGTCGGGGTCCAGGCCGCGAGCACGGTCGGGATCGTCGAAGAGAGGCCCAAGTCGAACACCACGTATGAGAGGAAATAGAGCAGGAAGCCGCTGCCGATGCCTGCCGCTATCATCAGCGTCGTACCACCGGCACGGTGCATCCGCAAACTGAAGCTGGCCGCGATCAGCACCATGGCGGCAAGCAGGAAGGGCCGCGCCAGCAGGGCGTCGAAATAGAGCCGGTGGCGCTGCGAGCTAAAGCCCGAAGCCTCGAGCAGGCGGATGAAGCCGGGCAGCTCCCAGAAGGACATGGTTTCGGGCGGCGCGAAGCTGTCCTGGATCTTGGCAGGTGTCAGGTTGGTCGGGACCGTCATGCTTTCAAAGGGCTGCGGCTCCTGGCCGGCGATCCACTGCGTGCCGTCGCTGACGGTCCAGACCCCGTCTCCCAGTTTCGCTTCCTTGGCGTCGATGCGGCGGTTGAGCGTCGTATCGTTGGCGAGGAAAAGGAACATGACGTTGTTGAGCGCCTTCTCGCGCAGGAGAAAGCGATCGGCATGGACCACCGAGGGATTGCCAGCCTCGTCGCTCTGCCGCAGCCACAATCCGGAATTGGACAGTGTGAATTTCTGGTCGCTGCCATGCAGTACGCGACTCTCCAGATTCTCGTAGGTTCTCTGCATGGTCGATGCGATGGGGTTGAACAGCATCACCGAGACGACGCCGACGACCAGCGCCCCGGCTATCGCCGGCGCGAGGAACTGCCACACCGAAACGCCCGAGGCGCGCGCCACCACGAGCTCGTGGCTGCGCGTCAGGCGCCAGAACGCCATCAGCGTGCCGAAGAGAATGGCGAAGGGCAGAATCTGCTGGGCCATGTAGGGCTGCTTCAGGGCCGCGAGCTCGAGGAGCGTCAGCAGGCTCGCATCCGGCTTGGTGCCCGCGCGACGGATCAGCTCGACGTAGTCGAGCAGGAAAACGATCGTCAGCATCATGGCGAAGACGCTGCTGCACCAGCCGAAGAACTGGCGGGCGATGTAGCGGAACAATATCTTCCAGGGCGACATCGCCGGTCCTACCGCGCCCGCGCCGCGCGTGTCGCGAGAAGCGGCAAGTCCCGCGCCCGATCGCGCCACAGCAGCCACAGCAACGCCAGGAACGGCGCCAGCGCGTTCAAATAGATGAGCGGAATGGCGACCGGCGTGCGGCCGGCGAGATTCTTGAAGCCGACGTCGACGATCTCGATCGCCAGCGCTATCGCCACGGCGAGGAAAATACGCCGCGACTGGCCACGACGGTTGAACTCGCCCGGCAGGAGACAGAGAATCGGCAGCGCCGCCATGGACAACGCGGCCAGCGGTCCGGCGAGGCGCATATGCAGCTCGGTGACGAGCGCCTGGTCGGGCTTGCCGTTGATCAGCCGCGGCGCGATCAATTCGTCGATATAGCGCTCGTCCGGCTGTCGATCCCGAATTTCGGCCGCGTCCTTCACCTCGGACAGGTCAAGCGTGTATTTCTGGAAGGTCAGCGACGACAGCTTGCCGGTCTCGCGGTCGAATTGCTGACGGATACCGTTGACAAGCAGGATGCGCGGGCCGTCATCCGTTTCGGCGATGGCGCCGCGCTCCGCTGAAATGGTGATCGGCTTATCCTTGTCGCTGGTGTTCTGGATCAACAGCCCGACCAAATCGCCGTTGGTGTCGCGCTGTTTGACATAGACCATCAGCGTGTCGGAGATCGTGTTAAAGACGCCTTCCTGCACGAGGACGGCGGCGAATTTGTTGCGGATCTCGAATTGCAGATCCTTGAAGGCGCGGTTGGCCGTTGGCAGGAAATAGAGCGACATCGAATAAAGGATGATCATGCCGATCAGGCCGACGAGCAAGGCGGGCTTGGCAAGAGCCCGCTGGCTGACTCCCGAGGCGCGCATCACCACCAACTCGCTTTCGGCGATCAGTTTCGCGTAGACGAACAGCACGCCGGTGAAAATGGCGATCGGCAACACGACGTCGACGAATCGGGGCAGAATCAGGATCGCGAGGTAGAAGAAAAGGCCGATCGATAGCCCGCGGTTGACGATGAGGTCGATGAGACGCAGCGATTGCAGCAGCCAGACCGCCGCACTGAAGATCACCCCGACCGACAGGGCGACCATAACCGCCTGGCGCAGCACATAAAGCGTGAGCCGATTCATGGTGCCGATTATAGGCGGCAGGGCGCGACAGACCTAGGGAGAATTGGGCAGGTTCCGCCCCATCGGGGACGTTCAGCCCCTTGCGGGTGCGGGCCTCGGCGTGGAATTCTCCGGCGCGGGCGGGGGAAGGGAATTTGGTGCCGCAGCAAGACAGGCGCGGGCTTTCGCGCTCGGACGCCGGATTCGTCGCCGCGCTCTTCGTGGCGCTGCTCGCCGCGGCGTCGCTGCCGCTGGTGCTGACCGACATCGCGCCACTCGTCGATTACCCGAACCATCTCGCGCGCATGTATCTCCTGGCAATGCTCGATCAGTCGCCCGCGCTGCGGCAATTCTATGTGGCGGCGTGGCGGCCGATTCCCGATCTGGCGATGGATGTGCTGGTGCCGCCGCTGCTGCATTTCATGTCGCTCGCGACGGCCGGCAAGGCATTTATCGCCGCGACTTTCTTCCTGCTCGCGGGCGGCGCCGCTGCTTTGCATCACGCAGTTTTCCGCCGATGGTCGGCGTGGCCGCTTCTCGCCTTCCTGCTGCTCTACAACCGCCTGCTGCTGTGGGGCTTCCTCAATTACCTCTTCGGGCTGGGGCTCGCATTCTGGGCGCTCGCCGCCTGGATCATGCTGCGCGGCCGTCCCGACGCGCCGCGCTTCGTCGTTGGCTGCGTCCTGGCGCTCGCCGTTTATTTCGCTCATCTGATGGCGTTCGGCGTCTATGGCGCGATGATTCTCGGCTACGAGCTCGGCCTGCTCCGGCGCGAACGGCCGGCATGGCCGGCGGCAATTCGCGCGCTCGCGATCGCGTGGCTGCCCTTCGTCTTGCCGCTGGCGTTATTCGCGCTGGTGGGCGGAGCCGCCCCGGCAGCATTCGTCTTCGGAGATCCATGGCGCAAGTTCGACCTGCTGTTCAGCGTCTTCGACAATTACGACCGCGCCTTCGACGTCGCGTGTTTCGCCGTCGCGGTGGCCGGCCTGGCGGTCGCCTTCTGGCGCGGCTGGGTCCGCTTGGCGCCGGCGATCGCGGGGCCGCTCATCGTGCTGGCCGCGATCTACCTGCTGATGCCGAGCGAATTGTTCGGCGCCACCGGCGCCGACCGGCGACTGCCGCTGGTGCTGGCGCTGCTGCTCGTCGCCGGCAGCGACTGGCGTTCGCCGTCCCGGCGCGCGCGGCGGATCTTCCTTTGGGCGGCGCTCGCGTTGTTCGTCTTGCGCCTCGGCGCGGTGGCGGCGAGCTGGCAGGCGAGCGGTGCCACCTATGCTCGCCTGCTCGCCGGGCTCGACACGCTGCCCGAAGGGAGCCGCGTCGCAATCGCCTTTCCGGGCGATGTGCTCAATGTCGAGGCGACGCCGCTGGTGCATCTGCCGGTACTGGCGGCGGCACGTCGCGCTGCCTTCGTCCCGACGCTGTTCGTTTATGCGAACCAGCAGCCGATCGGCTTCACGCATGATTACGCGGCGCTGGCGCGGTCGCTCTCCGCCGATGCCTTGTGGCGGCATTTTGTCGTCGGCCAGGCGTTGGACGCGGAAACCGCGGCCGCGCTGCCGCGTTGCGACGCCATCGTCTTTGTCGGCAAGCATCCCTTCACGCTACGCGACAGTACCGGCCTGGAGGAGCAATTCGCCGCGCCGCGCTTCCAGATCTATCGGATCGTCCGCCGATGATCGCGCTGCTGGTGCCGTCGCTGCGCGATCTCGCCGGCTGGGCCGGCGTGGCCTTTGCCGCGCTGGTGTTCATCGGTCTTGGCCGGCTCTTAGCGCGCGGTCGCGCCGCGCCGGAGATCGCGCTGGCTGCCGGCTGGGGCGCGACGTGTCTGGTTCTGACCTTATGGGGCGTCGCGACACCGCTGTCGCTGCGCCTGCCGGCGGCGATCCTGGCGCTAGGCGGCATGATCGGCTTGTTGCTGCCCGGGATTCGTCTTGATCGCGGCGATTGGCACGGCATCGGCCGCGTTGTCGCCGTTTCGCTGCCGATTCTTCTGGTCATGGCGTCGGCGCAGCCGAGCGAACCCGACACCTTCCTCAACCTGCTGCCCAACGCGGCCTATCTCTATGACCACGGCGTCTTTCCGGCGCTCGGCCGGCCCGACGCGCATTCCTTCCTGCCGGGCGCGCCCTACAATCTGCAGCTCACCGGCTTCATCGCCGCCCTGGCGCTGCCGCAATTTCCGCCCTCGGCGCTGATCGGCTTCAACGTGGTGCTGCAA
>Ga0209483_1001367_pt1 | contig 18581 bp, 14 predicted proteins | sample NGEPerA_FD_184508 | JGI IMG/M metagenome (GOLD analysis project Ga0209483, IMG submission 184508) | Arctic peat soil microbial communities from the Barrow Environmental Observatory site, Barrow, Alaska, USA - NGEE PermafrostL2-A... | ecosystem: Environmental > Terrestrial > Soil > Wetlands >... | reverse complement strand
TGGATCGAGTGGTGGTGGCGGGCGGTGTCACGCTGGACGAGCCGGGGAAGCATGGGACCGGCGAGCAATTGGTCTACAAGGCTGCGGACGGGAGTTTCGTGCTGACCGGAACGCCGACAGTGATGCCGCGAATTGTGGACGCGCTACAGGGCACGGTGACCGGGGCCTCGCTGCTGTTTCGCGCTGGAGACAAAGGGGATAGTACCATCGTGGTGACGGGCGCGCCGGCGGGCGAACAGAAGCCGCAACGGGTCCGGATTGAGACTCGCGTGAGGCAAAAGGCAGAATGAAGACCCTGACGACCGAAGAGATCGGCAAGGCCTACGGTGGGCGGCAGGTGGTGCGGGGCGTCAGTCTCCATATCAAGCAGGGCGAAGTTGTCGGCCTGCTTGGCCCCAATGGCGCGGGCAAGACGACCAGCTTCTACATGATCGTCGGGCTGGTGCGGCCGGATTCGGGGCGCATCCTGGTCGACGACGAGGATATTACGCGGACTCCGATGTACCAGCGCGCGCGGGATTTCGGCATCAGCTATCTGCCGCAGGAGCCATCGATCTTTCGCAAGCTGACAGTCGAGGAAAACATCCTCGCGGTGCTGGAAACGCTGCATATTACGTGGGAAGCCCGCCGCAAACGCGCCGAGGACCTGATGGCGCAGTTGCATCTGGGGCATGTGCGCAAGAACCGCGGCTATTCGCTGAGCGGCGGCGAACGCAGGCGGGTCGAGATTGCGCGCTGTCTGGCGATCGATCCGGCGTTTATTTTGCTGGATGAACCGTTTTCGGGGATCGATCCGATTGCGGTGCTGGACCTGCAGACCATCATCTTCGACCTGAAGGCGAGCGGGATCGGCGTATTGATTACCGACCACAGTGTGCGGGAAACGCTGAGCGTAACGGACCGCGCGTACATCATCAGCGAGGGCAAGATTTTCGCGACCGGGACTCCCGGCGAACTGGGCCGCGACCCCGAGGTGAAGCGGCTTTATCTGGGGGATCATTTTTCGCTTTAGCGGCGTCAATCCTGCACGCGGAACGGGGTCTACAGGTTATGCGGCGCTGGAGTAGACTGAGGCCACGCGCCCGCGGCATGGGTTTGCGAAGGTTTGCGGCGTCGCCGGAAGGTCGATGAAGCGGCGGATGCGAGGGTCCCGAGTTTGCTATTGCAGCCTAGACTGAACGTCAAAGTCTCCCAGCGACAGGTGCTGACGCCGGGGCTGGTGCAGATGGTCAACGTCCTTGCGCTCAACAAACTTGAGCTGAAGGAAATGATCAATGGGGAGATGATCGAGAACCCCGTGCTCGAGGAGATTGAAGAGTCTTCCGAGACCATGGACCAGCGCGCCGGCAAGGAAGGCGACCGCGAGCGCAGCGTCGAAGCGGTGACGGCGGACGGCGTGCGCGCCGAAAAAGATCCCTTCGATGAGATCGATTTTGGAAGCTACTTTCAGGATTATCTGGACCCCGGTTTCCGCACGGGGTCGAACTTTGAAGATCTGGACAAGCCTTCGTTCGAACACTTTCTGTCCAGGCCGAGCACGCTGAGCGACCATCTGCATTGGCAGCTTGGCGCGCTGGCGCTGGGCGAGGCCCTCCGGGTGGCGGCGGAGTTGGTGGTCGGCAACCTGAATGAGGATGGGTATCTGACGGCCAGCAATGAGGAGTTGGCCGGCTCGCTGCTCAACGAGTTTGCGGGTGGGGACAGTCCGATGACGGCGGCCGAAGCGCAAGCGCTGATTGTCGAGGCCCAGGGTGTGGTGACACAGCTTGACCCTATCGGCGTAGGGGCTCGCGATTTGCGCGAATGCCTGTTGTTGCAGGTGGAGTCGCAGCGCCGCGAGCATGCGTTGATGCTGCGCCGCCGGGTGACGGCTGAGGCGTTGGAAGACGAGAGCGAGGCGGACCTTGCGGAGTCGTCGCCGGAGGGCGCGGCGGCGTTCGATGTATACGATACGGCGGCGTTCATCGTGCAGGAATGCCTTCCGCTGTTGCAGAAGAAAGACATGCGCGAGTTGACGCGGATGTGCCGCCGGACCGCGGAACAGGTGCAGGAAGCAGTAGATTTCATTCGCCGGCTCGACCCCCGGCCAGGGCAGCGCTACGACCAGACGGAGACACGGTTGATCGAGCCGGATGTGGCCTTTGTGAAGCGCGATGACGAGTACGTGGTCGTGATGAATGAAGAGGACCTGCCCGCGCTGCGGCTGAACCAGGGCTACCGCAAGATGCTGCGCGAAAAAAATACCGAGCGCGACGTGCGCGAGTACGTGAAAGAGCGGTATAAATCTGCAATCCAGTTGCTGCGCAATATCGAGCAGCGGAAGAACACGATCGTTCGGACATGCGAAGTCATTGTAAGGCGGCAAATCGATTTTCTGGAGCGCGGCGTCGATGCGCTGCGGCCGATGATGATCAAGGATGTGGCGGAAGAGATTGGGGTGCATCCGTCGACTGTGAGCCGCGCTGTTTCGAACAAATATGTTCACACGACGCAGGGCGTGTACGAGCTGCGTTATTTCTTTTCCGAGGGGGTGAATGGGCCGGAGGGCGGCGATCTTCCACTGCCGCTACTGAAGCGTAGGGTGCGCAAACTGATTGAAGACGAAGACCCGCGCAAGCCGTGGACAGACGAATATCTGGCGGCCGAGCTGCAACGGCAGGGCATCCAGGTAACGCGCCGCACGGTCGCGAAATACCGTGAGGACATGCACATCCCCAGCACCCACCAACGCCGGGTGCGATGACGGCATCACACAACCTGTAGGACGAGGTGAAGCGCATGAACGTGGAGTACACCGGACGGCAAACTACCATTTCGGCCAAGTTGAAACTACAGACAGAGGCGGGGCTGGCCCGCATAGCAAAGGTCGTCGATCGATCGGCGACGGCACACGTCATCCTGACGGAAGACAAGTACAGGAAGATCGCGGAAGTGACGGTGAAGTGCCGGCACGGGGAACTGGTGGCGACCTGCGAAGACACGGACATGGAAGCGGCGCTGCACGACGCGCTGCAAAAGGTGGAGCACCAGGCAATTAAAAACAAGGACCGCTTCGAAACGATTACGCGCCACGGGAAGGCGGAAGCGATCGAAGCAGTGTAGGAGCGTTTTGTCCCGCGATGTTGGCTGGGCGCCGGGGAGGCTCCGGGCAGGCCCAGCCATAATCTGCGCGGTGCCATGTTTGCGCGCTAAGCTGGAACTGCTAGGATTGCTGCCATGCCTCGGAAACGCGCGACCGTCCCAACCGGCATAACCCCGCCTGAGCATTCTGCTCGCGAACTCGTCATCCTGACCGGAATGTCGGGGTCGGGCAAGGCGTCGGCGTTGAGGACGTTCGAGGACCTCGGCTACTACTCGGTCGACAATTTGCCGCTGGAATTGGTGGAGCGGTTTGCAGACCTGGTGGCGCAGTCGGCGGAGATTTCGCGGGCGGCGCTGGTGATCGATGTCCGCGAAGGCATGAGGCTGGACCACTTCCCGGCGATCCTGAAAAAAGTGCGCAATGTGCTGCCGACGCGCGTGGTGTTTCTGGAAGCGAGCGAGGACGCGATCGTGCGGCGCTTCTCGGAGACGCGGCGGCCGCATCCGCTGGGGCGCGACGAGACGGTGGTGTCGTCGATCCGCGCGGAAAGCAAACGGCTCGACCCGGTGCGCAAAGTGGCAGACATTGTGCTGGATACGACGCGCTTCAACGTACATGATCTGCGCGCGCACATTGTGGCCCAGTTCGAGCGCGGCGGTTCGGGCAAGAAGGACCGCAACCTTACGATTTCGGTAACCAGTTTCGGCTTCAAGAACGGCGCGCCGACCGACGCCGACATCGTTTTCGACGTGCGATTTTTGCCAAACCCCCACTTCGTCCCGGAACTGAGGAAACTTACCGGCAAGAACGCGAAGGTGGTGAAGTACGTCGCAAGTTTCCCGCAGACGAAAGAATTTTTAGATAAGGCAACGGATATGCTGACGTTCCTCTTGCCGCATTACATTAAGGAAGGCAAGAGCTATCTGACGGTGGGCATCGGATGCACCGGTGGGCAGCACCGCTCGGTGATGATTGCAGAGGAGTTGAAGAAGAGGCTAGGGGCGGCTGGGTATCGCGTGAAGGCGGAACATCGCGACATACCGCGCTGAAGTCCCCGGTAGAATGGCACACATGGCTTGTCGCGCAGCGCACCGAAAGAGCATCGCATGAAGCGCATCTGGCGACTGCTGCGCTACATGCGGCCGTACACGCTGCACTGGGTGCTGTCGGCGGTGCTGACGGCGGTGTACGCGGCGATGGCGGCGTTCCGCGTGATGCTGATTACGCCGATCATCAACAACGTGCTGAGTCCTGCGGCTGCGCCCGACAAGGTGCTGGTATTCCCGCTGCCGCACCATCGGCAATTGGACCTGCAATTCCTTGTCCCGCATCATTTTCACAATGCGTGGACTGTGGTTGCGGTGGCGCTGGTCGGCTCCGCGATCGTGAAGTCCATTTGCGATTACGCCGGCACTTTGCTGGCAAATACGGCGGGCTTCGGTATGATTACCGACCTGCGCAACGATCTTTACGATGCGATCCTGCGGCGGTCGACGGCATTTTTTCAACGCCACGCAACCGGCTCGCTGACCTCGACATTGATCAACGATGTGGACCGCGTCCAAAACGCGATGGCCACCGTTCTGAGCGACTTTCTACAGCAACTGTTCACGCTGCTGTTCATGATCGGCGTCGTGATTTCCGAGGGCGGCAAGATGGCGTGGGTGCTGCTGCTGTTTGTGCCGGTGATCGTATCTTCGGCACGGCGGATCGGCAGCAGCGTGCGGCGGAGGACTCGACGCGGGCAGGACAAACTGGCGGAGATCCAGAACATCGTCCACGAGACCATCACCGGCAACAGCATTGTCAAGGCGTTCGGCATGGAGTTGTGGGAGATGAAGCGGTTTCGCCGCGCGGCGCAGAGATTGCTGACGGCGAATATGCGCTCGGTTGCCGCCCAATCCATCTCTTCACCATTGATGGACGCGCTGGGTGCGGTCGCGATCGCTCTGCTGTTGTATCTGGGTAGGCAGGAGATCCTGCACGGCATGACGTCCGGGAATTTCATCACGTTCCTGGCGTCGGTCATCTTGTTGTACGACCCGGTGCGCAAGATGCCGGTGTACTACAACAGTTTTCAGCAGGCGCTGGGCGCGAGCGAAGAGATTTTCAAATTCATGGACGCGCATGATGAAGTGCGGGAGCGCAAGAACGCGGCGGCGTTGAAGGGTTTTGAAGGCAACATCGAATTTCGCGATGTGCATTTCAGTTATGAGAGCGAGGGAGAGTCGAAGGAAGTCCTGCACGGGGTTTCGTTGACTGTCGCGCGAGGTGAGGTAGTTGCGCTGGTGGGGCCGAGCGGCGCGGGGAAGTCGACGCTGATGAATTTGCTGCCGCGTTTTTTCGACGTGACCGGCGGAGGGATTTTTCTCGATGGCCACGATGTTCGCGATCTCACGCTGGTCTCGCTGCGCGAGCAGATCGGCAAAGTGACCCAGGAGACCGTGCTCTTCAACGACACGGTGCGCAACAACATCGCCTATGGCCAGCCGGACGTTCCGATGGAGCGCATCGAATCCGCGGCGCGCGCTGCACTGGCGCATGACTTCATCCTGAATATGCCGGACGGCTACGACACGATGATCGGCGAACGGGGAACGCGGCTTTCAGGCGGCGAGCGGCAGCGCCTCGCTATTGCGCGCGCGCTGTTGAAGGACGCGCCGATCCTGGTGCTCGATGAGGCTACTTCTTCGCTCGACACGGAGAGCGAAGCGGCGGTACAGGCGGCGCTCGCGAACCTGATGCAGGGCCGCACGGTGCTGGTGATCGCGCACCGGCTGTCGACGGTGCGGCGGGCGGATCGCATTGCCGTGATCGAGCATGGGGCGATTACGGAGTTGGGGTCGCACGATGAATTGATCGCCAAGAGTGGCACGTACCAGCGGCTCTACAACCTGCAATTTGGCGAGGCGGATGCAGCGCCGGAACTCGACGGGCTCGCGCTGGTTGTGGCGGTGGAAGGCATAGCGTAACGCGGGCCCGCGATACACTGGGGTTGAAGCGCACGATTTTATGGCAGGCATTCTCTTTATTATTTCGGCGCCGTCCGGCTCAGGCAAATCGACGCTCGTGAGCGAGGTGCGGCGGCTGGTGGAAGGGCTCGAATTTTCGATCTCATACACCACACGCGAGCCGCGCGGCTCGGAAGAAGATGGCCGCGAATATCACTTCACGTCGCGGCAAGAGTTTGAGCGCATGGTTGCGGCGGGTGAGTTTCTGGAGTGGGCCGAGGTGTTCGGCAACTACTACGGTACGGCGATTGCCGCGCTCGATCACGCGCGCCACAGCCACAAAGATCTGCTGCTGGACATCGATGTCCAGGGCGCGTTGCAAGTGATGCAGCGGTTGCCGGCGGCGGTTTCCATTTTCATTTTGCCGCCGAGTCCCGAGGTGTTGGAGATGCGTCTCCGCAACCGCAGCCACGCCGAGGGCATGACGCGCGAGTCGGTTATTGCGACGCGGCTCAACAATGCGCGCGGCGAGTTGCAGAAGATCGGCGACTACAAATATGCCCTCGTAAACGACGTGCTGGACCACGCGGCGGCCGAGATGCGAGCTATCGTTCTCGAAGAGCGCGGCGATCATGCGGAGGCCGGGCTCGAGGCGGCGACATGTCTTACGCGCACGTGGTCGCCGCGGTTGACGGCGGCGCTGGCGACGTTCGGCGTGCATCCGGAGCAGATTTGAGCATAGAATTTCTCTACCACCCCGCACGCTCTCGGAGGTCATGGGCCAATGAACGAGATCAATAGCAGTCTGGAGAACAAGTACAGCCTTGTGAAGGGTGCGGCACGTCGCGCGCGTCAACTGCAATCGGGCGCGCCGTCGCTCGGCGTTTCGACTTCGCTGAAGGCCTGTCGCGTGGCAGAGGACGAAGTGCGCGCGGGCAAGGTCACGTTCAGCCTGTCGGCGAAGAAGCCGGGACCGCCGGGTGGGACCGAAGAACGATGAGCGTTTCGCCGCAGCAGCTTCGCGCGTACGTCGACTACCTGCGCGACATGGGCGTCTACGATCTGTATCGCCAGGACCAGCCGCGCGTTTTGCTGCCGGAAGGTTTCGCTGCGGGATTGGCAAGCCGATCCGCAGAAAAACGTGTGTCCACGCCCGCACCCGCGCCACCGAAGCCTGTTACGCAGCGGGTCACGCCTTTTGCCGCGGCGCAGGCGCGAACGCAGCCGGCGGCTGAGCGCGCAGAAATTCCTCCAGAACTTCAGGCCCCTATGGCGAAACCGCTTTCCTTCGATGCACTCGCTCCGTTGCCCGCGGCGAGCATTCCTGCTGCTGAACGCGGCGCCGCGCTGGCCGCGATCCGCGCCGACATCGGCGACTGCACGCGCTGTCCGCTGGCCTATGCGGGCCGGCACACGATCGTCTTCGCCGACGGCGACCCCAATGCGAAACTGATGTTCGTCGGCGAAGGCCCGGGCGCGGACGAAGACGCCACCGGGCTCCCGTTTGTCGGCAAGGCAGGTCAGTTGCTCAACAACATGATCGTCGCGATGGGCGTCACGCGCGAGCAGGTGTACATCGCGAATATTGTGAAGTGCCGCCCGCCGCAGAACCGCACGCCCGAGCCTGTGGAAGCGACGACGTGCTCGCAGTTTTTGCTGCGCCAGATCGACGCCGTGCAGCCCCAGGTGATCGTCGCGCTTGGTGCGACGGCGGCGACGTATCTGCTGGGAGTGAGGCAGTCGCTGGCTTCCCTGCGCGGCCGATGGCATTCGTGCAGAGGCGCGAAGGTCGCCGTGACGTATCACCCGGCGTTCCTGCTGCGCGATCCAAGGCAGAAGGGCGAAGCCTGGAAAGACCTGCAGATGGTGATGGCGGAGTTGGGACTGAAAAGAACAGTGGATAGAGCGTAGAGCCTAGAGGATAGTGAAAGCGGCTGTGCTAGAAAGAGCCGTCGCCGCCACCACCTGAGTCTCCGCTGTCGAACGAACTGCTGTCGTCGAACGAGTTGCTGTCGTCGAAGGAACTGCTGTCGCTGCCCGGATCGGATGTATCGGAGGCGAAGTCGTCGGTGGTCGTGTTGCTGTCGTCGGCGATACCGCGGCGGTCTTCGATGTCGGGGCTGAGGTCGCGGCTGGCGTCATTGGAAGGGTTGTAGAAACTGCTGTCCGTATCGGCCGCGGCGTGGTGTTCGGCCTGCGGACGGTCTTCGTAATAATTGTTGATGGTCGTGCCGCCTTCGTGGCCATAGCCTCCGCCGTGGCCTCCGAACATCGACTCGACGCCTTCAAACAGAAACGCACCAGCGGCAACACCCGCAGCCGTCTGTGCTGCGTTGCGGAGAAAGCCGCCGCCTGCTGGCTGGCCGTATCCATAGCCCGGCTGCGGATAGCCCTGTGGCGGCGGCGCGGCAGCGTACACCGGAGCGCCGTAGGCAGGCTGTTGCGGCGGAGGGGCAGCGTAGGCAGGCTGTTGCTGCGGCAAATAAGCCTGAGGCTGCGACGTGTAAGCCTGCGGCTGGGTTGCAGGCCCGGAGCCGAAGAAGCGGTCGAGCCAGCTTCCGGCGGGCTGCTGCGGCGGATGTCCGGCGGCGTCGCGAAGCTGCGCGATCTGCTGGTTGGCGCTCTGCAGCTGGGTCTGCGCGGTGAGCAGCGCCTGCTGCTGGACGAGCACCGTTTGCGCGAGAATATAAATCGCGTCGGGGTTCGCGCCCAGGCCCTGCTGAAGGTGCGCGGCGGCTTCGGGGTCGCGGTCGGTGACCTGCGTGTTGCGAATGCGGTCGATGAGGCCGTCGATCATTTGCTGTTCCTGCTGCGTCATGCGTAAACCTCTCACGGCGTCATTCGGCTAAGATGCGCGCCGGGAATTCCACGTGCAAGAATTTATACGTGCGATGGGCCGCGATAGTTCAGTGAGAGACGTTGCCGCGATTTTGCGCCGGGGACGTCTCCTGCTAAACTTACGAACGTAGCAGGCCGCGAGCGAAAGTTCGTGTGCGGCCTGGGTGTGGGGCTGTAGCTCAGCTGGGAGAGCGCCTCGTTCGCAACGAGGAGGTCAGCGGTTCGATCCCGCTCAGCTCCACCAATAGATTTCTATTGCATTGTGTCCGGCAGCGGGCCGGCACGATGGAGTCCCCTGGCGGCAACGCCAATCCCACAGCAGCTTTTGTAACACGCTCGTCTCTACGAGAGGGGCGGTTTCGTGTCCGCGATTTGAGTATTCGGTGCGTTGGGGTTAAGCTGTTGAACGTCGCAGTTAATGAGAACGGTTACATTCTCAGCGCTTCAACAACCGAAAGGGAACAGCATGGACCGTTCGATCGATCCGACTCGTCGTGAATTCTTGCAAGGCTCGCTGGCCGTGGCGGGCACCGTTTTAAGCGCGCCGGTGAGCAGCGCTTTTGCTGCGACGCCCGAGAAAACGAAGCGGCCGAACCTGGTCTTCTTCTTCGGCGAAGGCCAGCGCGCGGACGCGCTCTCGATTGCCGGCAACCCGATCCTGAAGACGCCGCATCACGACCGCATCGGCAAGGAAGGCGTGCGCTTTACGAACGCGTTCTGCACCAATGCGCTGTGCGCTCCGGCGCGCGCGACTACGCTGACCGGGATGTACAGCCGCTCGACCGGCGCGCTGGCCAATGAGGACGCGCACCTTCCGCTGCCTTCGGACATTCCCATCTTTACCGACCTGCTGCATGAGGCTGGATATGAGGTCGCTATCGTCGGCAAGGTGCATGTGCGCGCCGGCGTGGAAGACCGCTACTGGGACTATTATTTCGGGCACAACGCGCCCGGCAACAACTACTACAACCCGATGTACAAGGAAGGCCGCAAAGGCAAGATCGGAGAGCAGCAAACCTTCCACGGCATGTGGGCCGACGACCTGGCGGTGGACCGCGCGCTGGCGTGGCTTGAAGAAGACCGCGGCGATAAGCCGTTCTGTCTGCTGGTCTGGTTTGTGGCTCCGCATTCGCCGTTTTACCGGCCCCGCAAGTATCTCGATCTGTATAGCGGGACCACCATTCCAAAGCCTGCGACGTTCGATGACGATCTGAAGGGCTATCCCGGAAAGCCGAAATGTTTTGCCGATGCGAACAACAAAATCGGCACCACCGTAATGGGCGACACTGTACGTTCGCTGGAGGAGTTAGCGAAGGATTATTATGCCGGTCTGGTCGGAGTCGACGACAACATCGGCCGCGTGATGGCGTATCTGGAGAAGAAAAATATCCTCGAAGACACGGCCGTTATGCAGGGTTCGGACCACGGATATTTCATGGGCGAGTGGCGGATGTACGACAAGCGGCTGATGCACGAGCCCTCCATCCGCGTGCCGCTGATGATGCGCTACCCGAAACGCATCGCTGCGGGAACAGTCCGCAGCGAGATGGTGCTGGATACGGACATCGCGCCGACGCTGCTCGACCTCGCGGGCGTAAAGGCGCCCGAGCATATGCAGGGCAAGAGCCTGCTGCCGCTGGCGAAAGCAAACGATCCCGAATTCCGCAAAGATTGGTACTACGAATATTACGAGTGGCCGAACCCGGAGTCGGTGCGGCCTTGCCGCGGCATTCGCACCGAGCGCTACAAGTTCATCCACTACGTCATGGACCCGCAGGAGTTTGAGATGTACGACCTGCACGCCGATCCCGGCGAGTTGCACAACCTCTACGGCAAGCCAGAACACGCCGCGCTGGCGAAAGACTTGAGGGCGCGAATGGACAAACTCCGCAGCGACGTCCCCGAGCGCAGAGGATCGGCATAAAGACCGGTCGCTGCGCCTTACTTCCCGCGCGTACTTAGTTTGTCCAGCACGCCTTTCAGCGCATCGAGCTTCTGCCCGGCCTCGCCCAGTTTGCCCTCAGCCGTCAGGCGCTGGTAGTCGGCGAAATCTTTGCTCGCCTCTGAGATGAGTGAGTCGATATTGGTCGAAATTGGTGCTGCTCCCGGCGATGCGGGCGCGGCTTGCGGCGCCTCGCTCGCGTTCAGGGAAGAATCCTCCCCGCCGAAAAGGGACCTCAGTGCTGCCTCGAACGTCGTGCCGTAGGCCAGCTTGTCCTGTAGCGCGAGCACGACCAGGCGCAGTTCCGGCATGGGACTTTGCTGGGCCTGAAGGTAGATCGGCTCCGCATACAAGAGTGCTTTCCCAGACGGAATCACCAGCAGGCTTCCGCGCAGAACGTGCGAGCCTTGCTGGTTCCACAATGTGAGTTGCCCTGAGAGTTGCGCATTCTGATCGATGCGCGCCTCGATCTGTTGCGGGCCGTCGATCAAACGTGTCTTCGGAAAATCGTAAACCACGGCTGTCCCGTATGCCGCGCCGTCGCAGCGGCCGGCAATCCACCCGATCAGGTTGTTCCGGTTGGCGGGTGTGAAGGGAAGTATCTCGACAAACTCTTCGCTGGCGCCTCCGGGCAGTTTCATCAGGACGAAATTGGGTTCCATCGGCTGTACGCTTTGCTGCCCATTGCTCTGCGTCGCCACTGTCCACAAATCTTCGCGATTGAAGAAGACCTCGGGATTCGTCATGTGATAAAGCCCGTAGACCTGCGACTGCAATTTGAACAGCGCCTCCGGGTAGCGCACATGCCGCCGCAGGTCCGCCGGCATTGCGGAAGCGTCCTTGAAAAGGGACGGGAAAATTCGCCGATACGTCGCAAGGATAGGGTCTTCCGGGTCGAAGACGTAGAGCGTCGTAGTCCCGTTGTACGCATCCACAACGACTTTGACGCTGTTGCGCATGTAGTTGACGGAGTCGTCGCCCAGACTGTAGTGCGTGGAATATGGATAGTTGTCCGAGGTGGTAAACGCATCCATGATCCAGGAGAGCCGCCCGTCGTCGCCGACCACGATGTAGGGGTCTTGATCGAAGGTAAGGAACGGGGCGAGTGTCGCCACGCGCTCACGGATGTTGCGCCGCATCAGCAGTCGGCTCTGCGCATTTACGTCGTCGCTGAATGGCAACTTGCCAAGGTCGCCGCGGTCGATGGCGAGGATGACGCGCCGCAGAAACCCGCCCAGCGCGATGCCGCCGGTGCCTTGATACGAGGTGAGATTGTTGTTCTGGCCTTCCGGATAGTCGAATTCCTTTTGCCTGGTCTTGACGTACACGTCGGTATCGGTCCGTTCACCGAAGTAGATCTCGGGGCGGGTTACGTTCAGCCCGGGCACCGTGCTCTGAACGGGCATGTTGCTCAAAAATAGCGTGGGCAATCCTTCCGGCGTGAACCCGTTGACGGGGTTCATGGTCACACCGTAGCCGTGGGTATAGATCAGCTTTTCGTTGATCCAGTTGCGGCTGCTGACCGGCAGCCTGTCGACGTTGAGTTCTCGCGCGGCAAGCATTACCTCGCGGGTGGTGCCGTCGATCGAATAACGGTCGATGTCGATGTCGGGAAAGTCATAGTAGGTGCGGATTTCCTGCACTTGGCGCAGCGTATCCTGCAGCGCGTGCCAGTCCCATAGCCGGATGTTTTGCAGCGTGGGCTGATTGTTCGCCGCGTCGACGGCATCGACACTTGTCTCTGCCGGAAACTCTTGCTGCGCGAAACGGTTGAGCCCGTAGGCCTGCCGGGTCATCTCAATGTTGTGTGCGATGAAAGGTCCCTCACGGACCAGTTCGTTGGGCTTGACAATGAAGCTGCCAACGTACCAGCCGACGATTCCGAAAGCGGCATAGCAGATTGCGGCCGGAAGGACCGCGGTCACGATCCTCTTTGCGGTGGAATGCCGGAAAGCGTTATGGGCCGAAATCGCCGCGCCAACGATAAGGGCAATGCAGACAAGGAGAAGTCCAAGGATGGTGATGTGCGCGTCGGTGTAGGTCGCGCCGTCGAAAATTGTGTGGTGTTCGAGCAAGAGCTGAAAGCGGTCGAGATACACGTTCATCGCCAGAACAAGCAGCAGGAACGAAACCGTAATGGAGAGGCCGCGCCAGGGCGAAGAGGCATAGGTAAGCTGCTGTTTGGTGAGGGAACGCGCGCCACTCGTAATCGCGAGGAAGAGAACGGCGACGACACAGGTCGCGATCGCCAGCGTGAGAAGCCAGCTATTGACGAGTTGCCACGCAGGCAAGCTGAACAGAAAGAAATTCAGCGGCTTGCCGAAGATCGGATCGGTAACGCCCCCTGTTGCATGAGGCGCATACCAGAACAGCGCCAGTGTCGGCCACTCCTCCATGAGCGAAAAGCCGGCCACACATGCAATGCCGATAGAAAGATAGAGAGAGACGGCGCGCAGGACCGGTTGAACGGAGAAGTTGATCGGCCGTCCTCCGATGACGATCGCGCGGGCCTTTGGCAGATCGGCCTCATGCGACCGGCGAATGGCCAAAAACGCGCCGTACAAGATCAGAAAAGTCGCCACCGCGAAAAACACAAAGTCGGCGGCCTGAAGGCCGATCGACTTCCAGAACACCTCACCGTAACCGAGAGATTGAAACCACAGAAGGTCGACCCAATAGGAAAGTGCCGTCCGCCCGCACCAAAGGACGCCTAAGACCAATACGGCCAGCAGAAAAACTCTGCGACGGCCCCGAGTCGCACTCCGATGCTGCGGTGGATCTATGAACTCCGGCACTTTTGGCTCCTGGTCAAATCGTCATCGAGACAATCTCGATTCTAGACTCTTCCCAGTTTGCCGCTTGACACGCCGCTTACAATAGGAACAGCAGAATTTCGCAGTCCGGCTCCGGTCGGGCTGTCGGATTTAAGGCGGACGGAGGAGTCCCACAATCGGCCATTAGGCCCATGGCAAAGTAGGTACGAAGCTAAACCATTTCGATAAGGGACTTTGGGCGTTTTAGGTAGGAGGGGGTACCCAAACTGGCAACTGAAAACTGGCAACTGGAAACCGTTACCAATAAACTCGCGGCTGGTAGCTCGGAGCTGGAAGCTGTTACACGAACATGATCGCCGCTACATCCAGGGGTCCGAACCTAACTCGTTTCGATAAGGGACTTTGGGCGCTTTAGGCGGGGGGAGGGGCACCCTCAGGCATTGTGCGGCGCACGGGCCGTCCACAGCAGCGGCTGGCGGATGGGGAAGCTGGCCCGGAGCGGATCGTCGGCCGGGGGCTGGGGCAGCGAGCGCCACAAATCGACGTACTCCGGTCGGGTGTAGGCGCGGCCTGCCAGCAGCAGCGCCGGGCGGCGGCGGGGTACTTCGCGGAAACGAAAAGTGTCGGCCGGATAGGGCCAGCGGGCGGGCTCGTGGATCATCGGATACAGGAACGCTGCCACCGAGCGGAGTCCGGGCCCGTCCTCCAACTCGTACGTCCACAGGCTCGCAAACGGCGTCGAAAGCAGCTCGCAGGCGCCGGCCAAAAGGTCGTAGTTGAACAGCGAGTTCCGGTACGGCGCGTCGGTGACGACCTCGTGGTGGAAGACGCCGGTGGCATCGATCTGGTTGCGCAGCGTGGGCGTCTTGAAGCGGTGGCGGCAGGCGTTCAGCGTCGCCTCATCGCCCAGCAGGCGCCCGATGGAAGCCGCCAGCAGCAGCCAGGCCGAGGCGGTGTGGTCCTTGGTGTCGCGTGCGATGACCGGGATGCGCGAGGTGTTGAGCCATTCCAGAAAGCTGGTGAACCAGGCGCGCGTAGTGGCGAGGTCGGGTGGCGCGAGGGCCGCGGTGTCGGCCAGGAACGGCAGGGAGCGTGCGATCTCGGCCAGCGGCACGCCGTCGACCATGCCCGCGGCGAGCGCGTTGACGTTGGTTGCGGTCGCGTTGGCGCTTTGCAGGTCGGGCTTCATGCACGTCGCAGGGTCGACGAACCAGGCGTAGAAATGCGCGCCGGCGCGGAGGGCGTACTTGTCGTCGCGTGTGAGGACGTACGCGGCGGTGAGCGTCGAGATGTTGGTGGACGCATCGATCAGCGCCTCAGCGTGCGCGCGAAAGGCCTTCGGTGCGTCAGCCTCCGAGTAGAACTCGTGCGGATCGCTGGCCGGCGAGTGAATGCCGGTGATCGTGCGCAGCGGCTGCTTGAGGGCAACGGCGGCTTCGGAGAGGACGCGGTCGCGCTCGACGACGGCGACATCCACATACGCACCCGCCTGCGCACGCAGCAGGCGCGGTTGCACGGCGAGCAGAGCGGCGGTGGCGCAGAAGCGGCGGCGTGTAGTCGGCATGGCCCCTTGCTGGCAGCGTAGCACGCCGCTCATGCCACGCGCACCAGGGCGGTGTTGGGGTAGTAATGGCTGAGGATGTCCGCGAAGTCTGCCCCGCGAGCCGCCATGTCCGCCGCGCCAAGCTGGCAGAGGCCAAGGCCATGCCCAACGCCGCGGCCTTCCGCACGCAGAGCCGTCGTGCTGTCGGCGTGGCCGGGGAAAGCACTCCAGCCGTGGATGCGGTTGTAATCCAGCCGGGCGTGCTCGCTGTTGGGCGTCGGCGCGGCAAGGTCGCGCTGCCACAACTCGGGATGCGCACGGCAGAACGCGCACTCGACGGCGTAATACGGATAACCGCGCGAAGGCAGGCCCAGTTCGGCAAGCGTCCGTGTACGCCCTCCGCAGCTCCGGGAGTACATAGCCGCAAGCGTGGTCGGCGCGTCGTCCACAGGGCCACGGTATTGCAGCACGAGGCCTTTGGTGCGCCGCGCAGCCGTAGCAAACCCACTCCCCGGCACCGGTGGTTCCCGCAAAAACTGACAATGCGTCGTGTCGCAAAAGTCGGCGCCGATGTGATTGGTTCTCGCTCCGAGCAGGAACGACCGCGCGGCGATGGCCTGCGCCGCAAGTGCGTTCAACGTTGCGCGCGGCGGGCTTTCGGCGGCGACGATCGAGGCGACAGCCAACTCCCGCTCGATGCCGACAACGCAGCGCAGTTTGCCGACGATATTCTCTATCGCCAGCGTGCCGAGATAATTGCGGCGCAGCTTGTTAGGGACTTCCACGGCGAAGGCCGAGACGGAGCGGATCGTCAACCGCCGCACGACAGAGTTCGTAACCGCGATACGACCGCCGATCGCATCGATGGTGAGGCTTTCGCCGCTTCGCAGACCGACGGATTCGCCGCCGAGCAGGATTGCGAGTGGCTCGCTCGTCGCGTACACAACGAGGCGTTGTGGATGGAAGAGTGAGAGGACGGTGAAGGTCGGATCGCGCGTAAGCGGCGTTACGTATGCCGCGAATGGCGCAGTCGCGAGACTGGCAAGGAAGGCCCGTCGAGTGAAGTGTGGATTCAAGGCGTCTGCCATGTATAAACCACAGTCTGGCGCGTCAGCGGCCCGTCGCGTCGCTCGACGAGACGCTCCGTGGCAAGCGCGCGGAAAGCGTTGCTCAGGCTGCCGATGGAGCCGGCGAAGAAGTCCGGCGATTGCGCCTGATTGGGCGCGGGGTTCGCTGGGACGTTGGTGTATGCGAGCGAGGCCGTGAGGCGGGCAAAGTCGGCGCGTTCCTGCGAGTGGCGGAAGCCAGCGATGAGCGTCGCGGGTTGCGGTGTCGTTGCGGGTGTTTGGCGGCGGGCAAGTATGTCGTTCATCAGCGCCGCATCGTTGGCCAGGACGGCTGTGTGGCCGTCGACGAACAGCGCGAAGGGATGCGTTGCGCCGAGGCTCGAATAGCCGCTGTCGGCGCGTGTCCATGCAAGGCCAAGGCTGCCGACGGTGAGGTGAGAGCGCAGCGCCGTGAGCAGCGCGGCCTGTAGCCGATTGCTGTCCCACGGGTTCGTCGAACGCAGGATGACGGCCGAGCGAATGGGCACAAAGAGCGCACCGGCAACGGGCGGATCGGTGCGGTCTATCGTAAGCATCGAAGTAATGTTCGCTGCTTTCAGGGTTGCGAGCAGTGGCGCAGTTGGAGCCGATGCCGGTTCAGGCTTGGGGCTGAGGGTGTCGATGCGGGTCTCGAGGTCAGACTCACTTCCGGGTTGCGACACGCTGAGATCGGCGGCTGGCGCAGCGGTGCTTTCCACAACGGAAGAGGTCGAACGCGTCAGCAGCTTTTCGTCCAGCGTGGCGAGCGTGTCTTCGGGGTTTGGGAGCGCAATGGCGCGATAGACACCGGCGCGCTCGGGAACGAGGGCTTCGACGGCCGCGAGATCGGGCTGTGTAGCGGCGTCGTTCGCACTGCTGTTGGGCAGCAGCACGCGCTCCTCGCGGAAGCTGTGCGGTTCGCGGTAGAGGTCGACGACAGCGGCGCGGTACTGGCGCGTGTCGGTGACGTTGCGCTGGATCCAGTAGGTGCGGAAGGCGGGCGTCGCGGTGATGCGTTGCAGGTCGAGCAGCATATGCAGGTCGCCGCGTTTGGCTGGACCGGCGGTTTCGGCGGCGCTGTACCAGCCTTCGCTGTCTTCGGAGGATTGCGGCTGTTTGCCGGTCTCCTGCTGCTGCATCAGGAGCAGCGTGTTGGCGACCAGGTCTTCGCGGGTGCCGAGGATGAGCCAGTCGCCGCGAGTGGCGAACGCGACGGTGCGAGGACTGCTGGGACCGGCATCATCCGCGTCAGAACTCGCACTGGTCTTAACATAGAAGCTGTCGCCGCCGGACTCGCGGCGCGAGAACTTGCCGCGCTGTTGCAGGAGGTCGACTCGCGCGGTCTGGCCTGCTGGAAGGTGTGAGATGTAGACGAACTCAAGCTTGGAGATGTCGTACCACGCGAAGATGCTTTCCTTGCCAGCGACCTGTTGCAGGAACGCCGCGTCAGCCTTGCTTCCTGCGACGCCTGCGAACTCGCCCTGCGCATCGCTGAGTCGGCCGAAGAGCCGCGAGTTGGCGAAGGCGCTGTAGTTGGCGCTGTTGAACCACGCAGCCTGCTCGGGCGAAGCGTTCCATGCATGAAGTAGCCCAGCGAAATCGGGGGATTCGATGGTGAGCAACGCGCCGGGCGGAAGGTCACCGGCGAGGACCTGCTTGTGGGCCGCTGTCGGCACCGCAGCCCATATTGCGAGCGCGATTGCAATGGTCGATGCGGTGATGACGATGAGGCGTCTGGATAGAGGCTGCATGGTTACTCCTCCTCCTTCGGTGCGGCTGGAGTTTCGTCCGGCGCGACAGTGAGACGTTCGCGCACCGTGATGGCTTGGTCGAGCGTCTTGTGGATGACGGGCCGGCGCGCGGCGTTGACCGCTTCGAGACGCTCGGCTGCTTCGATGGCTGCAATCTTTGCACTGACTGCGGTGGCCTGGGGACCTGAAGGAGTCAGGTAGAGAGAGAGCTTGAAGTAGGCGACTGCGGATTTGTCGTCGCTGTCGCGGCGGAAGACTTCCGCGAACTCGAGGGCGAGTTTGGCGCGGTCGGCGGTGGAATAAGAGGCTACGAGTGCAGGCAGAGGAGCATAATACTGCCCGCCAATGCTGGGGTCTTCGTCGCGGACGCGGTCGTCGGAAAGGATGGAGCCGAAGTAGTCGGAGTTGGTGTAGGTGGGAGTTTTGAGGAGGGCGTCGAGCGCGGCGCGGCTGGCGGGTGCATCGTTGAGGCGGAGTTCGGCGTGGAAGAGGTCGACGAGGGTCTCTGGGTTGTTGGGTGTGATGGCGTTGGCTTCGCGGAGCAGTGCGGCTTGCTGTCTAGCGTCGTGCGAGTGCGCCGCGGCGGTGACGCGCGCGGCGACGAAGAAGGGTTGT
>Ga0209483_1001366_pt1 | contig 18595 bp, 15 predicted proteins | sample NGEPerA_FD_184508 | JGI IMG/M metagenome (GOLD analysis project Ga0209483, IMG submission 184508) | Arctic peat soil microbial communities from the Barrow Environmental Observatory site, Barrow, Alaska, USA - NGEE PermafrostL2-A... | ecosystem: Environmental > Terrestrial > Soil > Wetlands >... | reverse complement strand
CCTGCAGTAGGAGACAACAAGCATGAGCATCGACCCCACAATTATGACGCCGCAACTTGCCGAGTTACACCGCATCATCCGGGAGACGATGGAGGAGGAGGGAGTGTCCGCCGCGCTCATCGCGGACACCCGTGACGACCTCATGACGGCCTACGCCGTCTGGTGTGATGGTTACCAGGGGCTGCGCAGCACCGATCTCTCCTCTCGCTTGTTTGACCCCAAGGCCCACATTAACGCACAGTATCGCCGGTGGTGCGACCAGCACGCCCGCCCGAAGGCAAAGTTATATCGGGAGTTTACGGAGTTTGACGAGCACATTGCGCGGATTGCATGCGGTGAGGAGACCTTATTGACGCACCGTACACCGTAGTGTTCTTGACTGCGGCGTGGATGCTTGGGCTGCTGGTGACGGGCCGGATCAGGTAGGCGACGGATTTTTTCTCAACTATTTTCGCGGGTGAACCGCGCAAACGGCCACCAGAGCTGTAGTACCCAGTAGGAGCCTCTGATGGACAGCGTAACCGAAATAAAAAAGCTAATAAAAATCGCGGATATCCTTGAGCACATTCCGTATTCGCGCACGCAAATCTACGATTTCATCGCTGCGGGAAAGTTCCCGAAGCCGATTCACCTTGGTGGACGCGCTGCCTTCTGGATCGAAGCTGAAGTCTGTGCGTGGCTCGAAGCGCACATTAATGCGGAGCGGGAAGCCGCTTAAAAAGTAGGTACATTTGCAGGTATCAAGCCAATAAATTACTCTAAGTATAAGAAAACAATAATCAAGTGAGTCCTACCTGAGGAGCCAATAAATCAATAACTTACAGACTTTTCATTGATTTTCAACCGCACAAAACCCCACAGTTTTTCAGACTGCCATTGTCAGAGGTTCAGGCAGAGGCTTAGCTTGTGCTATCACCATTTGCACGACCTTTGAATTAGCCTTTTGCTTGGTTCTCAAACTTGCATTGCCGTAGACATTCATGGTCGTGGCCACGTTACTGTGTCGCATGAGTTTTTGCTGCACACCAACCGGAGCACCCGTCTCGTCCAAGAGAGAACGATAGGTGTGCCTGAAGACGTGCCAACCTATGTCGAGAAGGCCAATCGCTTCTCCGGCGTGCTTCAGGATTTGCTGCTGGATGACGCCCGCGTAGTAGCAGCCGCCCGTGATGTGGGAAGGGAAGACAAGCCCCGTCAATTTTTCGCCTTTCCAGTTGAGCAAGATTTGAGCGAATTCTGGATCGAGAGGGATGTAATCGTTGGACGCCTCGGTCTTCACTCTCCCGATTCGCCCATTGACGACCCCCTGTTGAACCAGCATTGCCCCGACCTTGAAGTCGATGTGTTCCCAGCGGAGGGCCAAAACCTCCGACACCCGCATCCCGGTGCACATTGCGACGATAACCATCGTTCTGTATGGCTCGCGCAGCCTTAAGACCAACTCCTGAAACTTCTCAGGGGCGACAGTCTGGGGCTTCTTGAGCCGCTTGTTGGTGCCCTTTAGCTTCACGAGTTCCAAAGGATTGCGCTGCACGTCTATCAAGCCCCAGAGCATCGCCCGCTCGAACAAGAGATGCAGAAGGGCTCCAACCGCTATGCGTGGAGACGAGCGAGTTCAGGATGGGATGTTCAGCTATGCTTCGTTGGAGCAGCGTGTTCCTCAGGATCATCCGCTGCGAGCGGTTCGCAAGCTGATGGACACGGTGCTGCGGACTCTGAGCGCGGATTTCGATGTGTTGTATGCGGACTCGGGCCGTTCTTCGGTCGCGCCGAAGTACGTGCTGCGGGCCCTGCTGTTGCAGGCGTTTTACTCGGTGCGCTCGGAGCGGCAGTTGGTCGAGCAGTTGGACTACAATCTCCTGTTCCGGTAGATCGTGGGATCGAACCACTTGCTAGCGGCAGAGATCGGTAACAACCTGTCATTTAGGCTCGACGCGCTGGGACTTCGAGACGCAACCCATCTCTATAGAGGTATTGTGAAATGCTCTTCCGCAATCTGGAGATTTGAAGGCCGCGCCTCTCGGCTTGGCGCACATTTCCCTCCCAGTGAAGCCCTGACAAGCCAGCCCCTCTGTTTCAAAACTTCGATTTGTTCTGGGGTTCCATGACGGGCGTATCTACTGTTACGCGACGTCGGCATTGGTAACTGTTGTAATTTCAATAAGATAGATTGTACGTTATGGCTTCTCGTAACGTTGTCAACTCTGCAATCTGCAGCGTAGTGTTCTCTCGATTGTGAAAGCTATCTTGGCGGATCACGAAATAGCAATAATTGAACCGCTACTATTGCGAGGATAACGGTGACGACAATGATCTATTTTCAGAATTCACCATAACGCCCTGCACGGTCTTTCGGCGCATTCGACAGCACATTCTCTGGTGAACTGCGACGGATGGTGGTTGGTCGGCAATCATTCGGAAGTCGAGGCCACCGGACGTGAGGCTGACACCATGATCGCCTCATCCAGCGATCTCATCTAGCGAGCACACAGCACTCTTCGCGGTTGCTCATCGCAAAGCAACGGATTGCTGAGTTTGGCGCCTGCCACGATAAGGAATGCAGGACATTGAAAATGCGAAATCGCAATACAGTTCTCAACTTTCCACGTCGCGCCTTCTACGGAGGAATTACCCAAACCGTTTCTCCGCACAGATGCACTCCGCGGTGCAAATAATCGGCGCCCCGATGGAAAACGAATCGAACATAAGCAATTTGGGAGGAATTATTTCATGATAGGGAAATTGGGAAGACTTCTTGTTGTCAGTTGCCTGGTGCTACTATGCTTGACGGCAGCACATGTGCTCCAAGCGCAATCAGTCTCCATTGCTTCGGTGAGCGGACGCGTTGTCGACCCCCAGGGTGCAGTGATAAGTGGTGCGCATGTCAAGCTGAATTCCATTAATACTGGGGTGGTGCATGAAACCTCCTCGAACGAGGATGGGATCTTCAGTTTTCCCAGCGTACAAATCGGCGCTTATTCGCTGGAGGTGGCAGACCCGGGCTTTCAGACGTATGTGCAGACCGGCATTATTTTGCGAGTCAACGACAATGCACAGATCAACGTAAGCTTGTCCGTCGGCCTTACGACCCAGACCGTGGAAGTGCAGGCCAACGCCTCAATTGTGCAGACCCAGCAGAACAGCATTTCGCAGGTAATTGATCACGAGAGAGTTGTCGACATGCCTCTCAATGGCCGCAATCCATCGCAGTTGATTCTGATTTCGGGCGCCTCGGTACAACAGACTGCCGGAACAAATACCGGCAGCAAGAGCTTTTTTAGTTCGCAGGCGGTTTCCGTCGCGGGCGGGCAGGGAAACGGCACCAACTACCTATGGGATGGCGGAGACAATAACGATACCTACACCAATGTGAACATGCCGTTTCCTTTTCCGGATGCGCTGCAGGAGTTCAGCGTGGAAACCAGTTCACTGCCAGCTCGGAATGGCATTCATCCCGGTGGGCTGGTGAATGCGGTCACCAAGTCCGGAGGAAACCAGTGGCATGGCGATCTGTTCGAGTTTGTCCGTAATACAGACGTCAACGCCTGGAATTACTTTTCGCCTAAGGCGGACGGCTTGAAGCGGAACCAATTTGGCGGTACTCTCGGCGGAAAGGTGATCCGCGACAAGCTGTTCTTCTTCGGAGGATTTCAGCAATCGGATATTCGACAGACGCCAAATTCCAGTTCTGCATATGTGCCGACAGCGGCTGCTCTAGCCGGTGATTTCAGTACGGTCGATGGGGCTGGCTGCCAGGCCAGTCATGTTGCGCGATCCATTAAGAATCCAGCCACCGGTGTTTCTATTTCGCCGGCCGATCAGATCAATCCTGCGCTGTTTGACAAAGCGGCGGTCGCCTTGGCCGCTTACCTGCCAACGACCACGGACCCTTGCGGCCAAGTGCAGTGGGGAGTCCCGGTCCACTCCAATGAATCCCAATATGTGGGGCGCGTGGACTGGACGATCAACGACAAACATAATCTCTATGGCCGCTACTTCATCGACACCTACGATCTGGCTGCAACGTTCAACCCCAAAGATATCCTGGTCACCGCGGTAACCGGCAACGCAGAGCGCGCCCAATCTTTCGTGCTTGGGGACACATATGCTTTAAGGCCGACCCTGTTGAACTCTTTCCATGGGACTTTCGAGCGCAGGCGCGATAATCGCTATCCTGCCCCGGGCATTAATCTCACCACGCTCGGCGCGACGAGCATTTACCAGTACACGACGAATTTTCTGGAACTTAGCGTGACGAATGGCGGCTTCAATATTGGTTGCGGCACCTGCGCACTGGGGCATTGGAATAACAATACCTTTCAGTACGCAAATGATGTGGACTATCAACACGGCAAGCACCAGATCGCCTTTGGCGCGGACATCATCAGGACGGAACTGAACCAGCTGAATAACTACTACGACAACGGGAACTTCACCATTAGCGGCCTGTATAGCAACGATCCATTGTTGGACTTACTAATGGGCACTGTGAGCAGCTTCCAACAGAGCACACCGCAGACCATTGCGATACGCCAAACCATTCTCGGGTTTTACGCTCAGGACACCTACCATCCGACGGCCAAGCTAGTTGTTAATGTCGGCCTGCGCTGGGAGCCGATGCTGTTTCCTCAGGACTACTTTCACCGTGGTTCCGAGTTTTCAAGGACTGCTTTCAGCGCAGGCCAGCGGAGCACTGTTTTTACCAATGCGCCTCCGGGAATGCTTTTTCACGGAGACCCCGGAGTCACCAATTCATTCACTAACGACAAGATCGTGAATATTTCTCCCCGAGTGGGCATTGTCTACAATCCTGATGGCCAGGGCAAGACGACCTTCCGAGTGGGAGGGGCGATTCTCTATGACTCGGCCTCGCCATTCACTGCTTACCGTAATGCGACCAATCCACCCTTCGCTCCTACGATTATCAACTCGAGTGGCCCATACCAGTTGAGCAGCCCGTGGGCCAAGATTGCGGGTGGGAACCCTTTCCCACTGCCGGCGCCAACTAAGACTGTCAGCTTCCCGAACGCAGCGGTTCTGGCGTTCATGCCGCCGCACATTCAAACAACAAACGTTGCCACCTGGAACGCAAGCGTGCAACACCAGTTGAGTGCGGATTGGTTCTTTTCCATCTCTTACCTGGGGAACAAGACCTCTCACTTGTGGCTTGGTCAAGAGATAAACCCGGCCGTCTTCATACCGGGCACGTGCGGATCTGCTGCTTGCTCTACTACCGGCAATACACAGGCGAGACGGATACTCTCACAGGCGAATCCCGCGTTCGGTCAGTTCTACGGCGTTATGGTGATGGAGGATGATGGCAACAACGCGAACTACAACGCCCTTCTCGCCTCAATTGAGCACCGCATGTCACGGAACTATACGTTCCTTGCCAACTACACGTGGTCGAAATGCCTGGATTACGGAGACAATTCGGGTCCCTTGAATCAAGAGGGGCAGTTCGAACAACCGTATAACAACGCGAGAGCAGACTATGGCCCATGTGGAATTGACGAAAGGAACATCGTCAATATCTCACTGGTGGCCAAAAGCAAGCTTGGTCATGGCGGCTTGGCGTCGCACCTGCTAAGCGACTGGCAAATTGCGCCACTGTTTCGCTATTCGACGGGAATGGCCGTGAACCCGGTTACTGGGCAGGACAAGTCGCTTACGGGCATTGGCAATGACCGGCCCAACGTTGCATCGAATACTGCCTACACGGGAGCCGGCCACACGGCCAAACTCTACCAGTACCTGAATCCGACGCTTTACACTCTGAATGCCCTCGGAACATTTGGCAATGCTGGCAAGAACAGCCTGGTCGCGCCATCCTATACAGATTTGGATGTCGCGATAAAGCGCGAAATTCCTATCTCAGGTGAGCGCTATCATCTGGACCTACGGGTGGAAACATTCAACGTGCTGAACCATCCCAACTTTCTGGCGCCGAATGCCAGCGCCTCATCCAGCAGCTTTGGAAAGATAACAACGGCAAGCGATCCTCGGATCATGCAGGGCGCCATTGAGTTCATCTTCTGAGAACTTGCAAGCATGAACGTTCACGAAAACTGCAATCAAGCTGACAAAGATTACTCACACAGCAAAAGGACAATCTATACATGCGCACTAAAACGAATGTACCGATCAAGGCTGGCGCTCTTCTGGGCATTGCTATCGTTGCTTGCTCTTGCCTTTCTGCACAAACCCAGAAAGGGCAAGTTGACCTCCTTTTCAATAAATCGGTCGCCCCAGTTCAATTCGCGGTCTCCGATATTTCCAAGGCACTTGAGTCAAAGGGCTTTTCTGCTGCTGATAAAGAACTAAGCGCGGTAACGGCGCAGGCAGGAAAACTTCGTATCGTCATCGGTTCTTCAGCAGACGAAGATGGAGGCTTGTCGACTGCCCTGAGCGTGGCGCCGCTCAAGTCCGACACCTCGCAATCGTATTCCCTGCGCAAACATGTGTCGGGAAGCAACACCACCTATGTTGTACTTGGCGCCGATGCCGTGGGCGCAATGTACGGCGGTCTTGACCTAGCAGAAGCGATTCGCACCGGCGCCTTGTCACAGATACAGGACTCGGACCATTCGCCGCACGTTGCCGAGCGCGGCATCAAGCTCAACATTCCTCTGGATGCGCGCACTCCCAGTTATTCGGATGACTCAGATTCCGCGCAGCAGAACATAGCGGTGATGTGGACCATGGATTTCTGGACAAGATTTCTGGATGAAATGGCGCGCGATCGCTATAACACGATCTCCTTGTGGAACGAGGCTCCCTTTGCGTCGCTCGAGCGGGTTCCAGAGTATCCAAATGTGGCGCTCGCAGATGTGAAGAAGAAGGTCGGCGGGTTCTGGCCGTCGAACCTCGAGGGAGTTGGAATGTACGATCCCTCCTGGACCTTGGAAACTGTGAAGGCCATGACGATGGACGAAAAGATAGCGTTCTGGCGTCAAGTGATGCAATACGCCAAAGACCGCGGTATCGACGTCTATATCTATACTTGGAATATCTTCGTGTATGGCACTGGACCAAGCGGATACGGGATCACGGATTCACCGTCGAACGCGACCACCAAGGACTATCTTCGCAAATCAGTTCGCACTCTTTTCAACACTTACCCACTGTTAGCTGGCGTGGGACTTACTGCCGGCGAACACATGCCCAAAATGAGCAATGAAGAAAAGGAACAGTGGCTTTGGGATACCTATGGACTCGGGATTAAAGATGCGATGGCCGCTGCAAAAGACCCGGCTAGTCCGTATTACAATCCCCACCGTGTCATCCACCTCGTCCATCGCGCTTGGTGGACCGGCCTGAATACCATCGTTTCCCAGTTCAGCCAGTTGCCCGGCTACGACGACGCGGATTCCACGCTGTCCTTCGAATATAAACCGTCGATCGCTCAGATGTATTCGTCAACAAAGCCGCTATTCATCTACAACACCTCTGCGACTAACATGCTCAATGGAAACCGTCTGGCGCCGGGAGGGGACGGGCACAGGCTCCAAGGGGGATATTTAGACAGTACACCCCCCGGAAAGAAGACCTGGCTCACTGTTCGTGATGACAGCATCTTCTACACGCGTTGGGGCAATCCAGACTACGTGCGGGCCTATATCACGAACATGCCGGATATGTCGAAGATCGCCGGCTATAACATCGGACCGGATGGTTATACCTGGGGACGGGAGTTTGTGAGCACGGAACCCGATTCGCCGCGTCAGGAGATTGTCGAAAAAATGTGGTACAGCTTCCTGCTTTGGGGCCGCCTGGGATACGAGCCGACGGTGCCAAACAGTGAGTTTCAAGCGATTCTAGCAGCACGCTTCCCACAGGTACCCAGCCAGAAGTTATTTGCCGGTTGGTCTTCGGTGTCGATGGTTATCCCGACTGTAACGCGTTTCTACTTTGGCGCCAATGATTTTCAGTGGTATCCGGAGGCATGCTGGAGTCACGTAACACGTGCCAGTGGTTTTCAAACAGTGCAGGACTTCATCAAGCCGCGCTGGGCGCCTATGAACTCGAACGAAGACGGCGACACTCCTGGACTTATGTCCGTTAAGGAGTTTGTAGACGGCGAGCCGGCGAATGGCCGGTTAACGCCATTGCAAACCGCAGATGCCCTTCAGCAGTATGCAGATGCCGGGATTAAGGATATTGATGGCCTCGCGCCCAGCGACAGCAAGGAGTTGCGGCTTTCCTTGGGCGACATCAGAGCGATGGCATGGCTCGGACGTTACTATGCGGAGAAGATCAGAGGCGCAGTATCTCTGTATCGGTATCAGAAGAATGGCAACGCCGCTGACTACCAAGAGGCAACCTTGCATCTGAAGACTGCCTCGGCAAACTGGAGTGAATACGCTGCAATTTGGTCCAAGCAATATGTGGGTCAGGTTCTGGACCGGTTGGGGACTACCCGGGTAGATATCAAGACCATACAGTCCTTTGTCGATAAAGACATTCCTGCGCCTCTCTCAACCACTGCAGCCAAGACAGCGCCGGGAACACCGACTCCATAAATCTGGAGATTATAGCGACGAGAGTGGGCTGATTCCCTTGAAGTATATTGCCGTACTTCAAGGGATGATGTCTTGGCTGAATTCAAGGACGTGGACAACCGAAGAAAACCGACGCTTGCTTTGCAAGCGATACGGAAGGAACTATTCATGAAGTCATCAGTATTGAAAGGGTTGCTTTTTCTTTGCGGTTCACTAATGGCGTTCGGCGTCAACGTCCGAACTATTTCAGCGCAACAGCAAGCTCAGTTTACAGAAGCTGAGCTGAGGGAATTCACTGCGCTGCAGCCAATTGATATTCACACCCACATTCTGAATAGCGATGCCGCATTTACTGCGATGTTAAAGCATTTCAATCTGTATGTTCTCGATATCTTTGTGGGCCACGTTGTGGGTCGTGGTGCGAGCACGTACACTCCCGAAACATTCGTGTCCCACAAGCAGGATTCCTGGCAGGCAGTTCGTTCGAGCGGCGGCCGAGCGAAACTCTCGACGGCATTCCCTCGTGTCGGATGGGGCGATCCGGGCTTTGCCCAGGCAGCGGTTTCGTCAATTAATGACGACTTCACGCAGGGAGCGATAGGAGTCTCGATCTGGACGAACTCTGTAACTCAGTTCAAAGATGCTTCGGGAAAATTTGCGTTGGCATGCGATCCGAAGCTCGAGCCTATTTACAAGGACATGATCGCGCACCATATCCCTCTGATTTCTCATACAGCATTGCTGGACGAAACCTGGGTTCCCGATCCAACGGCCAATAGTAACAGTGAGCCGGCTGCCCTTGCGGCCCGCGACCATGTGCTTGAACAGTACCCCAAGCTTCGCGTTGTCGCAGCCCATTTGGGAAGTTATAAGGAGGAAATGGATAAGCTGACGAGCCGTTTAGAACGGTATCCGAATTTAGCGGTCGACACAGCGGGACGTATGGATTATTTGATGGGGCTGCCGAAAGAACAGGCGCGGTCCTTCATATTGAAATTCCAAGACCGAATTCTTTACGGATCGGATAATGCCTTCAACGAAACGGACCCCGTTGATGGAACTCTGACCAGGTGGCAAAGCCACTATGTTCTGGACTGGCGTTACCTGTCAGGTGATGGCGAGGTTGAATATCGCGGCCGGCAAGTCCAGTGCCTGAACCTGCCGAAGGCGGTGCTGCGCAAGCTCTACCATGACAACGCGGTTCACTGGGTTCCGGGAATCAACGCTGGCAGTTAATGCCATCGCCATGGTCGATATGGAATCCTGTCGGCCAAGACGAGATTCCGCCGAGTCAGAGCAAAGGCGGAAAGACTTCTGTCGGCCGAATGAATTCGAAAACGAGGGCCTGTTCTGGTGATACATTTCTATGGCCGATGCGATGTAGTCTTGTTCTGACCGGAAGGTATTTCAAGAAAATGCCTTCTGGAAACCGGAGTAGAGATTTTGAAGATCTACAAAGCGATTACGCGTGTGCCCGGTGGATTGATGGTGGTTCCGCTGTTCATCGGCATGGTTATCAATACTTTCTTTCCCAATTTGCTTAAGATTGGTGGTTATACCCAGGCCCTGTCGGGTGCCGGTTATCCCACGGTTCTCGGCATGTATCTGTTTGTGGCGGGCAGCAAGATGAGCCTGAGGACTGCGCCCAAGATGCTGGTACGCGGATTCGGCATCTTGATCGCCAAAGTCGCCGTGGCCACGGCGTTCGCGCTAATCGTGGCGAAATGCTTTGGTGGAAGCCTCTTTGGCTTGAGCGCTCTTGCTGTGATGGCCGCGATGGCCAACACCAACGGTGGCATGTTTCTAGCGCTGACCAGCGTGATGGGCGATGAGGAAGACGCTGGCACTTACGTAGTGCAGAGCATCGAGACTGGACCATTCCTGCCAATGCTGATCTTTGTGGGTGCAGGCCTGGCCGTTATCCCATGGATGACGATGGTTTCAGTGATTGCGCCGATTTTTGCCGGCGCTCTTCTGGGCAACATGGATGAAGACCTCAGGAGCTTTTTCGGGTCTCACGAGCCGATTATTGTTCCGTTCATGGCTTTTACCCTGGGACAGACGATCAACTTGGGTTCCGTTGTCACTGCGGGCGCTCCAGGAATTCTGCTGGGTATTACTGTTGTCGCCGTGACCGGCCTCGTGTGCATTGTGGTCGACAAGTTGCTTGGCGGTTCTGGAATTGCCGGAGCGGCGGCGTCGAGTACGGCTGGTAACTCTGCAGTGGTTCCGCAATCGATTGCCATGGCTGACAAGAGCTATATGTCGATTGCCGCGGCGGCGACGGTTCAGATTTCGGCTTCAGTCATTGTTACGGCGATACTGACACCGCTGCTAACTTCGTGGTGGTTCAAAAGATTGAACAAGGCGCGCGAGGCAAAGGTGGCCGCGGCCGAATCAGCGTTATGAGAATGGCCAATAGCAGTTGTGATCTTTCAGAACAATTCGTCAATTATGTTTCTAACAGCGCAGCTTCGGAGCTCGGGCGCGAGGAGTCGATCCTCACGGTCGATTTCTTGAGTTCGGTACTGGAACATCAATCAACGATAGAAAGAGGGCAAAGAAATTAAATCATGAGTTTATCGCGCAGAAAATTCGTTCAACTTGCTGGAACAGGGCTTTTGTTGCAATCACAGCTGATCACTGCGGAAAAATTAACAGGATCTGAACAAGGGAGAGAAGAACCGACTATGGAAACTTTGGGTTTGGAACCTGCGCAGAAGATTCTCGCACAGGCAGTTGAGAGGGCGTCAAAAGATTTTGGCCGCCCTGTTTGCGTATCGGTGTGCGACAAGAATGGATATCTTATCGCGTTCGCCCGCATGAATGGATCGCCGGCGCGAAGCATCGAAATCTCGCGGCGGAAGGCCTACACGGCTATCTGGATGGCTGTTCCGACGCACGAGTTCCTGGAACGGCTTCACAAGGACCAGGTCGAAGCGAGCTACTTTGGCGACGAGACGCTTTCGGCTCTCCCAGGGGGTTACCCGCTTAAAGACGGCGCCGGAAACATTATTGGTGCGGTTGGGGTGAGTGGTCTTGCGCCGAATGAGGACCAGTCCATCGCAGCAGCCATGGCAGATCTGGTAAAAGCTGGAAAGATCTAGTGGACCTGGCAGCGGGTGCCACGCTACTAGCTTCAGCCGTCACGGAGATCATCCCGGCACTGAAGGTAAACGGCATGGACGATTGCGACCACGGCGCGGTCGTACGCTTCCGCGCGAAGCTAGCTCAAGTTGAAGTCAAACGGTAATCGTCAATCGACACTAACAGGAGAGCCTAAGAAAAGGCTGAATCGGAATGGTGAGATGAAGAAACCAAGTGTTTTTGTATCCAGATTGATCCCTCAGGCAAACATCGATGAGTTGAAGAAGCATTTCGATGTTGAGGTCAACTACGAGGATCGCGACTTGCCCAAAGCGGAGTTGTACGCCAAAGCCAAAGGACGCGACGCCCTGCTGACACTATTGACCGACGCGATCGACGGCGAACTGCTGGACGCGGCCGGGCCGCAGTTGAAGATAGTGGCTAACTTTGCGGTCGGCTTCAACAACTTCGACGTGGCTGCAGCAACCGAACGTGGCGTGATCCTAACCAATACGCCGGGCGTGCTCGACAACGCCACTGGAACTCATACCTGGACCCTGCTGTTATCGACCGCCCGGCGGATTGTCGAATCAGATCGTTATGTTCGTGAAGGCAAGTGGACCGGCTGGGCGGCGATGGCGTTCAACGGCCTTGATGTGGACGGAAAGACCCTAGGGATCGCTGGCCTGGGACGCATCGGAACGAACGTTGCGCGGAAGGCGAATGGGTTCGACATGAGGATTATCTACTCCGATGTCCGTCCTAACTTAGATTTCGAAAAGCAATTCAGTGCCACACATGTCGACAAGGAGACTCTGTTGAAGGAGTCGGATTTCCTGAGCTTGCACGTGCCGCTGACACCAGAAACCCGTCACTACATCGGCGAGAAAGAATTCAAGCTAATGAAGAAAACCGCGGTTCTGATCAATGCCAGCCGTGGGCCGGTGGTCGATGAAAAGGCATTGGTCAAGGCCCTCCGCGAGAAAGACATATGGGGCGCCGGTCTGGATGTTTACGAGAACGAACCCAAGATTGAACCCGGATTGGCGGAACTCGACAATGTGGTCATCGTGCCACATATCGCATCGTCTACGAACGAAACCAGGCTCGCTATGGGCAGAATCGCAGTGAACAACGTCATTAAAGTTCTCAATGGCGAATCGCCTGACACATGCGTAAATCCTGACGTATTGAAGAAGAAATAGTCCACTGGAGAAAACGGCAGCCGAGCTAGTCATCTATGGTTAGCCGACTGCGTCAGTTGTGAACTGTCGAAGGGAAAATACAGCTCCGAGGAGGAAATCTGCTCTGCCTCATCGTCTTTATGCCATTCCAGTTGCGTTGAGCTTGCTAGCGCGGTAACGCAAGAAAATGAACTGTCGGCGTCGGAATCTGGACCCAATCGCGATGCGTTTTCTCGCCTCGGAGGCCGATTCCGGTGGGTTCCAGTGGCTTGATCAGCCGCATAAAGATTGTGCTGTCCAGATCGATGCCCCCAGTGCGTCAAAGACATTTTGGGTGATTGGGTGCTAAAATTGGCCACGGAACACCGGCGGGAACTGTGTCGTCCAACCGTGGCATGCAATCAATGAACAAAACCGACGCTCGGGAAGAAAGAATTAGAAATGCAGCTCTATCAGAGGAAGAGATAGAGGCATTCCAGAAGCATGTTACGGAAATCCTTGAAGATACAGTATTTAAGGTAAGCCATAGAAGCGGAAAATTTCTCCGCTATATTGTGGATCAGGCAATTGCCGGGCACTTTGAGTCATTGAAGGAACGCGTGATTGGGTTCGAGCTTTTTGGCCGATCTCCTTCTTATGACACTGGCGAAGACGCGATTGTTCGAGTCACTGCCAGCGATGTTCGCAGGCGTCTGGTGCAGCACTACGGCCGAAACGGAGCGATGTCGAGGTTTCGCATCAGCCTCCCTGTAGGGTCATACATCCCTGAAATTACGCGTTTCGAAGAGGCGGGCCAGCCTCGTCTTTTAGAGGTCAATGAGGAATTTTTAAACGCGCCACTTGATTTGGCGGCCCGGGATTCCACCGCACCAAAGCCGGAACTCGCCGTCACTCCTGTCCCTGTCCCGGTCCCCTTCCAGGAAGCGGTACATGTCAAATCCCACAGCAGAAGTCTGTGGTTGTCTTTGGGCGTCTTGATAGTTGGACTGATTCTTACAGCCTTGAGCATTTACTGGAGCCGCTCTTCGCTTACGGAAGCTGCACACACACAGGGCCTTCCATGGTCGACATTCCTGAATGCGCCCTTTACTACCAAACTGATTACTAGCGATCCTGATATTGCGCAGATTCAAGAACTGACAGGGGGCCAGATCTCAGTTTCTGACTACGCGAATCATAATTATTTCTCTGGACCTAACAAACTCACACCGGAAGAAGCCCACTTCTACCGCTTCTCGCTGCGTGGAGATAAGGCAAGCTCGGTCGACACTCCAATCGCTGTCTATATAGGGGAGTTATTCCAGGCAAATGCCAAAAGAATTCATGTGCGTTCCGCCCGGAGCACTCAGCTTCCCGATTTAAAGACCGATGAGAATTTCATTTTCCTGGGGAACCCGAGGTCGAATCCGTGGGTTGCGCTTTTCAGCGACCAATTGGATTTCAGGTTCGTCTTCGACAAGAGTTCAGGATTGGAAGTGGTTCACAACGACCATCCACGGTCGAATGAATTAACAGAATATGTCCCCACTGCCTCGGACGGAGCTACCGGTGAATCGTTTGCTATCATCGGTTTTGTTCGAAACCCAGACCAACACGGACACGTGCTCCTCTTGGCCGGGGCAGATGCCGAAGGGACCGCGGCTGCCGGAAAATTTGTGACCAACGTGCCTCTTCTTTCCTCCACGCTGCGGGGGTGCGGGATAGATCCATTTGGCCCACTGCAGCACTTCGAGTTGCTCTTGCATCTGAATACCTTGGCCGGCTCTCCGAACAACATTAATATGGTCGCGTGTCACATTCTGCAGAGTGCTTCTGGCCAAAAGCCTTAACAAGGATACGGAAAGTCATTCCGCTTGGCAGAAGATATCGTCTTTGCTGTTTGCAGCGAATTTCCCGGCAGGCTTGTAGCCGGACTCCTCTGAGGCTGATGATTATCAGCGGTTGATAGCCTTTCGCGGGAGACAGTACGGAAGATGCTGCAGTACGCGGTGCTGCCAGGCTACCAGCGTCAGCTGCCGATCAAGCGGCCCGAGCTTGGACCGTGGGTGGGCGTGATCGACGCCATTCTCCCACCCCAGCGACGAAGACCTGTCGCCGGGGGCCCCGGCTGGAAGATGACAAGCAGAGACCGGCCAAGCAGCGACACACAGCGAAGCGGATCTTCGAGCGGCTAAGAGAAGAGCACGGTTTCACTGGCGGCTACACGATCGTAAAGGACTACGTGCGATCGGCGGAGTTGCACAGCCGGGGAGATGTTCATTCCTCTGACCCATGCGCCAGGCGAAGCGCAGGCGGACTTCGGCGAAGCACTGGTGATGATTGCCGGCTTGGAGCAGAAGGCGCACTACCTGGCGATGGACCTGCCGCACTCGGACGATTGCTTCGTCGTGGCGTTTCCGGCCGAGACCTAAAGCGCACGACCTCCAACGCGCCCAGCTCCTGGAGCGCAAGCAAACGTTTCTGTCGCAGTTCAAATCAGGCGGACGAATGGGCCGAAAGATCGAGGACATTGCCGGAGAAACGCGGTTGAGTCCTCAGATATTTGCTCTGGCCAAGGCCTAGGCCACCGGCAACCCTCTTGCGCTCGAAAAGACCAAGTTGGAATACGAGATCAAGAACCTGACCCGGCTTGCCCGCTCCAACCGGCTGGACCACTACAACAACCGCCAGCAACTCCTCAACGTCGAGTATCCTTGATTTTCGGTTGCGCATAGTCCTCTTCAAGCTTCTTGTGTTTTTCATCCTCGGAAACGCGCATAATGCCTCCAGCCACGTAGGTCAACCACCCCAGGTGGCAGTGAAGGAAATTCCGCTCGGCAACGCTCCCGCAACCATATCGGTTGCGCCCATCAGCGTTAACATTTATCGGTTTCCAGTAGCTCAGGCGACGAAATGAAGATAATCATGAAACCCAAATCTCTCAGCACGTTTGCTCTTCTCATTCCGCTGGCGCTTGCCAACGCCAGCTTGAGTTTCGGGCAGGTCCAAACCCTGGTACCGCCAGTTGTCCCTGGCGCAAAACCGGTGACAGTTGAACACGTCAAGATTCACGGCAACTCGATTGAAGACAATCTGGAAAGAAACGCCGTAGACCGTGACGTAATCGTGTTTCTGCCGCCCAGCTATCAGAAGGACAAACATCGCCGCTATCCCGTCGTTTACGCATTGCACGGATATTCCATCGGCGCTGAGCAGTGGACGCACGAAATTCACGTGCCGCAGGTCATCGAGGGGGCCTTCGCACAAGGCGCAAAAGAAATGATCGTCGTGCTGCCTGATTCAAAGACGGTGCACAACGGTTCCATGTATTCGAGCTCAGTCACCACTGGCGACTTTGAGCAATTCATTGCTCATGATGTCGTCACATATATTGATGCGCATTACCGGACTCTCCCAAATCGCATGAGCCGCGGACTCGTCGGCCACTCCATGGGCGGGTACGGCGCGTCTCGCATCGGGATGAAGCACCCAGATGTGTTTAGCAGTCTGTACATCATGAGCCCCTGCTGCTTGTCGGCTCGGGCCGGCGGCCCCGTGATTCCGGAAAATGCAAAGGCGCTCGAAGCCGTCAAGACTCCTGAAGATTCGGCCAAGCTTCCGTTCGGCCTTCGCGCTCAACTAGCCAGCGCTGCGGCATGGTCACCCGATCCAAAGAATCCTCCGCTCTATCTTGATCTTCCAACGAAAGATGGTGTAGCCCAGCCAGAAATACTCGCCAAGTTCGCCGCCAATGCACCATTGGCCTTTATCGATCAGTACATCGGAAATCTGCGCCAATACCGTGCAATCTCCATCGACGTGGGCGACCAGGACGGTCTACGGTTCGATACAGGCAAGCTCCACGACGTCCTGGACAAGTACGGAATCGCGAATGGTTTTGAGATCTATCCCGGCACGCACACCAGCGCGGTCTCAGATCGTTTCCAGAATCACGTGATGCCGTTCTTCAGCGCGAATCTCTGCTTCCAGGCAAAATGCCAGTAGATTGTCCCGCGGATAAGGTTTAGACATGGACAGGCCGTAGAAAATGGATTTACTATGCGATGGAACTCTCAGTATCTTATGCTGATCGCCGCATAAGAGACAGAGACTGGACTCCCGGCGACGAGCACGGGGCGCAACCTGCCGGATACTTTGATGCTGCGCCCCATCGGGTTTTATGCGGTAGAGTTTGGCGATCGCACACATGCAATCTGGAGGAACAAGATGAAGAAACGCACGACGCGAATTGTTGCAGGCATCATTACGTGTACGGGGACGCTCTTTTTTGGCTTGATTCTGCAATCTGCAGTTGCACAGGATACCGCGAGCCTCCCCTACATGAATCCAAGTCTGTCACCCGAGCAACGGGCCGTTGACCTGGTGCATCGCATGACCCTTGCGGAGAAAGCTTCGCAAATGCTGAACAGGTCTGCCGCAGTTCCGCGGCTCAATATTCCTGCATACCAATGGTGGAGTGAGGCGCTCCACGGAGTGATCGACCAGGGTGTAACGGAGTATCCGGAGCCGATTGGTCTGGCTTCAACTTTCGATGCGCCGAACATTCATATCATGGCGACCCAAATTGGTATTGAGGGACGCATTAAGCACGTGCAGGATGCACGCACGGGACGCATGGGCTTTATTGGGGGAGGCCTGGATTTCTGGTCCCCGAATCTGAACATCTTCCGCGACCCACGCTGGGGCCGCGGGCAAGAGACATACGGCGAAGATCCATTCCTTACCGGCCGCATGGGCGTTGCCTACGTCACCGGTATGCAGGGCGATGACCCGAAATATTACCGCGCAATTTCAACACCCAAGCACTATGCCGTGCACAGCGGACCCGAGCCAACCCGGCACTTTGCCGATGTAGACGTGAGCAAACACGACGAAGTAGACACCTTCGAGCCAGCATTCCGCGCGGCCATCGTGGAAGGCAAGGCCGGTTCGGTGATGTGCGCATACAACGCAATCAATGGCGAGCCGGCATGCGCCAACCAGTACCTGATGCAGGACCAATTACGCGGCAAGTGGGGCTTCCAGGGGTATGTGGTTTCGGATTGCGACGCCGTGAAGGACATTGCTGCCAATCATCGCTACCGTGCAACGCAGGCACAAGGTGCGGCCATTTCGGTAATCCGCGGAATGGATAACGAGTGTGCCACCTTCACCGACAGGTATGGCGATCCAGCCGACAAGGCGTACATCGATGCTGTGCAGCAAGGCTACCTGCCTGAGAGCACGTTGGACACGGCCCTCATTCGCCTGTTTACCGCGCGTATGAAACTCGGCATGTTTGACCCGCCGGAGATGGTTCCCTACGCAAAGATTGACGAGAAGGAACTTGACAGTGCGGAACACCGTGCCCTGGCGCACAAGCTCGCAAACGAGTCGATGGTTCTGCTCAAGAACGACGGCTTGCTTCCGTTCAAATCCGGGATCAAGAAAATTGCCGTCGTCGGCCCGCTTGCTGACCAGACCGCAGTGTTGCTCGGCAACTATGCCGGAACTCCGACGCATGTCGTTACCGTGCTGGAAGGAATCAAGGCAGAGTTCCCGAACGCGACAATCAACTACATACCGGGGACCCAGTTCCTGCGCAATGACGGAAACCCGGTTCCGGACGCGATGCTGACGACTCCTGACGGCAAGCCTGGTTTGAAAGCGGACTACAGCGAGTCGATGGGCCGGCCGGGCAGGGGGCCGGATGCCCCTGTGCTTCTCAGCCGCACCGAGCCGAACGTCAATCTTACTGAAGGCAATTTACCTTCAGAGCTTGCCGGGAAGAAAGGTGTTGGCGTGCGGTGGACGGGCTTCATCACGACCACTGAAACCGGCGAC
>Ga0209483_1001365_pt1 | contig 18602 bp, 17 predicted proteins | sample NGEPerA_FD_184508 | JGI IMG/M metagenome (GOLD analysis project Ga0209483, IMG submission 184508) | Arctic peat soil microbial communities from the Barrow Environmental Observatory site, Barrow, Alaska, USA - NGEE PermafrostL2-A... | ecosystem: Environmental > Terrestrial > Soil > Wetlands >... | reverse complement strand
CCCGGATTCCAGTTCTTCTTTGGTCCGCAGGGGCCGATGCCATGCTCTATCTGCTTCTCCGGCTTCGTGCCCCGCATCGGCCCCTGCGGACCAAAGAAGAACTGGAATCCGGGAGGCAACTGCTGGTTCTGTCCGCCGGCGGAGCCCTGATCGCCGTCTGAGTCTTCGTCTTTGCCGCGCGCCGTTACCGCCACGTTGACAACTGCCGGCGTTACACGCGCAGCCACGGCTTCAACTGCGTTGTCGAGCGCAACCAGCGACGAAACGCTGTTGTCATCCATGGGCGCTGCGGCTCCCACTGCCGCATGTGCCACGTTGTGGTTGATGGCAAAAGAAAGGCCGAACAGCAGCGCTGCCGCTGCGCCGAGGGGAACGACGCACTTCTTTGCCTTTGCTACTAATGAATTAGTTGATGGTGACATATTTACCTCTCACAAGGGTGTTTGGTTTCTGGTTAAAGTTGAAGAACGAGCCAGCCGTCGCGGAATGTTGCAATGCCGGGCTGGCTTGTCGAGAAACTTGATGTGGGCTTCGCCTGGGATTTCGAATGCGTGTCTGCGGATGGCCCCGCGTTGGCGGGCAGCCCCGCTTGAGCGGGCAAAATTCTAAAGATCAATTGCGTTACCGTGATTCTGCTAGCGGATTGTTGCTCCGGCGATGCAGAAGCAACGTCGTTCGCGGCTGAATCCGAGTCGAGATCATAATCGTGCCTTAGTGCGGAATGATCGCCCGAGGTTTCCACCTGCTCCCACTCGGTCAACACTACCCATTGCTGATTTTGCGCGATCTGCTGGCTCTGCGGTTTGCCGGCGCTGTGCCGTTCAGACTTAGCCATCAAAGGCACTGTGGCGATCTGCGATTCAGTCGATTGCCGCAACGTTACATCTGTCGCGATAGGCGATCCGCTACTCGCGTCGCTGCGTTCAGAAGCTGTCGCTAATGCAAAAGTAGCCAATGAAGCAGAAGAGCCAGCGCGGCGGCTTTTCGATGGCGTCATCGCGCGATCCATCGAATCAATCTGAACCTGCTTCGTCGCGGTATTTGCCACATTCAAATTCTCAGCCTGATTTGTTGCAGCCTGGTCTGTTGCAACTACGTCGCGAGCGGGTACAAATGCCACCAACTGCGGACTCTGCGCAAGTTCAACGGAGCCGGCAAGCAAGCCGCAGCCAAGCGTCCCCAAAAGCACGCGAGCACCCACCGGGCTAAGTCCGCGCTTGCTGCGCAGTATGCTGTGCACGCGGTGTACAAGCTCAGGCCGACGCTGCCATGCACCAAGCGAAAGAGCTTCAACGCGCCGCTCCAGTCCGCGCTCGGCAAGGCTGGCAAGACACGCTGCATACGCTCGCGGCGCGCGCGTCACACGGATCACGCCGTCATCGCAAGCCATCTCGCGCTCGCGGCACAGCCTGTGCTCTATCCACACTAGCGCGGGGTTCAGCGGAAAAAGTACCAGGCACAGCTTCTGCGCAAGATTGGTCCAGTCATCGCGACGGCGAAGATGCCCCGCTTCATGCAGCACAATCTGCTCCAGCTCACCGCGCGTAAGCCGTGCGTAAAGCCAGTCAGGCATAAGAATGCGCGGCTTTAAAAACCCAATCATACTGGGTCGCTGAAGAGTGGTCGTCGTGCAAACCTCAACCGGACCGCGGCCACACTCGGCCTCGGCTGTTCTCAGCAGGCTCTCTACGCGCTCATCCAGCAGAACCGGCTCCGCATCTCTCCACAACTTGCGCAGCCGCACGGAATGAATAGCAAGATCCGCAGCGCGATAGAGTGATGCGCCAAGCCAGAGCGCTGCAATCGCCAGGCTCCAGCGAGCATCTACGCTGAACCACGGCCGTGCTACGCTTTGCGCCATGTGTGCCGTCGCAGCACGGACCGCGCCCGCTGAAGACTGCGGCACAAACGAAAAGACTGAAAGACAAACGAGCACAGCAAACGCCGCACCCCACACAGCAAACCGATACGCTGCAGAAACGCGCGGCGCAACGCGCATGCAGATCGCCAGCATGCCTGCGATCAAAGCGCCCTGCCAAAGCGCTGTCACGGCAATATCCGCAGCGCGATCAGCAACCGCATTGAACACGGGGAAGAGGGCAGTCAGATTCATCGGCTACACTTCCTCCAGTTTTTCTGGCTCACTGTCAGCGGCAGAACTCTCGATCGCTTCTTTCAGTCGCCTCAGCTCTTCGGCAGAAATCTGCTCATCGCCGAGCAGCGAAAGCAGCAGCCGCTCACGCGAGTTGCCGAAGAACCGGCTCATCAGGTGCTTCACTTCCGACCGGCTTGCTTCCTGCTCCGCCACGCTGGCGCGATAAACAAAGGCTCTGCCTTCCTGGCGGTGCTCGACATAGCCCTTCTGCTCAAGAATGCGGATTGTGGTCAGCACGGAGTTGTAAGCCAGCGGCTCGCCGTCGGGCATTGCGGCCACCAAGTCAGTTACGGCCGACTCGCCGCGGCGCCACAGAATCTTCATGAGCCTCAGCTCGGCTTCAGTCAGCGTGTTGGACTTTTTAGGAGGCATCGGTAAATTATTGATTCCATTAGATCAGGCGGCTAGCATCCTGATCATTACAACCGTATAGACGCGCAACTAAAGATTTAGTTGCTAAGTTCGGCGAAAATTATCTGCAGAGTTCACGGTCTGTCTTCTGGGTCAAAATGCCCCTCGCGTCCTCCACCCTTTTCTCCTTATTCTCTGACATCTGACACCTGATCTCTGATCCCTGTCCTCTGACACCTGATCCCTGGTCCCTGCTTCCCTATTCCCTATTCCCTGCCTGCTCCAGCTATCATGGCCTAAGCCGTGGGGGACCAATGGAATTCGGGTTGAAAAATAAGACGGCGCTGGTGCTTGGCGGAGGCGGTGGACTTGGCCGCGCCATCTCGCTGGCGCTCGCAAATGAGGGCGCAAAAGTCGCCGTTGCCGACATCGACAGCAAATCCATTGTTGAAACAGAAGCTGCCATTGCGCGCGCAGGCGGGATCAGTATCGGCCTGCCATGGGATCTGGCCGATCTCTCGCAAATCGACGCGCGCATCACACGCGTTGAAGCGGAGCTGGGCTCCGTCGCCATCCTCGTGAACATTACCGGCGGCCCTCCGCCAACAACCGCCGCCGGACAAGACCCCGGCCTGTGGACCAAGCATTTTCAGGCGATGGTGCTCTCCATCATCGCCATAACTGACCGCGTACTACCCGGCATGCGCGAAAAACGCTGGGGCCGCATCATCACCAGCACCTCATCCGGCGTTGTGTCGCCGATTCCAAATCTCGGCATTTCAAACGCGCTGCGGCTCTCGCTGGTTGGCTGGTCAAAAACACTGGCACGCGAGGTTGGCGCCGACGGCATTACGGCCAATGTGATTCTGCCGGGGCGCATTGCCACCGACCGCATCAAGTTTCTTGACGAAGCAAAGGCCAAGCGCGAAGGTCGCACCGTGGAAGACGTTGCGGCAGAAAGCACACGCACCATTCCGGTTGGCCGTTACGGCAAGCCGGAGGAGTATGGCGCCGTAGTTGCATTCCTGGCCAGCGAGCGCGCTGCCTACATTACCGGCTCGGTCATTCGCGTCGATGGCGGACTCATCGCCAGCGTTTAGCGGTCGCAGCATCTTGTTACACATTTCAAATGAGGCTGAACGTAAATGGCATTGGACGAAAAAACGATTCAAGTACTGCAAGGCGTTTCAACGGCTACGCTGACAACCATCCTGCTGAAGAAAGGCCTGCGCAACGTATGGCTGCGCGGAACCAGGCCGCTGCAGCCAGGCCAGAAACGCATCGCCGGTCCGGCTTTCACGCTGCGCTTTGTGCCCGCCCGCGAAGACCTCGCAACACCGGAATCGTGGGCCTCGCCCATCTCCACGCGTGCTGCGATTGAAGCCATGCCGTCAGGATGCGTTGCCGTGGTCGATGCCATGAGCGTGACGGACGCGGGCATCTTCGGCGACATTCTGTGCGAGCGCATGAAGTATCGCGGAGTAGCAGCGCTGATCACCGACGGCGTTGTGCGCGATGTTGCCGGAGTAATCGCCACCGGGTTGCCTGTGTGGTGCCGCGGCGCCGCAGCGCCGCCGTCCGTTGCTGGATTGACGTTTGTGGGATGGCAGGAGCCGATTGCCTGCGGCGGTGTGGCAATATTTCCTGACGATGCGATTGTTGTTGACGAAGATGGCGCTGTCGTTATTCCCAAGGCACTGCTCGATAGTGTGGTTGACGCTGCCGTTGAGCAGGAAAGATTCGAAGGCTGGATTGTGAATGAAGTGCGCCGCGGCGTTCCGCTGCCCGGACTTTATCCTGCCAACGCGGAAACCAAGGCGCGTTATGATGCATTTCGCGCTGAGTCGAAGACAGAAAAATAGCGGACGCAAACGAGGCAATAAAAATGACCAGGGGCCTGCGCAAGGGGTTGACCAACTACGGCGATGATGCGTTTTCTCTCTTTCATCGCAAGGTCTTCATCAAGGCCATGGGGTACTCTGACGACGCGCTTGACCGGCCCATCGTTGGCGTCACCAATACTTATAGCGACTACAATCCGTGCCACGGCAATATTCCTGACCTGATTGAAAGTGTAAAGCGCGGCATACTCATGGCCGGCGGCCTGCCCATGGTGTTCCCCACCATTTCAATCCACGAGAGCTTTGCATTTCCAACGTCGATGTTTTTGCGCAACCTGATGGCCATGGACACCGAGGAGATGATCCGCGCGCAGGCCATGGACGCCGTGGTTGTCATCGGCGGATGCGATAAAACTCTGCCCGCGCAGGTAATGGCCGCGGCCAGCGTGGACATTCCCACGGTGGTGGTTCCTACCGGCCCCATGGTCGTGGGACATCATCGCGGCGAGGTACTCGGTGCGTGCACGGATTGCCGACGGCTGTGGGCGCAGTTCCGAGCCGGTCAAAAAGACGCCGCTGAAATGGAGCTTGCCGGTGGCCGCCTTGCGCCTTCCGTGGGCACCTGCGGTGTTATGGGAACGGCGAGCACGATGGCCTGCATGATTGAAGCAATGGGACTGGCGCTGCCCATGTCTGCCACCGCGCCCGCTCCTCATGCCGATCGCCGCCGCATTGCCGAGGCAAGCGGCAAACGCGCTGCCGAAATCGCCGTCAGCGGATCGTCGTTGCCAAGCCAACTAATCACGCAAGCATCAGTTCACAACGCAATGGTGGTGCTGCAGGCAATCGGCGGCTCGACGAATGGCCTTATCCACCTGACCGCAATGGCAGGCCGCGCAGGAATTCCGGTCGACCTTGAAACGTTTGACAAACTCGGCCGCGAAGTTCCCGTGCTGATCAACTTGAAGCCCTCGGGCTCGCACTACATGGAGCATTTCCATTACGCCGGAGGCGTGCCTGCACTGCTGCGCGAGCTCAAACCGCTGCTCGACATTACGGCACCCACGATTTCTGGCGGCACACTCGCCGACGTAATTGCGCAAGCCGAAGAGGCACCGGGCCAGGACGTGATTCGCAGCCTTGCCGCGCCGCTCAAGAAAGAAGGCGCAATGGCCGTGCTGCACGGCAACCTGGCGCCACGTGGAGCAGTCATCAAGCAATCAGCGGCCTCGCCTGAATTGATGCGCCACGCGGGACGCGCCGTCGTCTTCAATTCAGTAGAAGACATGGTGAAGCGCATCGATCAACCCGATTTCGACGTCAATGCCGACGACATTCTTGTGCTTCGCAATGCGGGGCCGGTTGGCGCGCCGGGAATGCCTGAAGCCGGCTACCTGCCGATTCCCATGAAGCTGGCGCGCCAGGGCGTAAAGGACATGGTGCGCATTTCTGACGCGCGTATGAGCGGTACTGCCTTCGGAACCATCGTCTTGCACATCACGCCGGAGTCTGCCGTAGGCGGGCCGCTGGCCGTGGTCCAGACCGGCGACCAGATCAGCCTCGATGTTGCCGCGCGGCGCATCGATCTGCTGATCGACGATGCGGAGCTTGAACGCCGCCTTTCCGTATGGAAGCAATCGCCGCCGCATCGCGAAGTGCCCACTCGCGGCTACGCCAGGCTGTTTGAAGACACCGTTCTGCAGGCCGATCAAGGATGCGACTTCGACTTCCTGCTGCGCGAAGGTCCGCTCGCACGCAAGCGCCCTTAACCGCTTCACCGGTAAAGTTTGACTTGGCAATCACCACCACCAATAATTGACACTGGATGGAAATCTACGAAGAGATCGTGAAGTTGCAGCGCATGGGGCACAAGGGCGCGATGGCCACCATTGTGAACGTGCGTGGCTCCATTCCCTCATTCAAGAGTGCCAAAATGCTGGTGCGCGACGATGGCACCATCGCCGGAACCATTGGCGGCGGCTGTGTTGAAGCCGAGGTGTGGCAGGCAGCGCGCGAAGTAATGGCCAGCGAAAAACCTCGCACACTGAGCTTCGATCTAAACCAGGATCCGAAGTACGACACTGGCCTGGTTTGCGGAGGCACTTTGGAAATCTTCATTGAACCGATACTGCCCACGCCGCTCCTCTATATTTTTGGCGCTGGCCATGTGGGCCGCGAGCTGAGCAAGTCTGCAACGCGCGCAGGCTTTGACGTGATTGTGACCGACGATCGCGAAGCCTATGCCAATGCGGAGCGCTACCCTGAAGCCAGGCAGGTGATCGCGGAAGATTTTGACCAGGCGCTGGCTCGCCTTACGCCGAACGAGGCCTCGTACATCGTCATCGTCACGCGCGGGCACCGCGATGACATGCGCGTTTTGCGATGGGCTGTGCAGACTGATGCAAAATACATCGGCATGGTCGGCTCAAAGAGAAAGGCAATCACCGTTTTCCGCGAGCTGGTGAAAGAAGGATTGAAGCCCGAGTTGTTCGAGCGCGTCCACTCGCCCGTCGGGCTGGACATCGGCGCCATTACGCCGGAAGAAATCGCTATTGCAATTACTGCGGAACTCATCGGCATTCGCCGCAAGGTGGAGAGGCCGCTTCCGCACATGAGCTGGTTCCACAAGTACAAGCTCGACGCCATTGAGATTGGTAATGACGCCGCCGACAATGTTGCCGGCGAAGGCATTGATTGCCGCAACGACGCCGACAAACTCACCTAGCATTTCCGGGCTTTCTGCTATTGTTTCCCCATGATCAGCCGATCCAGATTTTGCGCCGTCATTCTCAGTGCGGGAGCATCCTCGCGCATGGGGAGCGATAAGGCTCTTCTCCCATGGCCTCCTGTCGTAACTGGCGCCGCTTCAAATAACGATCAAACTCTGCTCACTGCTTCGATTGCAGCACTCTTGGCCTTTGCGGAATCTGTCATCGTGGTTGCCGGTGCGAATGCAGCGCAGCTTGCACCACTCGCCGCACGGCACGGAGCAATCATGGTGCAGAACCCCGCTCCTGAGCGCGGCCAATTCAGTTCTCTGCAAGTTGGATTGAATGAACTCATCGCACGAGGATACGACGCTGCGATGATCACGCTGGTCGATTGTCCGCCGCTCAGTTCCGCGAGCCTGCAGAAGCTTTGCGATGCATTTGCGCATTCGCTCGCGCGCGGCAAGTGGGGCGTGCAACCGGAGAACGGCGGAAGGCACGGCCATCCCCTGCTAGCTAACCGCGCGCTGATCGAAGCGTTTCTTACCGCTCCTACCACAAGCAACGCCCGCGCCGTGAAACGCCAGCATGCGCAGCTCATCGATTCAATTCCCGTTCCGGATGCGCTGCTGACAATTGATGTAAATACGCCAGAACAATACGCGGCGCTGGCTCCTGACGAAACGTCAAGACTCTGATCGACTCATATCCGATGGTTCGCCGCAATCTGGTCGAGCGCGGCGGCAAGCGCATCCATGGCCAAGTGAGCGGCGTGCGCTGAAGCAGGTGGCAATCCACCCACGGCCTTTACCAGTTCATCTCGCTTAAGTTCTCTTGCCTGTTCTACCGTTTTGCCGAGCACGAGTTCGGTGAGCGCGGATCCGCACGCCACGGAGCACACGCAACCTTTGGCAAGAAAGCGAATTCCGCCGATGCGATTGTCAATGAGTTTGAGAGAGAGCTGCAGCACGTCGCCGCATGCCGGGTTTTCAATTTGGACTGAAGCGTCCGGGGCGGCAAATGTTCCTGCGTTCCGTGGATGTTCGAAGTGATCGAGGACTTCAGGAGAGTACATTGAGGTCAGCTTGCAGGCGCGTCTGCCTTAGCTCAAGGATCTCCGTAATCAGAAACAGATCGGTAAGCAGCGCGCGCACATGCATTGATGCGTTCAGATTATCGATGAGCTGCGAACTGATCGAAGGCTGCGCCAGCACCAGGTCAGCGGCCACCAGCGCCTTGTTTGCATCTCTTGCCAGCACATCAAAATATGCCTGGTAGCGATCGGCTGGAGCCAGCCGTTCCTGCGTCATCAGGTCTGCACAGCTTTCCGGCAATCCGCGCAACGATTCAATCATCCGGGCAAGTTGCTCGCGCAATTGCTTGCCTGATGGGCTGCCCTCATCGGTCAGCAACCCCTGCGCTGCATACGAAAGCATGAATTCATAACTGGATTCGATTTTGTCGCAACGTTCCTGTATATCAGTCTGCATCGCTGGGTGCGTAGCCCGGACCTTTCTTTGCTTGTTCAACCGCCCACCGCTGCGGATCGTGCTCTTCAAGATAGAACTCGCGGTCCATGTAGCCAAAAATCATCGACTTGGTGATCGGCAGCTTTTCTGGCCGGATGCCGAAATACACATGCACCATAATGAGCGCGATCAGCCCGACACCAGCGAGGCCGTGCAGCACATACATCATGCCCCACGTCAGATCGCCGAAAACGTACGGGTTGCGCGAAAGGATTCCGAACGTGTTCACACGCTTCATCATGAACAGGCCGGTCGCGATGACTGCCAGTCCAGAACACAGAATTACGAAGTGATAGAACTTGTTCTCCAGCGGATACTTTGCAAAACGGTCCGGCGGCGGCGCATCTTTGCCGAACGCGCGCATCATCCTTCGCCTGGCATCGCGCAGGTCAATACTGTCGGGCCAGATGGACCAGAAGTCCAGCCAGAAAGACGCATGCACGATGTGGAAGATGACGGAGGCCGACAACACCAGTCCCGCGATCCAGTGATACGTTACCCAATCGAACTTGACGCCCATCTTCGGCAAGAATGCAGTGACCAACAGCGCGAGCATGGAAATCGCCATGACCCAGTGGAATGCGCGCGCCACAAACGAGTGCCTCGGCACACGCTCGGGAATTGCCGCCACTGCCGCCGGCGTATCGTTGACCGCGAATTTTTTCGGCTTGGCAAAAATGCCCACGTAGAGAGCGTGCACGATCATAAAAAGCAGTCCCGCAATCGCGCACACCCAGATGAGGTACCACGCAATATGAATCGGAACCGAGTTGCCCCATGGACTGGTTGCCCACTGAATCAAGCCCATTGTGCCTCCTGCACGCCACCGATGGCGCGTTTCACAAGGTTCCTCATCAGCGGAATCTTGTATGCGTTGAATTGCAGGGGAACCGCACCCTGAATAGCCAGCTTGCCTGCCATTTCGCCTGTATCAGCATTTGCCGGCTTGCCGCGCACTGCGTCTTCAACTGCTTTCAGCCGCATCGGCCGGGGAGCAACCGCATTCACCGCGATGCGCATGCTGTCAATATTTCCGCCCGATACTTTCATTGCAGAAGCAACGTTCATCAGCGGGAAATCCCATACGTTGCGGTCGCGCACCTTTTCAAAATAAAATTTTGCGCCCGCCCATGTGTTCGGAATGCGAATGGTAGTGAGCAGTTCGCCAGGCTGAATGATGTTCAAGCGCGTGATGTCGATATCGGGACCGACAAAGTAGTCTTCCGCATCCACAACCTTTTCGCCCTTAGGCGTCTGGATGACGAATTTTGCATCGAGCGCAATGAGCGCGGGAACGGAATCGGATGGATGCACAGCCACGCAGCGATTGGCGCCGAAAATGGCGTGCTCGCGATTGCGGCCCACCGGCGTATCTGCGTAGCAAATGTTGCCGCCAGCGCGATAACACGGCCATCCATCGCGGTAGTACCAGCAGCGCGTGTCCTGCGATACGTTGCCGCCGAGCGTGCCCTGATTGCGGATCTGCGGCGAAGCCACAACTTCAACGGCCTGCGACAGCACACCGTACTGCGACTTGATCACCGGATGATGAGCAATCTCAGTCAGCGTGGTCATGGCGCCAATTTCAACGCCGTTGCCCGTTTCGCGAACACCCGACATTTCGCTGATGCCGCTCAGATCGACCAGCACCTTCGGTTTCTTGATGCGGTCTTTCAGCCAGTCGAAGCTGTCGAGGCCGCCGGCCATGATCCAGGCATCTTCCCCGTACTGCTGCAGCAGCTTCTGCGCATCAGCCGCCGATGCGGGCTGCAGCAGATCAAATGCGGGCATTACGTCTCGTATTACTGCCATAGCTCTCTCCGTTCACACCGTTCTCAGATGTGGGCCATCAGGGGATGTTGCATCGGACGTCCCGCTTCCAACGACGCCAGAATCGTGTCAGCATTAACCGGCGCGCGTCTGAATATTTCATCGCCAACTGCGTCTGCAAGTGCGTTCAAAATTGCAGCGCAACCGCCTCCAACTGGAGGCTCGCCAATACCACGCGCGCCCACCGGCGTCTCAGGATCGGGAATATCAAGCGCCTCCCATTGCATGTCGTTGGGCACATCCAGAATCGTCGGCGGCTTGTTGTTGTAGAAGCGCCTCGCCACAGGAGCGCCATAGTGCGGATCGAAGACCCACTTCTGGCCGATGGCATGAGCAATGCCTAGCGTAGTGCGGCCAAGAATCTGTCCACCGAGCGCAGCCGGATGCAACACCGTACCTACATCCGCGTATGCCAGGAAGTCGGTGATGAAGTACTTGCCTGTCTCCACATCCACTTCAACTTCAGCGAATGCGGCCACGTATGAAAACGAGTTGCCGTCATGCGGGAACTTGTCTTTAGCTGAAACAACGAGCCCCTGTCCAGCGAGTCCCGTAACCGAAGCCTTTGTCATCTTATTGACTTCGGGATTTGCTTCGTGGCCATCGTAGATGCCGCCCAGAACAATTGCGCGCTGCGCAGCCTCAGCAAAGGTCATGCCTCCGCCGCCACCTTTGTAGGACACGCGTCCGTTGGCTACGTTGTAATCATCCGGCTTGCCGCCATGCGTCTTTGCCGCGATTTCTTTGAGCCTTAAGATCGCTTCGTCGGCAACTGCGTACGAAGCGCGCGTCATGGCATGGGTCGTTTGACTGCCGCCTGAGGCGCACGTGTACGGAACGTGCTTTGAAGTGTCGCCCCATACGATGTCGCAAATCTCCCAGGGAATCCCCAGCCGTTCCGCGCCTGCGCGATGTACATCAATCACCGCTTCCGTTCCCAGGTTGCCAATGCCCGATTGGAATTGCACACGGCCCTGCTGCGTGATCACCAGCAAGCCGTCAAATCCGATGGAGCCGCCAACGTAGCAACTGAGCGAAACGCCGACGCCGCGCACCTTGGTTCCTATGCGCTTCGGGTTGCGTGCCGCACGTTCCTTCCAGCGGAACTGCTCCGCGCCGCGATCGAGCGCCTCTTTCAGGAAGCAGCTGGTAGCGTATCCACGTTTACCTTTAACTTCGGCGCCAAATTTGGCTTTGCCTTCAGGGCAGTTCACTCGCCGTATATCCACCTGGTCTAAGCCGAGCTTGCGCGCAGCCTTGGCCAGAATCGGTTCAATGATTGCGATGCCCTGCATGCCGCCGGGAGCGCTCTGCGCGCTGCGCGCCGGCGTATTGGTCATGACTGAAATTGCGCGCTGCCGCATGGCCTGCGGCTGGTAAAGCAGCGAAACAATGCGCGCGCCCGATGCACCATCGCCTTGCGCATCGTAAGCGCCGCTGTTGGTCACGGTAAACATGTCGAGCGCCAGGATGCGGCCGTCTTTGCCAAAGCCAATTTTCATGCGGCCAATCACACTGGGGCGAGCACGGCCGATGGCATGTTCTTCTTCGCGGCTGATACGCATCATGACCGGCGCATTCAGCTTTTTTGAAAGCAGAGCGGGAATGATCATGCTCAATCCGCCGGTGATCTTGCTTCCAAATCCGCCGCCGGTGTATTCGCTGATGAACACGATGTCGTCCACCGGGATGTTCATCCACTTCGCGATTGCGGGGCGCGTCTGATACGTGCTTTGCGTGCCCGAGTGCAGAAACAGTTTGCCGTTTTGCCAATAGGCCATTGCGGTGCGCGTTTCAAGGCATTGGTGGCTCACGTCGGGGGTGATAAATGTCTCGTCGAGAATCAGCGCGGCGTTCTTGAACCCCGCGTCGATGTCGCCGAAGGCCCACGTGTCCGGGGCGTGTCCCATCGGCAGATTGCCCTTTTCGTAATCGGCAAAATCTTCGTTGGTCCACTTCACTTCCTTCAGTTCCGGGATCGGCGGATTCGGCGGATCGGGCCGCACCCAGACGTTTCCATCTGCATGCGGGTTTGCTCCGCCTGGCCGCAAGCTCTCCAGCGGATCGATGACGAACGGAAGCTCCTCAAAATCGATCTTGATCTTCTCAATAGCTTCGGCACAGGTCAGTTCATCCACCGCGGCGACGGCGATAATGGGCTCGCCCTGGTACATGGGCTCATTGGTCAGCGCCGTCTCACCCCACTTACTGGCCTTGATCACTGTCCCGTTGTCGTTCATGCTGTCGGCCGGCGCGGGAATATCGTCGGCGGTGAGAATGGCCTTCACGCCGGGAATCGCCATCGCATCGTCCGTATGGATTTTCTTAATGCGCGCGTGCGGATAAGGACTCAGCACAAGCCTGCAAAACAGCATGCCCTCGGCGCGAAAATCCTCAGCGTATTTCGCTTTGCCGGTGACCTTGGCGAGCATGTCGGCAGTCTGATAGTTCTTGCCGATGAGCTTGTAGCCTTTGCCGTAGACACGTTCTGACGGCTTCGGCTTGGGAGCGTTGTTGTTGCCGTTCTCAGCCATGCTCAAGCCCTCCTCATGTACTCTGCGCCGCGTTCCAGGGCGTCGAGAATCTTGTTGTAGTCCTGGCAACGGCACAGATTGCCGGAAACTCCGTGCGCAAGTTGCGTGCGTGTCGGATTTGGATTCTGCTTGAGAAACCCAACCGCCGACATGACGAAGCCCGACATGCAAAAGGCGCATTGGAAGCCCTGCAAATCCACAACACCCTGCTGTACCGGATGCAGCTTGCCGTCGGAAGCAGCCAGGCCCTCGATGGTCGTCACCTTGCGGCCGCGAACCGTATGCGTGAGCACCGAGCAGCTGTAGTGGGGAACGTCGTCAATTAGCACGGTACAGGCGCCGCACTCGGCGCGATCGCAGCCGAGCTTGGTTCCGGTGAGGCCGAGCTTATAACGCAGCGTCCACGCCAGAGTCTCCTGCTTCATCACATCCACGCGCCGTTGCATGCCGTTCACGTTGATCGTGATCAGCCGATCGCCTGAAGACATTTGACCGTGGACAGCCGACGAAATGAGCCTGTAATTCGCCGCGGCAACAACACCACCACTCGCAATCACCCCCAGGATGAACTTGCGCCGGGTGACTTTCTTAGCGTTGCCTTCGGTCACTCTCAGCTCTGGAATCTCTGACATAGCCGATACTCCCGATGTTCGATTTTCAACTAGGTTGGTGGAGAAGCATTATTCGGTTTGCAATGCTCCGCATATCTTAGCTCCGCGATCTGAACTTTGTGAAGAGATACCAGATAAAAATTGGTATGACAGCATGACAAGTTGTTTGAAATGGACAGCCTGCAAAGTTCTGCCTGGTCAGATTCCGCTATCTTGCCATGAAATCGGACCAGGATTACGCCTCCGCCATGTCTCTTCCCTTAGCCTCGCGGCCCAATGAAGCCAGCCCTGCCAGCGCCAGCGCTACTACGATGACTGTAACGGCCAGCACCGCCGGATAATTGCCCCAGCGTTCCGCAGCCAGCGCCTGCGCTTTGCCGTTCCATGACGTGATCAGGCCACCTAATTGATAAGCGAGGCCCGGCGCCGTTGCGCGCACTGGAGCAGGAGACAGCTCAGTGAGATATGCAGGAACAACGCCCCACGCGCCCTGCACCATGAACTGCATGAGCACCGCTCCCGCACCCAGCACAAATGCCGTGTGCCCGTAGGCGTAAAGAGGAATCACCGGAATCGAAAGCAGCGCCGCGGTAATAATGGCGCGCTTGCGTCCCCACTTTTCTGAAAGCAGCCCGAACACAAAACCGCCGGCAATTGAGCCTAATCCATAAAGAACGCCGATGGCGCCGATGGTCTCAGGCGGGAGCTTTGCCGCCACCGCAAGAAATGTTGGATACACGTCCTGGGTGCCGTGCGAAAAACTCATGAAGGCCGTCATCAACAGAATCAGAAAAAGAAAGGTGGGCAGAAACGCCATCAGGTTCGCCGAGGCCGCGGGCTCCCCCGATCCAGTGGCAACTCGCGCCATTCGCTTCTTTGCGCCGGCCAGCCATACTGGCGACTCCGGCACGCGCACCAGGACCACGATCACCAGCAAGGCAGGCAGCGAGCCGAGAATGAACAATCCTCTCCACCCTATACTTTGATAGAAAAGCCCGAACGCGGCCGATGCAAGAATGGAGCCCAGCGCATAGCCTTCCTGCAGAATGCCGGAGAACACGCCGCGTCCTTTCGTCGGCAACGATTCGAACGCCAGCGCTGCGCCCACTCCCCACTCTCCGCCCATGGCCACGCCGAACAGTGCACGAAGCACCAGCAGCACGCTGAGCGACGGCGCAAATGCGCAGGCAAATTCGATGACCGAGAAGCTCACGATATTGAAGATCAAAACCGGCTTGCGGCCGTAGCGATCCGCCAACATGCCGAACAGCAATGCGCCCACCGGCCGGAAGGCCTGGGTCATAAACACCGCGCCCAGCACCGCCGACGGCTGTGTGCGGAACTCGCTTGCAATCGCCTTGACGCAAAAGACCAGCAGGAAAAAATCCAGGCTGTCGAACGTCCAGCCAAGAAACGTGGCCATGAAGGTGCGCCGCTGCGCGCCGCTCAGCTGGCGGAAGTTGCCCATGACTGACATAGGCGCGAGAATATCAGACCGCAATCAAGGCTGGCGCGTTGTTTGGTGGAGCGTTATCCGCAATGAATGCAAAAGCATCCGGCCACCCCATTGACCTGCCCGATAGGTCCCGCCGGCAGGCCGATACGTCCCATTTGAGAAAGCAAGATATTTGTTGGAACAAATATCTCGCTGGCGCGTCTAAATAAGTAGAGCGAACTCGCTCCGGACAATTCAATTCCTGCTTTCGAACCAATGTCCCCATCGAGCCGCCACTCTCAATATCCAACGGCGCACAAGCCGTGAAAAGGAACGAATCAATGAAACGTTTGGCTTTTGTATTTGGCGTGCTTGCCATGACCGCTACGTTCGCCCCGGCGCAGAACTCATCCTGGGTCTCCGACCCGGCGCATAGCGAAGTCGATTTCACCGTGACCCACCTGGGCATCTCAAAAGTGCATGGCAAATTCAGCAAGGTGAACGCGCGCATTGAGCTTGACCCAGCCGACATCAGCAAGTCGACGGTAATCGCCACTATTGATGTTTCCACCGTCGACACTGGCGAACCCAATCGAGATAACGACCTTCGCAGCGCTAACTTTTTTGAGGTTGCCAAGTACCCCACCGCGACCTTTGCCAGCACTACCGTGTCGAAGAGCGCCAACGGCCTGTCGGTTGCCGGCAACCTTACGCTGCATGGCATTACACAGCCAGTTACGCTGAACGTTGAAGGCCCTAATGGTCCCGTCGCGGGCATGGGCGGAAAACAGCACTCCGGCTTTTCTGCAACCACAACGCTGAGCCGCTCCGCATTTGGAATTGGACCCAAGATGCCTGCGGCGATGGTGGGCGATCAAATTAATCTGACCATCGACATCGACGTCGCGAAACAGTAAAGCCTGGCGGCCGCGGGCAGCTATCAGCAAATGGTGTTGCCCGCTGCTCGCACGCTATCATTCATCGAGAATCTTCCATGTCCAGTCTCAAGCTAGAAATCGCGCAGGAACGAGCCTTCTCAAGCGCCGAAGAGGAGGCGATGCTGAACCTGATGCATACCGCCGACACTCTGCACCGGGTTTTCCATCGCAGACTGCGCAAGTGGTGCGTTACGTCAACGCAGTACAACGTGCTTCGGATTTTGCGCGGTGCGCAGCCACGCGGGCTTACCTGCGCCGCCATCGGCAGCCGCATGATTACCGCCGAGCCGGACATTACGCGCCTGCTCGCCAGGCTCAAGGCACTCAAGCTGATTCGCCAGCATCGCGACCGCAGCGACCGGCGCGTGGTGTGGACACAAATTTCTGAAGCTGGACTCGATCTGCTCAACAACATGGACCCCGAGGTTGAACAGCTACCCACGGAGATGCTTGGGCATCTTGGCGAAGGCAATATTGCCGAACTTATTCGCCTGCTTGAGCTCGCGCGTCAAAAAAGCAAGGTAATCCTGGAGTCGGAAAACGGTTCAGAATAATTCCGTCAGCTCCCTCACGGATTGCCTTGGCCTACTTTCACGAGCCGAACTGCGCAATCGCTACTGAATGCGGCGGCAGTTCAATCTGTCCATCACTCAGCATCAGCGCGCGCGTCTCAGGAACAACGCGGTCGGGTTGAGCCACATCGTTATAAGCATCGGGCGAATCGCCGCTCAGGATCGTGACCCTGGCGCCAGCAGGATTCACCGTGTTGCCCAGCGTCAGCTTCAAACGCGCTTCCGTCTGCGGGTGCCGATTGATGAGCGCTACTGCATGGCGCTTCTGGTCATCGCTGCGCGTCACAACTGCATCGATCACCGGCACAGTATCTTTGTCCACATTCAACAGATCGCTGGTGACCTGGCTGCTCAGCACGTTCGGCAGCAGCAAATCTGAATACATCTTCATAACGTGAAAGGTGGTGCGCCTGACCACGCCTTTGGGATGAACGAACAGCGGTCCGCGCGCATTCACAACCGGGGCCATGCATGCCATGTGCACGTACTTCGCTTGTCTCAGGCAGCCGTTCAGGAATGACGCCGTAAAAATTGCATCCGCCATGGTGTAAGTTTCGTTGAGGTCGTTCTCGTCGCGTTCCTGGATCATTCCAAGTTGATTGGCGCCGCCGCCCGGGAAGCCCGGATGATGCCAGCCGCGCAGATTCCATTCGTCGAACGCGATCTTGATCTTGTCGCCGAATCCGTTCTGATTCAGCAGATCAACGGCTTGCACAATGTGCTGTTCAGGAACAGGCCCGGCAACCATGCACTTGAGATAGTTCGACGGATGAGTGCCGTGCTGCCAAAGCGCGTCCCAGTAATAGTGAATCGATATGTAGTCGAGATAGCGTCCGGCGGACTTCAGCATCGGCGGCGTCCAGTTTCCGGTCACGGTTGCAGCCGCAAGAATCTTCAGATTGCTGTCAACCGCGCGCATCATTTTGGCGGACTCGCGCACCAGGGGCGCCCACTCGTCAACGGTTTTCGCGCCGATCTCGCCGCCCAGATAATTCTCGTTGCCAATGCTCCAGTAGCGAACGTTGAAGGGTTCCTCGCTGCCGTTCTTCTTGCGCAGGCGCGCGTTGCGGCCTTTGTCTTTGAGGTTGCAATATTCAACCCAGTCGCTCATCTCTTCCTGGGTACCGGTGCCTGCGTTGGTGCAGATGTACGGCTCGCAACCCACCAGGCGGCACCATTTCACAAACTCGTCGGTGCCGAAAGTGTTTGGATCTTCAACGCCCCACGCCTTGTCGAAGCTCGGCTCGCGGTCTTGGCCCACGCCGTCGCGCCAATGGTAGGCCGAAGCGAAGCAGCCACCCGGCCAGCGCACAATCGGCACACGCAGTTCGCGCAACGCATCGATTACGTCAGTTCGGAAACCATCCTTGTCCGCAAGTGGAGAACCGGGCTCAAAGACTCCGCCATAAACCTGGCGGTGAAAGTGTTCCAGGAATTGCCCGAAGATCATCCGGTTGAAAGGCGTTGCAACTGCAGACGCCTCGACCGTTACTTCGCCGGATACTTTCGCGTCTGAATCCAGCCCAGCCAGCTTGCCCGCAACGCCTGTCGAACCCAGTATTGCCGCGGCGCTTCCCCGTGCAAACTCTCGCCTTGTCAGATTGAAACTTCCATCTTCCATATCTATCCGAACCTTTCTTTCGGGCCAGGGATCTTGTTTACTTCAGAGATCGGCTGACGCTTGATTGCATCCCGCAGTATCACGGCATGGGCCGCGCTTCGACAAGTGCCGGTGGTTGAAATCAGGTTTGTGCGTGGGCTTTTTTATTGCGAGTATGCGGCCAAATGCGAAACGGCTCAAAGCCTGGGGCCTTGAGCCGTCATTCAATGAGCTGCGAAAGTGGCGTCTAGTTTCCGGCTACTTTCTGTACGGAGACTTCTTCTTCCACCTCGTTGTGAATGATCTTGTTGTGGAGGCAGTAGAGGGCAAGCTCAAGGCGATCGGAAACGCCGAGCTTGTCGTAGATCTTGCGCAAATAATTTTTCACCACCTGCTCGGTGGTTCCCAGTTGGAATGCGATTTCCTTGTTGCGCTTGCCTTGAGTAATGCAGGTAATGATCGCCATCTCTTTGGGAGAAAGGCGGGGCTGGTTGCGCG
>Ga0209483_1001364_pt1 | contig 18603 bp, 21 predicted proteins | sample NGEPerA_FD_184508 | JGI IMG/M metagenome (GOLD analysis project Ga0209483, IMG submission 184508) | Arctic peat soil microbial communities from the Barrow Environmental Observatory site, Barrow, Alaska, USA - NGEE PermafrostL2-A... | ecosystem: Environmental > Terrestrial > Soil > Wetlands >... | reverse complement strand
GAGCCTCGTCGGCTTGGCGGGCGATTTGAAAGCGGACGCTGACAAGATCACCGGCGACCTGACTGCGGACGGGGCGAAATCTATGCTGTCCTTCGGCGGTCGCGGCCGTCGTGGCGGTGGCGGCGGTCCCGGCGGCGGCACTCCCCCGGAAGTCACCAACCCCAAAGGCACGGTGACTTTCTGGGTCGCAGACGGCAAGCTGACGAAATACCAATTCCACGTCACGGGCTCGATGAGCTTCAATGGTAACGACATGGACATGGACCGCACGACGACGGTTGTGATCTCGAATGTCGGCTCGACCAAGGTTGAAGTGCCGGACGACGCGAAGAAGAAATTGCAGTAACATTTTGACAGGCGCGCCGGGCGGGTTTTTAATCCGTCCGGCGTTTTCGTTTTGGAGGAGGTTCCATGAAACGATTCATCATCACACTCGCCCTTTTCCTTTTTGCGGCAGCAAACCTTCACGCGCAGGATTGGGCCAAGGCAAAACTGGAAAAATCCCCGCGCCATTCGGAATGGGTCAAGCTCAAGCACGGCGACCGCGAGGTGAATTGCTTCGTCGTCTATCCCGAGGTGAAGGACAAGGCCACAACCATCGTCCTCATCCATGAAATTTTCGGCCTGACCGGCTGGGCGGAAGAAATGGCCGATGAATTCGCCGCCGAAGGCTACATCGTCATCGCGCCGGATCTGCTTTACGGCAGCGTGACCAACGGCGGCACGGAGGAATTGATCAAGAGCGGCGGCAATGTCGGCAAGGCCATCCAAGCGCTGCCGCCCGACCAGATCACCGCCGATTTGACGGCGGCGGTGGATTATGTGACGAACATTCCTGCGGCCAACGGCAAAGTCGTCGTGGCCGGATTTTGCTGGGGCGGCGGGCAGTCATTCCGCTTTGCCACTAACAACAAGAATTTGAAGGCCGCGTTTGTGTATTACGGCACGCCGCCAAGTGAAGGCGACATGGCGCGCATCAACTGCCCGGTCTATGGAAATTACGGCGGCAACGACGCGCGCGTGACGGCAACCGTTCCGGCAGCTACCGCGCAAATGAAAGCCGCCGGCAAAACTTACGAGCCGGTGACTTACGACGGCGCCGGCCACGGCTTCATGCGCGCGGGCGAAGCGCCGGACGCGAACGACGCGAACAAAAAAGCGCGCGATGCCGCGTTCCAGCGCACGGTTGAAGCGCTGAAGAAAATTTAAGCGCGTCTTGACATCATCGCATCATAGCATCATTTTGTTTCCATGCGGACGACTTTGACCTTGGAAAATGACGCCTATGCGGTGGCAAAGGCGAAGGCCGACCACGAAAACGTTTCGCTGGGCAAGGCGGCTTCCGATTTGATTTTGCAGACCGTGCGGCAGATGGGCGGCAAGCCGAAATCCCGCGCGGTTTTCCGTTCGGGCGGCGGACGTTACACTTCGGCGCAGGTCGAGGAGGCGCTGGCCGATGAATGAAGCGTTGCTGGACGCGAACGCCCTGATCGCGGCGCACGACGAGTCGCACGCCGACCACCGGCGCACGCGGCGGTTTATGGACGGTTTGAAAAAATTCTACACCTGCCCGCAAACCGAAGGTGCTTTTTTAAGGTTTTTCACGCGGCCCTGGCGCGACGCCGACGGACGCGAGCAGCCGCCGCGCCTGACGACCGCCGAGGCGATGGAAAATCTGACGACAATATGCCGGCTCAAGGAACACGGTTTTCTGCCGGACGATTTTTCCTTTGCAAAAGTTTCCATGCGTTCGTTGAGCGGTTTCAAGCAGTGGAACGACGCCTATTTGATTGCGAAGGCAAATCGCGCCGGTTTGCCGCTGGCCACGCTGGAGCGCAAATTGGAAAACATGGATCATCTGGCACGCCCGGTCATTTTCAGGATACCTTGAACTGCCATTTCGCCATTTGACCTTGCCGCACGCGTCGCCTACACTGGCCGTCCTTTTTGAACATGAAAATTGTTGTTTGTGATCCGATTTCGCCCAAGGGGATTGCGCTGTTGCAGCAACGTCCCGAATTTCAAGTCGTCGTCCTGCCCAAGCGTTTGCCGGAGGCGGAACTGATTTCGATCGTGGCCGACGCCGTCGCGCTGGTCGTGCGTTCCGAAACCAAGGTGACCGCCAAAATCATCGCCGCCGCGCCGAAATTGCGCGTCGTCGGGCGCGCGGGCGTCGGCGTGGACAACGTGGACATTGAGGCCGCCACGCAGCACGGCACGGTCGTCATGAACACGCCCGGCGGCAACACGATCACCACGGCGGAGCTGACGTTCACGATGATCCTCTCGCTCGCGCGCAAAGTGCCGCAGGCCGCCGCGACGATGATTGCCGGAAAATGGGATCGGAAATTATTTCAGGGCGTGGAACTTGCCGGAAAAACTTTGGGTGTTTTGGGAATGGGCAGAATCGGAACGGAAGTTGCGAAACGCGCGATTGCGTTTGGAATGCGCGTCATGGCTTACGATCCATATTTGACCGAGGAACGCGCGAAAGCCATCGGCGCGGAATTTGCCTCAAGCCTCGACGATGTTTATCTCAATTCAGATTTCATCACCGTCCACATGCCGGTGACGAAGGAGACGAAGGAAATGTTGAACGCCGCCGCTTTCGCGAAAATGAAACCCGGCGTGAAGATCGTGAATTGCGCGCGCGGCGAAATTATTTCCGAGACGGATTTAATTGCCGCGCTTGAATCCGGAAAAGTTGCCGGCGCCGCATTGGACGTTTTTGCGGTTGAACCATTGCCCGCTGACCATCCGTATCGCAAGCAGGCGAATTTGATTTTGACGCCGCATCTCGGCGCGAGCACGGAAGAAGCGCAGGAAAAATGCGGCATCGAAGTCGCCGAAGTCATCGCGGGCTATTTATTGACCGGCGAAGTCCGCAACGCGGTGAATTTGCCGTATCTCGACGCGAAAACTTACGAGCAGGTGAAACCATATCTGCCGCTCGGCGAGGCGCTGGGCAAATTGCTCGCGCAACTTTCGCCCGCGACGGCGGACAGGATTTACATCACCTACGGCGGCAACGCGCGGCAGTTGCCGAACATTGACCCGGTGACGCGCGCGGTGCTGCAAGGATTTTTGGCAAATAAAAATTTGAAGGATTTGAACAACGTTAATGTCCGCGCCGCCGCCGCGAGCATCGGCCTCACCGTTGAGGAAAAAAAATCGGACGAGCCGGTCACGTTCAACGAATGGGTTCACGTCCAGCTTTTCAGCGGGGCGAAGAAATTGATTTCAGCAGGCGGCACATTTTTCGGTTCGCCGAACAATCCGCGCATCGTGCGTTTGTTCAGCCAGTCGGTGGAGATTCCCGTGACGGGAACTTTGCTGCTGTTGAATAACGCGGACAAGCCGGGCATCGTCGGCCATCTCGGCACTTTGCTTGCAAAACACAAGGTCAACATTGCGAGCATGAGCTTGAGCCGTGACGCGGTGGGCGGGTTGGCGTTGACGGTGTTGAGCCTCGACAGCGTTCCGCCGCAGGCGGTTCTGGATGAACTGCAAAAAGACCATGACATCAGCAATGTAAAAGTGGTAAGTTTATGACTCTGTTTTTGAACCCGAACGAAACTGGCCAGTCCAATTGAACAAATGAAATTAAAATTGATCCTTTCCGCCGTGATGGCCGCCGTGATGGCCGCCGGTGTCATTTCCGCCCAAGCCGCCACCATGCCGACCAGTGCGTCGAAAACCAATTCGAGTCCTGTGGACGCGATGACCACTTTGTTCGGCGATCCGGTCATCGTCAAGGGCAATGGTTTTGAAATCAAGCGCAGCGAGCTCGACAAGATGGTGGACGGCGCGAAGGCCAACGCCGCCGCCCACGGGCAGGAACTGACGCCGGGCACTGAAATCAACATTTTGAACCAGTTGATCACGATCCAGCTTCTGCTGCAAAAGGCGACACCCGCCGACCAGGCCGCCGGCAAAATTGATTCCGACACGCAGTTCACCAACCTGCTGGAACATTTCGGTTCGGCGGAAGCGCTGGCGCGGCAGTTGAAGGCGGTCGGGATGACGGAGCAGGAACTGCGCAGCAAGGCCACGCAGGAGTCGGTGGCCAATGCTGCCTTGCTGCGCGAGTTGAACTTCAACATCACCGAGGCGATGTCCCTTGATTATTACAGCAACCACACGGCGGCGTTTGAAGAGCCGGAAAAGGCCCACGTGGAGCACATTTTGCTGATGACGATGGATCCGAACACCCGCGCGCCGCTCTCGACAAACGCCGTGGCCGCCAAACGGAAGCTGATTGATGATCTGCTCAAGCGGTCCAAGGGCGGCGAGGATTTTGCCGCGCTCGCCAAGCAGTATTCCGACGATACCACCACCAAAGACAGCGGCGGCGAGTTACAGCCGTTCGCGCGCGGCCAGATGGTTCCAGAATTTGAAGCCGCCGCGTTTTCGCTCAAACCCGGCCAGATCAGCGACGTGGTCACGACCATGTTTGGTTTTCACATCATCAAAATGCTCGACTTGGCGCCGGCAAAACAATACGGCTACACGGACGAAATCCCGGAGATCAGCCAGACCGTCGCCGCCATCTGCAAGAAGCAACTGGAAGCCGAACAGATGCAGAAACAAGCGCCCGCCTATGTGCAGAAGCTGCGCGCTGCGGACAAGGTGCAGATTTTGGATCCCGACCTGAAGGCGATGGAGCAGTCCGTGCTTGACGCCAGCACCAATGCGCCGGCGGGCAATTAAGCGGGCTTGCAAAACAGGACGGGGCGGGACAAATTGACCACCTTATGAAAATAAAGATAGCCATCATCATTCTGGCCGTCGCCTGCATCGGGCTGGGCGTGGCGCTGTTCGCCACCAAGCAGCAAGGTGAAGACCAGCACGTCAAGGATGTTTCGAACCTCTCCGACCTTTCCAACCAGGTGGTGAACGCCAAGAGTCAGATTGACGACCTGGGGCAGGTCAACATCACGCTGACAAACGACATCGCCTTGAGCCGGCAGCAGACCCAGGCCATTTCCAACAACCTGGCCGACGCCAATGCCGCGCTGGACCAAACCAAGTCCAAGCTGGCGGGCGCGCAGGATCAGATCACCAACTTAAGCGCCCATGTCTCCGATCTCAACTCCAAGGTTTCCGATCTCAACGGCCAGATTTCCGACCTGGAGGCGCAGAACAAGGTGCTGGACGAGCGCGCCACCGCCCTGACGAACACCATTGCGCAGATGAACACGCTGATCGAAGACACGCAGAACAAACTCGCCGTCGCCGAGACCAACGGCGTGTTCCTCCAGGACGAATTGCAGAAGCAAATGGCGCAGCGGGCCGAACTGGAGCACAAATTCAACGATCTCAACGAACTCCGCGCCCAAGTGAAAACATTGAAGGATGAATTGTTCGTCGCCCGCCTTCATCAGTTGATGAAGAACGACAACGGAAACAAAAAGGGCGCGGAACTGCTCGTCACCCGGCCGCCGCCGGCCACCAATGCGCCGACAACCAACGCGCCCAATTACAATCTCAACGTCGAGGTCGGCTCCGACGGCTCGGTGAAAGTCATCCCGCCGCCGTTGCCCGGCTCACAGGATAACGCTTCCCAAGCCGCCGCACGCGCGGCGCTGATGAATGAGATGAGCGGCACGAACGCCGCCGCCCCGTCGGGCGCGGCCCACTGATGCGCGGCTCGTGGAAATTTATGCCGGCCGCCAGCCATGCCGACTTACGAATACATCTGCAAAAAATGCGGGCACGAGTTCGAGGCGTTGCGCTCCATCGCCGCCGCGCCGCTGAAAATTTGCCCCGAGGATGTCTGCGCCCGTAAAAAATGGGGTCGCGGGCGCGTGACCAAAAAAATCAGCGCCGGCACCGGATTGCTGTTCAAAGGCAGCGGCTTTTACATCACCGATTATCGCAGCGAAAAATACAAGGACGCCGCCAAAAAAGATTCCGCCGCGCCAAAAACCTCCGAAACAAAAGCGGAAACCAAACCCGCTCCCGCAAAACCCGCCGCCAAAGCGGACAAAAAATGACCCGGCCGTTTCATTCTGGCTTCGTTTCATCGCGGGATTGGTTGAAAAGTTCGGCGTTTTCACGGCTTGGAATTTTTCCCGTTTTGCTCTGCGCGATTTTCGTTTCAGCAACGGCCGGCGCGCAATTTTCAACTCCCGAACTCACCCGCAGCAGTTCCGGCCAGTTCGTGGTCAGCGCCGCGCCGCAATTTTCTCCGCTGTTTCGCCGCTCCGACCTGGCGACGAACACCGCGCTCGTCCGTCTGGAACCGGCATTGCTCGCCGTCTCCGCCGAGCATTTCAAGGCCCTGCTTTGGCGGCAGCTCGGCCTGGAACCGGGCGCGCCGTGGCGCGGAAAATTTTTTCTCGCGCTGCATCCGGCGCGGACGCCGGACGACGGCGTCACCATCACCACCGTCCCGTTTGTCAAGTCGTGGGATTTCCGCGTGGACCTGCCGGACGTCGTCCTGCGCGCGCGCTTTGACCGCGCGCTCGCCGCCGCGCTGCTGCTCGAAATCGCCACGCGCAATACTACTGCCGCCAGCCATGACATTGAGATTCCATCATGGCTGGCCGACGGACTTGCGCAACAAGCGGTGGCCGGCGACGACGACAACGTCATCCTGTCCGCGCCTGACAAAATGGTGGGCGGCATTCCCGAAACCCGGTTTAACCATGCGGACCCCAGCCTCGACCCGTTCGCCGCCGCGCATCGCGTGCTGCAAAATTTCCCCGCGCCCACCTTTGACCAGTTGAGCTGGCCGGCCGATGCGCAGTTGAACGGCAACGACGGCGGCGCCTATCTCGCCGGCGCGCAGGTCTTCGTCCACAGCCTGCTCGGCCTGAAAAACGGCGCGGCCCGGCTGCGCGCCATGCTCGCGCAACTGCCCGGCTGCTACAACTGGCAGACCGCGTTTTTTTCCGCGTTCCGCGACGACTTCAAAAGTCCGCTCGACGTGGAAAAATGGTGGGCGCTCCGCATTGTTGAGTTTGCCGGGCGCGATCCCGGGCCGCGCTGGACATTCGCCGACAGCCGCGACCGGTTTGACGGATTGTTGAGCGTGCCGGTGGAATTCCGCAGCAGCTCAAACTCCCTGCCCGTGCCGGCGGAAATTTCACTTCAGGACGCCATAAAAAATTTCAATCCCGCCGAACGCGCCGCCGTCCTGGAAATAAAACTGCGCGACCTCGAATTCGCCCAGTTCCGCCTGGCACCGCCCTTCGCCGGACTGGCCGGCGGCTACCGCTCCGCGCTGGCGGATTTTCTCGGCGAACGCGGCCAGCCCCCGCCACCCGCGCCTTCCAAACATCGCGCCGTTTCCATGCGCCGCACCGCCAGCGCGGCGGACACGCTGCAAAAACTGGACGCGCTCGCCGCCCGCCGCCGCGCGGCCGCAGACGGGCTGAACCGGGTTCTTTCGCCGCTAAATTTGAACCGCACCGGCCCGTGAGCGGTCAACTTGACAGGAAATGATTCGCAATTATAGTGCGCTATTATAAATGCAGGCTGAAAATTCATCCACGGAAAACGGGGAACCGCCTTCGGGCAGCTCGTTGCAAACCTTGAAAAAATTCTCGTCCGCCGGGCGCGGCTTCTGGCACGACGTTTCTGATGCCGACTGGAACGACTGGAAATGGCAGTTGAAACACCGCATCACGAATGTGGAGCAGTTGCAAAAATTTCTGCCCACGCTCACGCCGGAAGAATTCGCCGGCGCGAAACTCGCGAACACCAAGCTCGCGCTCGCCATCACGCCGTATTTTTTCAATCTCATTGACCCGGCGGATGAAAATTGTCCCATCCGACTGCAAGTCATTCCCAAGCTCGCCGAATCCCGCACCGCGCCGTGGGAAATGAGTGATCCCGTCGGCGAAGATTCGCACTCGCCCGTGCCGGGACTCGTGCATCGTTATCCCGACCGCGTTCTATTTCTCGTGACAGATCGTTGCGCTGCGTATTGCCGTTACTGCACGCGCTCACGGCTTGTGAGCAACGCGAGCGGCTACGATTTTCATCCCGAATTCGACAAGCAGATCGCCTACATCGCCGCGCATCCCGAAATCCGCGACGTGCTCTTGAGCGGCGGCGACCCGTTGTTGCTGAGCGACGACAAACTGGAAAATCTATTGAGCCGCCTGCGCGCGATTCCGCATGTCGAATTTTTGCGCATCGGCTCGCGCATCCCGACGTTTCTGCCACAGCGCATCACGCCGGAACTTTGCGCGATGCTGAAAAAATTTCATCCGCTCTTCATGAGCGTCCACTCGAATCATCCGCGCGAACTCACGACGGAAGTGCGCGACGCGCTGGGCCGCCTGGCCGACGCTGGCATCCCGCTCGGCAACCAGAGCGTTTTGCTCAAGCACGTCAACGACGACGCGACCGTGATGAAGGCGCTCGTCCAGAAACTGCTCATGTGTCGCGTGAAGCCGTATTATCTTTACCAGTGCGATCTGATTTCCGGCTCCGCGCACCTGCGCGCGAGCGTGCGGCAGGGCATCGAGATCATGCAGCAATTGCGCGGGCACACGACCGGCTACGCCGTGCCGCAATACGTCATTGACGCGCCCGGCGGCGGCGGTAAAGTTCCGGTCAATCCCGAATACGTTTTGAGCCACAACGCCGACCGCGTGGTGCTGCGCAACTACGAGGGAAAAATTTTCGAATATCCCGAAGCGCCCGACGGCACGCCGCTAGCCAAACCGCCGAAAGAAATTGAGGAGCCGCAGTTGGTATAGCAAACTTCGGTTGCTACATGAAATTCCAGAAAAAAATACTCATCGGTTGCACTTTATTTTTTCTTTGTGCAAGCGCGTTGCTTTACTGGTATCATAAAATATTTCCTTATGGTGATAGAACTTGTTGCTTGCCATGCATGATGAGTGCGCTTCGGAACTATGCTGAAGACCATAATGACTGGTATCCAAAAGACGGCAAAACTTCACTGGAATCGCTGCAATTACTTTGTAGCGAAACGAATGATTATACCGGTGAAATTGGTCTGCTTGCCGGAATTTCTGGGAACATAAAAGAAACTGAAAGAAGAATAAAAGTGGGGCTGCCAATTGATGAGCAAGTTTCAAGTTGGATTTACTTTCCCGGGTTTCGCGATGATGACGATGACAAACTGGCAATTATTTGGGAGCGGCAAGGCGGAATCCGTTTTAACGGTGCTGCCGCTGATGGTCACGCTGTCGGTTTTGCAGACAGTCATCACGAACAAATTCCACAAGAGCGTTGGAACGAATTTCTTAAACAGCAAGAAGCTTTGCGGCAAACGATACTGGCACAACGGAAAAATTGAAAAGACGCAAATTTTTTCTCCGTGCGTTTGTGTCTTGGTGGTTAAATTGAAATTTGCTTCCGCGCATTTTTCTGCCAGATTGTTGCCATGAGCGGAATCACTTTCATGGTGGATGAACGCGGCCAGAAGACGGCCGCCGTAATTGACCTGCGGAAGCATGAACAGCTTTGGGAGGATTTCCACGACGCGCTGCTGGCCGAGTCGCGCGCCCGCGAGCCGCGCGAGAGCCTTGCCTCCGTCCGGCAACGGCTAAAATCCCGGCGGAATGGCTGATTACTCCATCAGCTTCGCCTGTTCCGCGCGCAAGGAATTGGAACGTCTTTCCGGCGATGTCGCTGAACGAATTCTGGCGAAGATCGAAGCGTTGGCCGGAAATCCACGACCTGTCGGCGTCATCAAACTTCACGGCCAGAAAAATCTCTGGCGGATGCGCGTCGGTGATTATCGCGTGGTTTATTCGATTGATGATTTTTCCAAGGCGGTTGACGTTTCCGTGATTCGTCATCGGCGCGATGTTTATCGGGATTTGTAAGCCGCAAAGTTTTCTTGGCGTCTCCGCCTATCGGCGTGACAGCGCATTAACAATTTCGTTAAAATCACAAAACGCATGAGTGAAACGTCGCGGCAGCGGGCCGAAGAATTTTTGAAGACCAGCAGCCAGTTCAAGCTCGGCGCGCTCGTCACCGAGTCCGCGCACCCGGTCACGGCGGACTTGAGCGACGTGGCGAAGCACGACATCGCCGCCGCGCTGGACCGGCTTTTTCAGGCGGACGAAGATGTCGTGAAAAAATACCGCGAGTTTGCGCAGTCGGGACGCGCGGAGCAGATTGCGGACACCATCTTTGCCGCGCTGGCGAAGGGCGGGCGGATTTATTTCACCGGCTGCGGTTCGACGGGGCGCTTGAGCATTTTGCTCGATTCCATCTGGCGCGATTTCTGGCACAAGCACGGTGACGGTGATTTTGAGAACCGCACGTTCAGCGTGATGGCTGGCGGCGATTACGCGCTCATCAAATCCGTCGAGGGCTTCGAGGACTTCACCGCGTTCGGCAAAAAACAGATCGCCGATCTGGACGTGTCGTCGCGGGACGTGGTGTTTGCCATCACCGAGGGCGGCGAAACTTCCTTTGTCATCGGCACGGCGTGGCAGGGCGTCGAGGCCGGCGCGAAAGTTTATTTTGTTTATAATAATCCCGACGAAATCCTGTGCGAACACGTCCAGCGCAGCCGCGAAGTCATCCAGGATGCGCGCATCGAAAAAATAAATCTCACGACCGGGCCGATGGCCATCACCGGCTCGACGCGGATGCAGGCGACTTCCATCCAGCTTTGCGTGATGCTCACGATCCTGGAAATTGTCGCGCGCGAACTCATCGGGACGGATTCAAAAAATGTTCCGGCGCAGTTTCTCGCCGCGCTGGAGGAGGCGCACGGCAGCCTGCGCGCGCCGGAATTTCTCGCGTCGCTGGCGAAGCTCGTGGCGCTGGAGGAAAAAGTTTATCGCGGCGGCCACAAGAACAATTATCACGCGAACCGCTTCGGCATTGATGTTTTAACGGACACGACCGAGCGTTCGCCGACGTATTGCACGCCGCCGTTCCGCAAGTTCGACGATTCGACCGCGGCGGAATCCTGGGCGTTCCTGTTCGTGCCGGACGACTGGACGGATTCTGCGTGGAAAAACATTTTGAAGCGCAAGCCGCGCTGCGTCGAATGGAGCGGGAAGGAAATTCTCGCGCTGGTCGGCGAGGAAAAGCTGGAGCACACGCAGGAACTGATCAGCAAAATCAGCCCGACCGAGCTGATGCGCTACAAGATCGGCATCAACGGGCTGAAGTATCGCGACCAGATGGTCGGCGACTGCGCGGTCGCCGTGATTTCGCGGAAGGAAGATGGCGAACTGCTTTGGAAGCAACTGGAGCGCGCCGCGAAGTCCAACGCGAAGACCGCGCAGATTTATTTCGGCCACGAGCAGTCGTCGGAAAGCGTGCTGCGAATCGCGGACCGCATCCCGAACTGCGTGACGGTTTTCGTCCGCGTGCCGGAAACGATTTTTCTGCTCGACGGCGTGACGCGCGTGATGGTGAAGCTGGTGATGAACGCGCTTTCCACCTGCACGATGGTCCGGCTGGGGCGCGTCATGGGCAATTACATGGTCTGGGTCGTGCCGAGCAACTTGAAGCTCATTGACCGCGCGACGCGCTACATCACGAAGCTGACCGGGCTGACTTACGAGGCGGCGAACGAACTGCTGTTTGAGATCATCGAATATGTCGAGCCGCGCATGAAGACGGACCAGGCATATCCGCCGGTCGTGCGCATGGCCGTGCTGCGCGCGAAGGATAATTTGACGAACGAGCAGGCCGAACAACAATTGAAGCAGGCCGCATTGACGTGAAGCAAAGCTGTCCGCGATCCATTCGTCAGCCAAAAAATGTTGCCACGCAGATTGATTCTCCGTATTGTTTTGCGCGAAGCGGATGACTGTCGGCGCTGCCAATTGTCTGTCGGTTTCGGGATCCCCATGAGGTTGAAGCGAATCACAAGCCAATAAAAATGGCCTTGTCTGTCGGTTGCGCGGTTAGCTCAGTGGTAGAGCATTACCTTGACACGGTAGGGGTCGCAGGTTCAAACCCTGCACCGCGCACCATTTTTGATGAGTCTTATTTAAGCATTAGAAGTCGTTTGCTGCGCTCACCGTCGCCGTGCTAGATTTAGCGCGTTATGCAAGTCACAGTGGAAATGCCCGACCAAATCGCCCGTCAGTGGGGAGAAACCCCGGACGCGGTTGCCCGTCACGTCATGGAAGACGCGGCGATTGAAAGCTATCGCGCCGGACGCCTCACACAACGGCAAGTCGGCGCGATGCTCGGACTCGATTACTGGCGGACGGAAACTTTTCTGTCGGAACGCGCCGTGCCGTTGAATTATTCCGCAACGGACTTGGCCGCTGACAACGTCACGCTGGAAAGAATCCGCGCCAGCTATTGACAACACTTCCAAGAAACGGGAAATTGAACTGGTTATGAGACAGCCACAAAGCGCCGCGCAAAAGAAGCTCGACTACCCGGAAGAAACGCCCGGCAGCCGTCTGGCCGCCAAAGCCCGCAAGCTGGCCAGCAAGCTCACCCCGGAGGAGGAAGCGGAGCATTTCCGGCGCGGTATGGCAATGATTTATGGCAGCCAGCCCAAAAAAATCACTGGCGCTGGACACTAATCTTTTGCTCGATCTCGCCGGGGAAAAGGATTTTGCCCACGAGTTCAAGGAGGAATTTTCACGCCGCAACTATTCCCTGTTTGTGCCGCCAACGGTGGTCGCAGAACTGGCGTTTTTCGCCTCGCTGGAAGACGCGCCGCAGCGGGAAATCGCCAGCGTCGCCCTCGAAAAAATTGGCGTCTGGAAATGTCAGCCCTTCACTTTGTCGTCCACCCAACTGGCCATCGCCATCCGGTTCGCCGCGCGGTTGATGGATTCCGCGCTCATTCCCGAAACCGAACAGAACGACGGGAAAATTCTGGCGCAAACATCATTGGCGGAAATTCCCCTGCTGGTGACTTCCGACAAGCATCTGTTGAACATTGACGAAGACGCCTTGTTGCTGGCTTTCAACGAGGCCGATCTTTCGCCGGTTCACCCGGTTCACCCGAAGCGTTTGCTGAAGGTTTTGCGTTAATCGCCCGTCGCGGATTCCGCCTCAAAAGTTTGCACAGATTTTGCACAAGCCAATTTCTTGCACATGATTTGCACAAGTTTTTTCGCTCAAAGTTGCCATTGATTGCCAGAAAACACTTGCAAACAAAGGACGAAATCACCGCACCTTTTCAAACGCGAAGCCCTTCAAGTATTCCGTTTCGGGAATCATCGGGATGACCGGATGATCCTGGCTTTGTGCATAGGTCGCCACGCGGCGCAAGATGTGGCGCGTGTCGAACGCCGCCGACAGGAGCGAGTCGAGAAACAGTTCGGCATTGACGTGATGCGAACAGCAAAAAGTTGCCAGCGTGCCGCCGAGCTTCAAAAGTTTCAATGCCCGCAGATGAATTTCCTTGTAGCCGCGCAACGCATCCGGCACGGACGCGCGGTTACGCGTGAACGACGGCGGGTCGAGGATGATCAAATCAAAACGCGGAATGACGCGCTCGTGCGGTTTGACGGCGGTGTTGTTCTTGAGCCAGTCGAAAACATTGATCGTGTCGAACGAACATTTTTCGGCAAGGCCGTTGGCGGCGGCGTTGCGTTTGGAGGCTTCAATCGCATCGGCACTTTGATCAAGCAGATGGACGTGCGCCGCGCCCGCCCGCGCCGCGTGCAGGCCGAAGCCGCCCAGAAAGCTGAAGCAGTCGAGCACTTGCGCGCCTTTGGCGAATTGCGCGACGGCCTGGTAATTCGCCTGCTGATCCAGATACATTCCCGTCTTGTGGCCGCCGGCCAGATCGGTTTCAAACTTCAAGCCGTTCAAATTCACGGAAACCGGCCCGCTCAATTCGCCGAAAAGCAGGCCGTTGGATTCCTGCAAGCCTTCAAACTTGCGCGAGGCGACATCGCTGCGTTCAAGGATCGCGCGCGGCGAAAAGATTTTTTGCAGCGCGGCGGCAATCATCGCCTTGCGCCGGTCCATGCCGAGCGCGGAAATCTGCACGACCAAAACGTCCTCGTATTTGTCCACAATGAGGCCGCTCAAGAAATCGCCCTCGGCGTTCACGACGCGGAACGAACTCGCGCCCGGCAGATGCTTTTGCCGGACGGCGAGCGCGGCGCGGATGCGTTCCTCGAAAAACTTTTCGTCCGCGTCCACGCGTTCCGGCGCGAGGATGCGGACGTTGATCTTCGAGCGTGAATTGAAAAAGCCGACGCCGAGCAGGCGCTGGCGGTGATCCTTGACCTGCACCAGTTCGCCGTCGCCGACGGGCGCGGTGAGGCGCAGAATTTCGCCGTGATAAATCCACGGATGGCCGGCGACAATGCGATCCGCCTCGCCGGGTTTTAGCAGAACAGTTGGAAATGATTCCATATTTGTGAAGAGCGCGCAAAGACTTGCCGGACCGGGCCGGGCAATGGAGCAAATTTTTGCCAGTCAACGCGGGAGATTATTTGATCCTTCGCCGGAAGTCATTTGAAATGGGGCGACTGGCCGAGGAATTTCTTTGGGTTCTGGAAAATCACTTTCTCAATCGCGCTGACAAGATGTCCGCGTTTTTTCATTTCCAGCGCGGTTTTCGGCACGGCCAGCGGATCGCTCACGCCCCAGTCGCACGCGCTGTTCAGCCAGATTTTTTCGCTGCCGCAGGTTTCCAAAATGTCAATCGCGCGCGCCGGCGAGCATTTCGTTTCGGGATAAAGCGTCATGCCCGCCCACATTCCCGCGTCCAAAACCATTCCGACCGTGTGCTCCTCGACGTGGTCAATGATGACGCGCTCCGGCCGGATGCGCCGGTCGTTTTTCAAAACGTCAAGAATCAGCCGTGTGCCTTTCAACTTGTCTTCCAGATGCGGCGTGTGGACGAGAATCAATTGATTGTGCTGCGCGGCGAGTTCGACCTGCATTTCGAGCACGCGCAGTTCGTTCCGCGAATTTTTGTTCAGGCCGATCTCACCGATGCCGAGGACATTCGGGCGGTTCAGAAATTTTGGAATCAAAGAGATGACTTCTTCGGCGAGCTTCACGTCCTCGGCTTCCTTGGAATTGATGCAGAGCCAGCAGAAATGTTTCAGGCCGAACTTGGCGGCGCGTTTCGGCTCGTGTTCGGTGAGCTGGCAGAAATAATCGTGGAAGCCGTCTGCGGAACTGCGGTCGAAGCCCGCCCAGAACGCCGGTTCGCAGACCACCTCGCAGCCGGCGAGCGCCATGCGTTCGTAATCATCCGTCGTGCGGCTGACCATGTGGGCGTGAGGTTCGATGTATTTCATAATGAATCCGCTAATTTCGCAAATTGCCGCGAATTAAACCGGGATAAAATTGACGGAAATTGGCGTAATTCGCGGGTTAAATGTTCATTTTTGGAAAGCACCGCAAGCGCCTTTGCCGGCAGCCTTCGTAATTGGTGCTTTTGTCGGATCGCTGAACGCGAGCAAAACATTTTTCGCCTTGTTTTTCCTTTTGCCGTCCAGCTTGGCAAGCGCGGCGCGGAAACTTTTTAGGCGGAAATCATCCTTGCCTTCGGCGCGTTCGACGCGGTCGAGGAAGGCGGCGAGTTCAATGAGCTTGTGGCGCGCGTCGAGAAAGTAGAGGTCAAGGACTTGTTGCCGGGTCATACGTTTTGGCGGAATATAAAACGAAATCGCCCGGCGGCAACCGCAAATAAAACGCCCGCCGGTCGCGATGCAACCGGCGGGACGCCCAACCACCCCACAAAAAGTCAGTCGAATTTGGCGACCGTAATCAGGCCTTCGGGATTGTTGACGCCCTTGCCCTGGAGAAAATAGATGTGCTCGTAGCCCAGGCTGCGCAGGCCGATGAACCACGGCGTGCCGCGGTCGCGAAATTCAACGCCCGCGCGCGGCTCGTTGTAATTTTCCAGAATCACGACAGCGGTCTGGTGTTGCGGCAGGGCATGAGCCTCGGTCAGGACCTGGTCGTTCGGGATTTTTGGCGTGGCGGCCGGCTGGATAATCTGGCTGGTGCGGCCGTCGAGCGACTCGATGACGAGCGCATTGTTATCGGTCGCGTGATACGCCTGTGGCGGCGGCGGTGTTGCACATGAGGACAGGAGCAGGGGCAAGACTGCGAGGGCGGGCAAATACAACTTTTTCATTTCTTTCAATTCGTCTAAACGGTTTTTTCACACGCCGGTGAAAATCTTTTCGTTCACGTTTTCCTGTCGCAATTCCAATGCCAAGTGTCCCGAATCAGAAATGTGATTGTGTGCTGTTTTGACGTGAGAAAAATGAATTCATCGGACGCAATTATTTCCGCGCAAAAAACGCGAAAACCTCCGTTTTGAACGGACAAAGACAAATCCGCCGGAAGCATTTTTTTTTAAACGGAAAACGCCTGCCATGAACTGCGTGGGAACAACAAAATAGTCTGCCACAAAAGGAGACAGCGTGGCTGTTTTTGAGGCGTCAGCGAAGTTTGGGGAAAAACTCGTGCGCGGTGCGGCACGTCGCCACGCTCAATTCGTCGAGCGAACACATTTTCACCTGCGCCACGGTTTCGGAAATTTCTTTGACGAACGCCGGCTCGCAGCGCTGGCCGCGATGCGGCACGGGCGCGAGATACGGACAATCCGTTTCGAGCATGAACTTGCCCAGCGGCGTCGCGGCCACGGCGTCGCGGATGCTCTGGCCGTTCTTGAAGGTGACGATGCCGGTGTAGCTCACGAGCGAGCCAATCTCCAAAATTTGATTCAGCCGCGCGACCGATTCGCCAAAGCAATGAAACACGCCGCGCACTTTTCCGGCGAACGGCTTGAGCTGCGCCAGCGTGTCGTCGAAGGAGGCACGCTGGTGGATGATGCAGTTCAACCCAAGTTCCGCCGCCACCTCAAGCTGCTGCTGGAAAATTTCCGCCTGCCGTTTTTTGCAACGCGCGTCGTCCTCCGCCGTGCCGCCGGCGGCGCTGGGCGGACGAAAATAATCCAGCCCGGTTTCGCCGATGGCGACGACTTTGGGATGGCGCGCGAGTTCACGCAGCGCCGGGCGCAAATCTTCCGGCGCGGCCAGCGCCTCGCCGGGATGCCAGCCGGCGGCGGCGTAAATCGCGGAAAATTTTTCCGCGAGCCGGACTGCGCGCCGGCTGCTTTCCAGGCTTGTGCCGATGGAAATGATTTTGGCGATGCCGGCGTTTTGCGCGCGGGTGATGACTTCCGAAAAATCCTTTTCGTATTCGGGATAATCCAGGTGCGCGTGGGTGTCGAAAAAAACTGGCATGGCTGAAAAAATTTATTTCGCGGACGCGCTGGTCTTGGTGGCGGCCAGTTTTTGTTCCAGTTGCTTGAGATGTTCTTGCGCATTGGCAATGCCAGGGTAACTCGGCGAATCAGCGATGAGTTGACGCCAGTTTTCCGTCGCGTCCGCGTCGCGCCCGGCGGCGAGCAGTTTTTCCGCGAGGATGAGATGCAGCCGGATGCGTTGTTGCGCCGTGGGATTCAATTTCAAGGCGTGCTGCCACGTTTCGATGGCTGAAGATGGTTTGCCGATTTTTTCGTAAAGTTCGGCGAGCTTTTCAGTGAGCACGGCGCTTTGCCCGGTGGTGGGAGTTTTTTCCAGAAAACTGGATAGCACCGGGGCGCGCACGCCACGGACGTAATCAATGTTCACCATCTGGTTGAACGACCATTCGATGAGCGGACTGCGACGGCGCACGAGCTGGTCGTGCAATTCCGTCGGCGATTTTTTGAACGGCTGATACAGCGGGTCGCCGATCACGGTGTTCTGCCATGACAACGCGATTTGCGATGCCCACGCCGCCTCGCCAAAAGTATAGCCGTTGCCCAAGGCCTCCAGAAAAAATCCGATGTTCGGCGTGAATTGCAGATACGGCTCATACACGCAGCCCATCGTGCAGGTCGCGCCTTTGGCGAGCAGCGGCCCGCACCAGTTGCGCGTCGTGCTGCGCAACGTGTCGGCGCTGAAGGAATACAAATGATAGGCAAACGCGCCGGGCATGAACTCGACCGTCGGCTCCGCGAACGGCCCGCAGGCGTCGCCGTTATACCAGCCGGCGTAAATTGCGATCTGGCTCATCGGCCTTGATGCAGGCCACGTTTCGCCGTTGGTGTCGGTCTCGACATCAAATCCCAACTGGCGGCAGATTTCCGCGCCGTTGAAAATCCACTGGTCGCCGAGAAAATAAATGTTCGTCCTGTCCAGCCCGCGCGCGTCAAAATAAGCGCGGCCCCAAAACCCGTTGCTCTCGGCCTCCATCGCCTTGTCCACGAGATGCTCTGCGATTTCCGGCGTCGGTCCGTCCAGCCGCGCAACCAGCAGGATGCCGTTGGTGCAGTTCAGCGCCGCGCGGTTGGTGATCGCGTAAAACGGATTCGGCAGCGGCCCGGCCAGCGATATGGGATTCCGCGAAACCGGCAGCCAGGCCAGTTCCGAATCCACCGCCGCCTCGTTGCGTTGCAATTCTTCGCGGGTGATTTTGTCCGCCAGCTCCTCCACCAGTGAACTCGGCGCAATTTTCAATGGCATTCCGTAACACAAGACGGCGTAACGAATCTTGGATTTCACCACGCGTTCTTCGATGCGCGCGGGCTGGCCGTTCGTCGCGGGAAAACTGGCGTTGCCGAAGGTCCACAATCCGGCCTTCTCCAGTTTCGCGGCCAGCGGCTTTTGCAGATCGTCCGTGAAGTCCGCGCGCGGCATCTCCTCGTTCGTC
>Ga0209483_1001363_pt1 | contig 18606 bp, 16 predicted proteins | sample NGEPerA_FD_184508 | JGI IMG/M metagenome (GOLD analysis project Ga0209483, IMG submission 184508) | Arctic peat soil microbial communities from the Barrow Environmental Observatory site, Barrow, Alaska, USA - NGEE PermafrostL2-A... | ecosystem: Environmental > Terrestrial > Soil > Wetlands >... | reverse complement strand
GGGCGCCGCACGGCTACGTCGCTTACTCGAAGGTCTGTACGCACCTCGGGTGTCCGGTCGGTCTCTACGAGCAAGAGTTGCAGCTGCTCGTCTGTCCGTGTCACCAGTCGATGTTCAACGTGACGAATGGCGCCGTGCCGCAGTTTGGACCGGCACCGCGACCACTGCCGCAGTTGCCGCTCTTCGTCGACTCCTCGGGGTACCTGCGTAGCCAGAGCGGCTACCACGAGGCCGTCGGTCCGGGATTCTGGGAGCGCTCGTGAGCGACGTCATTGACACCAAACGCGCGAAGAAGCAGGCCCTCGGCCCCTACGGCCGCGTCGGCCAGACACTGGACGAACTCGACGACCGCTTGGGCCTGGCGCGCGGCGGACGCACGTTCATGGACAAGATCTTCCCGGACCACTGGTCGTTCATGCTCGGTGAGATTGCGCTCTATTCGTTCCTGATCCTGATGGTGACCGGTGTCTTCTTGACGCTGTACTTCATCCCGAGTTCGGCCATCGTGACCTATCACGGTAGCTACGCGCCGCTCGATGGTCAGAAGATGACCCAGGCATTCGCCTCGACGGTCAACCTCTCCTTCGCGGTTCGCGGTGGTCTCTTGATGCGACAGATGCACCACTGGGCCTGTGACATCTTCGTCGGTGCCATCGTCATCCACATGGCGCGCGTGTTCTTCACGGGAGCCTTCCGCAAGCCCCGCGAGCTGAACTGGATCGTCGGTTCGACGCTGTTGATCCTGGCGATCGTGAACGGCTTCCTCGGCTACTCGCTGCCCGACGACTTGGTCTCAGGGACCGGCATCCGCATCGCGTACTCGATCATCCTGTCGGTCCCGTTGGTCGGCACCTACCTGGCGTTCTTCATCTTCGGCGGCAACTTCCCGGGCACGGAGATCATTCCGCGCTTCTTCATCCTGCACTGCTTGATCGTGCCGCTCATCATCATCGGACTCGTAAGTGCGCACCTCTTCTTGCTCGTGCGTCAGAAGCACACGCAGTTCCCCGGCAACGGACGCACCGAGAAGAACGTCGTCGGTTCACCGATGTTCCCCGTCTTCATGGCCAAGACGACCGGTTTCTTGTTCATCGTCGGCGGCATCACGGCGCTGCTCGGCGCCGTCGCTCAGGTCAACCCGATCTGGCAGTTCGGACCGTACGACGCGGCGAGGATCTCCTACGCCGTCCAACCCGACTGGTACATGGGATTCCTCGACGGCGCGCTTCGAATATGGCCGTCGTGGTCGTTCCATGGTTGGGGCTACACGATTCCCTTCGAGGTGCTAATTCCCGCCGTCGTGCTGCCGGGGCTGATCTTCAACCTGGTCTTCGTCTGGCCGATGTTGGAGCGTAAGTTCACGAAGGACAACGAGATTCACAACCTGCTCGATCGTCCGAGCAACCGACCCAAGCGCACCGCCGCCGGCGTCACGATGCTCAGTTTCTTGGGCATGCTCTTCATCGCCAGCTCCACCGACGTGCTCGCGAAGTTCTTTAACCTGTCGCTCAACACCGTGCTCGTCTCGATGCGTTACTTGACGGTCATCGTGCCGATCTTGGCGTATCCGATCACGTATCGCATCTGCCACGAGATCCAAGCCCTGCACGGCGGCGGTCGACGAAAGACGCCGAACGTCGTCACGCGCTCGTCCGAAGGTGAATACTCCGCGACGCCCTCGCCGCGCTACGTGGACGACGTCCCGAGCCACCTCGAAGCGACGCCGGTGCCGACGTACATCCACGAAGATCCCGAAGAGTCGGGCGACAGTGGCGTGCGCGTCGTCGATCGGTGATCGAGTCGCGAACCACTTTCTGACCTCGTTTCAGCACTCGCGTCGCTCGAGCGACAACGTGCACCAACGCGGTTCCCACATTTGCCACAATCGTTGAATTCGGTGGCGTTTGCGTAAGTCCTCGTCGCAAGGGATATGCGTAACATGGGCAACGTGGCGATTACGAGAGATCCCAAATGGCCTTCGGCCGCCACGCTGCTGAAGGAACGACCCGTAGAGGGTCGGCGCAACGTCGGCCTGATCGGCATCTCGACCCACGCGACGTCGGTCACCGAACGCTCCTCGACGAGCACGCCTTCGGCCATTCGCGCCGCACTCGAGCGCTATTCCACCTGGTCATTCAGCGAGGCGATCGATATCGCCGAAACCGTGGGACTCGTGGATTTCGGTGACGTCGACTCTCCCGACACCGAGGGCGGCGCCGCGCGCGTGGCGGCGGCGCTGTCGGGGTGGGACCCGAGCATTGCGCTGCGTCTCATCCTCGGCGGCGACAACGCGGCGACCTGGCTCGCGCTTCGCGCCCTGAGCGGCGGCGACTATTCGAACTTCGGTCTCGTGACCCTCGACGCACACCTCGACATGCGTGACGGCGTATCGAACGGTTCACCGGTGCGCCAACTCCTCGAAGACGGGCTCGACGGTCATCACGTCGTCCAGGTCGGACTCGCGGACTTCTCGAACTCGCCGGCCTACGCGCGTCGCGCCCACGACGCGGGCGTCACGGTGATTTCACGCGACGTCTTGCACCACGAGCCGGTCGAGGAGGCGGCCCGTCGAGCTGTCGCGATCGCCGGGGCCGGGGGACGTCACGTCTACGTCGATATCGACATGGACGCCGCGGACCTGATGGCCGTGCCGGCCTGTCCCGCGGCGGCACCCGGTGGGCTGAGCGCTGACGAGATGCGCCGATTCGTTCGGGCCATTTCCGTCCAGCACGGCGTGGTGGCGATCGATATCACCGAGATCGACGTAGAACGAGACAGCGCGGACCAGCGAACGGTTCGCCTCGCCGCGCTGCTGGTACTCGAGACGCTCGCGGGCGTGCGAAGGAGACTGCAATGGCCGTAGAAATCGGTGTCGGGCCGCTCACGCGCGCGCAGTTGGTGTCGGTCGCCCGAAGCTTCGAAACGGTCACGATCAGCGACGACGTCGTGGCCCGCTTGGAACGACAACGCAGAGCGATCGACGCGCTCGTCGAGAGCGGCACGCCGGTCTACGGACTCTCGACCGGCTTCGGTTCGCTCGCGACAACGTTCATCTCGCCCGAGGAGCGACGAGATCTTCAGCGCTCCTTGATCCGTTCGCACGCCGCGGGGGTCGGAGCGGAGGTCGAAACCGAGGTCGTGCGCGCGATGATGGTCTCGCGACTCACCAATCTGTGCAGCAGCGTCTCGGGCGTTCGCCCCTCGACCGCCGAGGCCTACGCCGCTCTCATAAATGCGGGCATCACGCCCATCGTGCACGAGTTCGGGTCGCTCGGTTGCTCGGGTGACCTCGCGCCGCTGGCGCACGTGGCGCTCGCGTTGATGGGTGAGGGTGACGTGCGCGACCGCGGCGGCCAGCGCCTGGCTGCGGCCGAGGCCCTGCGCGCGAACGGCCTCACGCCGATCGTCCTCGCCGAAAAGGAAGGACTGGCACTCATCAACGGCACCGACGGGATGCTCGGACAACTGATCCTCGCGCTCGATGACGGAATGGAGCTGATGGAACTCGTGGACGTCGCGGCCGCGATGTCGATCCAGGCGTTGCGCGGGACCGACCAGGTCTTCCTCGCCGAGATCCACGCGCTTCGCCCTCACGCCGGACAGTTGGTGAGCGCGGCCAACCTCTTGGCCCTTCTGGCCGACTCGGTCATCGTCAGTTCGCACCTGGATGACCCGACGCAGGTGCAAGACGCGTACTCGTTGCGCTGCGCGCCGCAGGTTCACGGCGCCGCGCGCGATACGTTCGGCTTCGCCACGCACGTGGCCGACGTCGAACTGGCGTCGGGAATCGACAATCCGTCGGTACTGGCCGACGGAACGCTCGCGTCCAACGGGAACTTCCACGGTGCGCCGGTCGGCTACGCGCTCGACTTCCTCGCGATCGCGGTCGCCGACGTCGCCTCGATGTCGGAGCGACGCACGGACCGCATGCTCGACGTGTCGCGCAGCTTCGGACTCCCGCCGTTCCTCGCCGCACAGGCCGGGGTCGACTCGGGACTGATGATCGCGCAGTACGCGCAGGCGGCGTTGGTCTCGGAGATGAAACGACTGGCGACGCCGGCGAGCGTGGACTCGATTCCGTCCTCGGGCATGCAAGAGGACCACGTGTCAATGGGATGGCACGCCGCGCGAAAGCTCCGCAAGTCCTTGGAAGCATTCGCCGACGTGATCGCCATCGAGTTGCTCACGGCCGCGCGCGCGCTCGCAATTCGAGAACCACTCACCGCGTCGCCGTCGACCGCCGCCGTGAGCCGTCGCGTCAACGCCGTCTCCGGCGGTCCGGGTCACGACCGTTGGCTTTCTCCGGAGATCGCGGCGGTGGGCGAGCTCGTGCGCAGTGGCGAACTGTTGGACATCGCGCGTCGCCACGTGGCACTGTCGTAGTGGTGAAGGGCGACTGACATGGAAGGCGCGCGACCAGTTCGAGCGGCTCGGGGCACGACGTTGTCGACGTTGGGCTGGCCCCAGGAGGGTGCGCTGCGCATGCTCCAGAACAACCTCGACCCCGAAGTCGCCGAACGACCGGACGACCTCGTCGTTTACGGCGGCACGGGCCGCGCGGCGCGAGACTGGCGCAGTTTTGACGCGCTCGTGCGTACGTTGCAAACCCTCAAGGGCGACGAGACGATGCTGGTGCAATCGGGAAGGCCGGTCGGCGTCTTCTCGACGCACGAGTGGGCGCCACGAGTACTCATCGCGAACTCGAACCTCGTCGGTGATTGGGCCACGTGGCCGGAGTTCCGTCGACTCGAAGCCCTGGGTCTCACGATGTACGGACAGATGACCGCCGGTTCGTGGATCTACATCGGCACGCAGGGGATCCTTCAGGGCACCTACGAGACCTTCTCGGCCGTCGCCGATCGGCACTTCGGCGGCACGCTGCGCGGCACCCTGACCCTGACGGGCGGCTGCGGTGGGATGGGCGGCGCGCAACCCCTCGCCGTCACCATGAACGACGGCGTCTGTCTCTGCGTCGACGTCGACCCGTCACGGTTGCAACGACGAGTCGACCAGCGCTACCTCGACGAGTGGACGGCCGATCTCGACGAGGCGCTCGCGCGCGGCGAAGGGGCCAAGAGATCGAACGTCGCACGCAGCGTCGGACTCGTCGGTAACGCCGCAACGATCTTCGCCGAACTCCTTCGCCGCGGCGTGGAAGTGGACATCGTGACCGACCAGACGTCGGCGCACGACCCACTCAGCTATCTGCCCGAGGGGATCGATCTCGCCGACTGGCACGACTACGCCGAGAAGAAGCCCGAGGAGTTCACCGACCGCGCCCGTCAATCGATGGCGAAACAGGTCGAGGCGATGGTCGGCTTCCAGGACCGCGGCGCCGAAGTCTTCGACTACGGCAATTCGATTCGCGGCGAGGCCCAACTCGGGGGCTACGAGCGCGCGTTCTCGTTCCCCGGCTTCGTGCCCGAGTATCTGCGACCGCTCTTTTGTGAAGGGAAGGGACCATTTCGGTGGGCCGCGTTGTCGGGCGATCCCGAGGACATCGCGCGAACCGACCAGGCGGTCCTCGACCTCTTCCCGGAGAACGACGCCCTGCGACGCTGGATCACGAAGGCTCAAGACCGCGTCGCCTTCCAGGGGCTGCCGGCGCGGATCTGCTGGCTCGGCTACGGCGAACGCGACAAGGCCGGGCTCGCGTTCAACGACCTCGTCGCGTCGGGCGAAGTGCGAGCGCCGATCGTCATTGGCCGTGATCACCTCGACAGTGGTTCGGTCGCGTCGCCCTATCGCGAGACCGAGTCGATGCTCGACGGCTCCGACGCCATCGCCGACTGGCCTCTCCTCAACGCGATGCTCAACACGGCGTCGGGCGCGACGTGGGTATCGATTCATCACGGCGGCGGCGTCGGGATCGGTCGCTCGATTCACGCCGGACAGGTCTGCGTCGCCGACGGGACCGAACTCTCAGCTCAGAAGTTAGCCAAGGTCCTGACGAACGATCCCGGTACGGGCGTCATTCGCCACGTCGACGCCGGCTACGAGATCGCCGAGCAGACGGCCGAAGAGCGCGGCGTCCGCATTCCGATGCGCGAGGGGTAATGACGACGCGGGTCATCAAGAACATCGGTGAGCTGACGACGAATGATCCGACCGTCGGCACCGGTGCCACGGGTCGAATCCACGACGCCGCGATGGTGATCGACGACGCGCACGTTCTCTGGGTGGGGCCCAACGCGCAGGCGCCGGCCGCGGACGAGATGATCGACGCGCAGGAGTCGGCGGTCATTCCCGGATTCGTCGACTCACATACCCATCTGGTCTTCGCCGGCGAACGCTCCGGTGAGTTCGAAGCGCGCATGAGCGGCACCCCGTACGACGGGGGCGGAATTTCGAACACCGTCACGTCGACGCGAGCGGCGTCGAGCGACGAACTTCGACGCTCGACCGAAAAACGTCTTCGGGAACTTCGCGGCGGGGGAGCCACGACGGTCGAGATCAAATCCGGCTACGCACTTAACGTCGAAGGTGAGTCGCGTTTGATCGATATCGCGAATGAGTTCAGTGATGAGGTGACGTTCCTGGGCGCCCACGTCGTGCCCGAGGAGTACGCGAGGGACCGCGAAGGCTACGTGGACCTCGTGCGAGGATCGATGCTGGCAACCTGTGCACCGAAGTCAAAGTGGGCTGACGTATTTTGCGACCAGGGCGCTTTCGACGTCGACGAGTCGCGCGCGATTCTGACGGCCGCGAAGTCAGCGGGGCTGCAACTGCGAGTACACGGGAATCAGCTCGGAACCACCGGCGGCGTCGCCCTCGCGGTTGAAATGGACGCCGCGAGCGTGGATCACTGCACGTTCCTCAGTGACGACGACGTCGACCAACTCTGTGCGTCCCAGACCGTCGCGACGCTCCTTCCGGGAGCAGATTTCTCGACGCGCGCGAACTACTCGTCGGCCCGACGGCTGCGCGACCGTGGTGCGATCGTCGCCCTGGCGACGGACTGTAACCCCGGCACGTCGTACGTGACGAGCATGCCCTTCGTGTTGGCGATCGCCGTGCGCGACATGCGCATGGATTTTGACGACGCGCTCTGGTCGGCGACGCGCGGGGGAGCGGCGGCGCTCCGTCGCGACGACGTGGGTCACCTGGGAGTGGGCGCACGCGCCGACGTCGTGATCCTCGACGCGCCGCGCGCCGTGCACCTCGCGTACCGACCGGGTACGTCGATCGTGCGACGGGTGATTGTCGCCGAGGGGAATTGGTCGTCGGCGTCGTGGTTTTCTCGGGCTCACGGAGCGATCGGCGATGCCTGAATCGTCAATCGCCGTTCGTCCAATCGCCCAGCACGATTGGGACCGCGTCTTCGAGATCTTTCGCGCCGTCGTTGCCGAAGGCGAGACATACGCCTATCGTGAGAACCTCACGTCCGATGCGGCCCGTTCGTTATGGATCGAAGGACCTCCGGGAGAGACCGTCGTGGCCCTGCGCGACGGCGTCATCCAGGGTACCGCCAAGTTCGGACCCAATCGACCGGCCCGCGGTTCCCACGTATCGACGGCGAGCTTCATGGTCAGCGCCGAAGCGCGAGGTTCGGGCGTCGGGCGAGCGATGTGCGAGTACGTCATCGCGAGGGCGAGGGTACAGGGCTACGCCGCGATGCAGTTCAACGCGGTGGTTTCGACGAATATCCACGCCATCGAGCTGTATCGAAAACTAGGTTTCGTCACCATCGGCACGGTCCCCGCAGCGTTTGATCACGCGACCCAGGGACGTGTCGGTCTCGACATCATGTATCTGCCACTCTGAACGGTTCGCCGTGGCGTGGGCGCCATCGCGAGCACGGTCAAGAATCATCACCCCGTAAAGTGGATTTATGAGCACCCCCATTGCCCCTACGGACCTGCCGACCACGCTCGGAACACTGCGCGCGTCGAACTACCAGCCCAAATCGGTTCGCGAGGAGATTCGCGCCAATCTAGAGCAGCGCCTGGCTGACGGTCTGCCGCTCACTTCGGACGTCCTCGGATACGAAGACACCGTGTTGCCCCAACTCGAGACGGCGTTGTTGGCGGGACACGACATCATCTTGCTGGGTGAGCGAGGACAGGCCAAGACCCGGATGATTCGCTCGCTCGTCGAACTCCTGGACGAGTGGTTGCCGATCGTCGAGGGATCAGAGATCCGTGACGACCCGTTCGCTCCGATTTCGGCCTACGCCATTGAACTGGTTGCCCAGAAGGGCGAGGACACGCCGGTCGCGTGGATTCACCGTTCGCAGCGCTTCGCGGAGAAATTGGCGTCGCCCGATACCTCGATGGCCGACCTCATTGGCGAGGTTGACCCGATCAAGGTCGCCGGCGGGCTGTTCCTCGATGATCCGAAGGCCCTCTCGTACGGACTGGTGCCCAAGTCCAACCGTGGCATCTTTGCCATGAATGAACTGCCCGACCTCGCCGAGCGGATCCAGGTCGGACTGCTCAACGTATTGGAGGAACGCGACGTACAGATCCGCGGCCACCTCGTGCGCCTGGACCTTGACGTCATGGTGGTCGCCACGGCGAACCCCGAGGACTACACCAACCGAGGTCGCCTTATCACGCCATTGAAGGACCGCTTCGGTTCACAGATCCGCACCCACTATCCGTACGAATTGACGACCGAGATCGCCATCATGCATCAAGAGGCGAGGTTGCCGATGGCCCCGGTTCCGATCACGGTTCCCTGGTTCATCGACGACATCGTCGCGCGCGTCAGTCACGTCGCGCGCAAGAGTCACGTGATCAGCCAGAGTTCGGGCGTGTCGGTTCGTCTGTCGATCGCGAACTACGAGATCGTCGTCGCGAACGCGCTGCGCCGGACGCTACGCACGAAAGACGGCTCCGTCGTGCCGCGCGTGAGTGACCTGAGCGCCATGGTGCAGTCGACCCAGGGCAAGATCGAGTTCGACACGATGGACGACAGCGACTCGGACCAGGTCATCGCGGCCTTGGTCTCGTTGGCGGTTCGTCAGTGCTTCACTGAGCACGTGTTGCTCGAAGAGGGACCCGCCATCGTCGAGGCCTTCAACACCGAAGCGTTGGTGCACACTGGTGACGACCTACCCGACCGCGATTACCTCGCGGTCCTGGCCGCGATGCCGTCGCTCGACGCGCCGGCGCGACGTATCGCGGGACCGAGCGCGAACGACGGCGAACTCGCCTCGGCGGTCGAATTCGTCCTCGAGGGTCTCTACCTCACCAAACGGCTGGCGAAAGACGCCTCGGGCGCGAGGGCGCTCTATCGCTCGAGGAACCGTTAGTGCCCGTTCGCTACGGCTACCGTCGCTTCGGCGATGACGATGACTTCAACGATCTTGACGTCGAAGAGATGCTGCGGATGTTGGCCGATGACTTCATGGAGAACGGCGACCTAGAAGAGGCGATGGACCGACTGCTTCGCGAGGGCTACACGACGGCCGACGGTGAACGCATTGAGGGACTTCGTGATCTGCTCGAACAGGCGAGGGCGAAGCGACGTGAACTCGAACAGCAGGCCGACCCCGACGGCGAAATGCAGCGCTACCGCGATTGGTTGAACGACATCGAAACGACGGAGGACGCCGAACTCGATGACCTGCTCGCTGCGGCCGAGGCCTCCGACGACGAACGACGCAAAGAGGTCACGCGCGACCTGGTCGATCAGAAAAAGATGCAACGGGACCTGATGAGCGACCGCATCGGTGAGCGCCTCGGTGACTATCAGAACTACGAGTTCGTTTCCAGCGAAGCCCGGGAGCAGTTCGAGCAACTGATGGCCGAGTTGGAACGAGACGTTCTCAACACGTACTTCGAGAAGAGCATGGAGATGATGGGTCGACCGGACTCGGAGGAACTGGCGCGCACGCGCGACATGATGGACGCGCTCTCCACGATGATCGAACAGGATCGACGCGGCGAGGACCTCGATCCGACCTTCGATGAATTCATGGAGAAGTTCGGTGACTTCTTTCCCGGCGCCGAGAGTCTCGAGGACGTCGTGCGCATGATGGCCGAACGCGCCGCGGCGGCCGAGGCGATGTTCAACTCGCTCTCCCCCGATCAGCAGAGTGAGTTGCGTTCGATGTTCGCCGGGATGATGGAGAACATGGAGCTGAACTTCTCGCTGAACCGATTGGTGTCGAACCTGCGCATGGCGACGCCCGACATCGACTGGAACCGCGCGCACCGGATGCGCGGCGACGACGGTTCGCCCTTCGCCGACGCGGCCTCGATCGCGGAACAGTTGGGTCAATTGAAGGGATTGGAGGAGTTCCTCGGCCAGGCCAGCGCCGCCCAGGGGTTGCCCGAGGTCGACGTCGAGGCCGTTCGGCGCAACCTTGGCGATGACGCGGCACGCCACGTCGTGCGTTTGCAAAAGGCCCTGCAGGGGCTCAAGGATCAGGGCTTCGTCGATCGCCAGGGTCGTCAACTCCACCTCACGCCCAAGGGAGTTCGCCAAATCGGCCAACAGGCCCTGCGCGATCTCTTCACCCAGTTGCGCGATTCGCCGACACTCGGCATGCACCGTGTCGCGAGCGTGTCGCGTGGGGGAGACCGCGAGGAGACGTCCAAACCCTGGCAGCCCGGTGAGCCGTTCGCGTTGAACCTTCCGAAGACCCTGCGCAACGCCGTCCTACGCCAGGGCCCGGGCACACCCGTGAAGCTGCACGCCGATGACTTCGAGGTCGAGGAGTTCGAGTCGACGCGCCGCTCGGCCACGGTCTTCGCCATCGACCTCTCACTCTCAATGGCGATGCGCAGCAATCTGGTCCCGGCGAAGAAGATGGTGCTCGCCCTCACGTCACTGATTCGTTCGAAGTTCCCGCGCGACTTCGTCGCGGTCGTCGGCTTCGGCGAGACGGCCCAGGAACTCAAGATCGAAGACGTCCCCGCGCTCACCATCGACTACGCCTACGGCACCAACCTCCAGCACGCCCTGGCCCTCAGCCGTCACCTCATGCGCAATGAACGCGGCGAGCGTCAGATCGTGGTCGTTACCGACGGCGAACCGACGGCCCACTTGCTCGACAACGGCGAGCCCTTCTTCGCGTGGCCGCCGGTGCGCGAGACCCTGGAAAAGACGATGGCCGAAGTCCTTCGCTGCACCAAGGCCGATATCACCATCAATACCTTCGCTCTGGACATCGAGCGAAGCCAGTTTCCGTTCGTGGAACAGATCGCCAAGGTCAACGGAGGAAGGCTCTTCTACACCGACGTGGACGATCTCGGTTCGTACGCACTCGACGACTTTGTGAAGCACCGCCGCGCCGGCTAAACCACTTATTCCCCTTGATCAGGTAATTACACATTTCCATTTGCTATTTGTCACGTTTACCGTCACAATGACATGGTTGTAATTACATGGGTGGCGAAAACCACTGGGGGAAGGAATTAACCGTGGAAATCGTGGAATTGATGAGCGGCATGGAAGATCGCGGATGGCAAGCACGGGCGAACTGCATGGGCGTCGACCCCGATCTCTTCTTTCCCGAGCGCGGCGCGTCGACTCGAGAAGCCAAGGAGGTCTGTCGCGGCTGCGTGGCGCGTGAGGACTGCCTCGAGTACGCCCTCGACAACGGTGAGAAGTTCGGCATCTGGGGCGGCATGAGCGAGCGAGAGCGTCGCCGACTGCGTCGTGCGCGCGCTATTGAGCGTCGCGCCCAGGCCAGCTGAGTTACAGACGACTCTCAATCGTCTGATCTTCACTCAGTCCGAGTTGGGCCCATCGCCGTCGGTCAACGGCGTCGAGTACTGCGAACGGCACGAGTCCCACGAGCTCGGCGCGAACTATCTCGCCCCCTTCGGGCAGTCGCGCCGCCACTTCGTCGTAGACGACCGACGGGCCAACGACCATCGGATCGATCAGATTACAACTGACCTGCGTGAACTCGCCCGCGCGAAAGGCGAGTGAGCGAACTTCACTTCGTCGAACTGCTTTGGCGAGCGCGCGGGTCTCATCTCTGGAGACGTCGGAGAGCCAGATATTCCACGCGACCAGAATCGGTCGTGCGCCCACGGCGACGGCACCGAGCTTCGGTGACGCCGAGGTCGCTCCGAAGTCCGGGGAAAGACCGTCGAATGCGCGCCGGCGCACGTCGGGAAGCGTTCGGATGACGCCGTCAACTGGTCCGTAGAGGAACGTCGGGACCCCGAAGGTTTCGCTGATCCATTGGGCTGTACAGTCGCGCAGTTCCACCGCTCGGGCTGGTTCTACTGGCTCCAACGCCACGAAGGGCACGACGTCGACGACGCCAAATCTCGGGTGGACGCCTTCGTGGAGGCGTAGGTCCAGCGCGTCATATGACGCGCTGATGAGCGCGTGAACGTCCAGGCTCAGTGGCTCAGGATCGTTGATGAGGGTGAAGACCGAGCGATTGTGGAACTCGTCGGCGTGCAGGTCGCGCAGCGAAGGACCGCCCGCCGCGCGAAGATCGCTTAGGAGTTCGAGGTTGCGGCCCTCGGAGATATTGATGACACACTCGAGCACGCGAGTGACGTACTACGAAGCGTCAGAGTTGAATACGCGCCGACGACGGCGCTCGCGAAGGATGCGACGACGCTCACGTTCTGAGCAGCCGCCCCAGATGCCGTGGTCCACGTGATTCTCGAGTGCGTACTCGAGGCACTGGCTCGCCACGGGACAAGTGGCGCAGATTCGTTGCGCATTGATCACCCCGACGCCATCTCGCGGGAAGAATGTTCCCGCTGGGTATTCGCGGCACTTACCGTCTGCCATCCATTCGGTAGTCATACTCACCCCCTAGCCGGTCTCTCTATCTCACAGTAGCGACACTTTGTGTGACGAACCGATAACGAAAGGCTCAATTGTTCACAAGCCGATGGTTACCATACTCCTCACAGACTGCTGTAAGCCCTTTCAAAGACAAGGACTCGAAGAACGCCCCAGATTCAGTCATTAGACTGGCTTTCCGAATGAATTGCCACACCTAAAGGAGCACCGTGAGCCAGGTCCCAACCCCGGAGACCACCGAAGTCGTCGACCCGGTCGGTCACGTTCAGGTCATCTACCTCGGGCCCGTCGCGCCTCACTGGGAGTGCCGCATGGTCTTCGGCGACGAAGAGCAGATCCAGGCGTTCGTCGACCGCGTGGACGCCCGGTTGCGCTTCTTGCCACCCCACGACCCGCAGTTCCGACGCAACCGCGAACGCGTGAACCGCGACGCCGAACGAGAGAACCTGCTCGTCGAGTGGAACCTCGGGTACGAAGAAGAGAGTTAGGCGAGGGGCGAGTTCGTCACTCGCTCGTACCACGTGTTCGGGTCCGTAAGTTCCGCCGCACTCGGTAGACCGTCCACGCGAAGTAGTGCGTCAAAGACTCGCAGCGAGTGTTCCTTCGAAAGCGTGTCGACGAACGCCGCCGCCTGATCGTGATGTTCACCTTGCGTTGAGATTCCAAAGAGTGCCGCGGCGGCGTCTTCACCACGCGCGTCACTGCGACGGTGTCGTTGGTAGGCCTCGACGAGCGCGGGACGCGGTCCGAGAATCGCCTCGGTGATCTGGTGGGCGGCCGATTCGAAAAAGGCCAGGAGCACACTCGCCGCCGCATTGATCGCGCGCGTGGCGTCAGTCTCTTCGGGCATCTCGATGCCGTCGAGCAGCGATTCGGGGTTCTCCATGATTCCCGCGATGTCGTCGGGATTGATCATCGTTTGCAGGCGTGAGAGCAGGTCGCCCTGGGCCTTCGTGGACTCGTGCACCGTGTCAATCAAGAGCGCGCGCAGGGCGTCGCCGGTCCCGGGCTGGGTTAGGACCAATGACGCGAGGAACTCCAGCGCGAGGGCGAAGACGTAGACCTCGTCGTGTTCGAGTGACCAGGATTCGGCGAAGTTCGCGAGGTTGTTCACGACGATCTGGCGTTCGGCGTCAATGCGGGGCAGCGGCAGCGCGGCGAGTGACCACGCGCGCTCAGAGAAGTGGCCGGCGACCGAGCCGATCTGGAATCCCGAGAACAGGGGACCGAGCGTCGCGGCCATCTGGGCCATCATCTGGTTCTCACCGAGGTCGAGACTTTCGCCGATGGCGGCGCCGCTCGAGACCATCGGTTCCATGAGCGGACGCCACTGGGTGAGGGCCGCGACCGTGAGTGCGGAGCGGTTGACCGCGACCACCGACGCGTCGATCGAGACGCCGAGCAGCGAGTCCACGTGACGCGCGACGAGCGGCGCGAGTTCCTCGATTCGTTGGCGCTCGATCGGCTGTGGATTGGGGTCGCTGTCGTCGCCTCGAGCGATGTTCAAGGCCAACTGCGTCGCGGTCGTGAACCAGGCGTCCGGTCCTTGCTGGCCGAGCATGGAGAAAATGTCGCCGAACATGCCGCCGAAGGGATTGTCACTCATAGTGACATTTTAGAGCGCGCAGGCGAGCGTCATGTCGGTGTGGTGAACGGTGGTGTTGCGCACGAACGTGACGTGGGCCACGCTGAAGGCCGGTGTCAGGTACAGCGCGGTGTCGAGGGCGTCGAAGGTCTCGGTCGCCCTGCCGTTCAACGCCGTGATGACGTCGCCCTTCTTCAGCTTCCACTGCGCTGGGCTTTTGGGAATGACACGAGAAACCGTCACCCCGCCGCCTTGCGCGGTCAATCCGACGATGCCGAGGCTCGCGTGACAACCGCGACCGGTCGCGACGATGTAGGCGATGCGCGCGACGAACTGGGCCGAGTACCAGCGGTGGTCCGTGGAGAGAACCGCGACGACCTGGCCGCCCTGATTGACGGCAATGGCGTCGACGAAGCTATTGAGATTGGCGTCGGATTTCGTCGAAAGATAACTGATGACGCCGGTCGCGTCGCTCTCGGGATCCCCGAGAATCGTGTTCGCCCACGCGTACTGCGGCGGCTTCGTCGAACTGTTCAAGATGGGCGACACCGCGACGACCCATTTGCTCGCGGGCAACGGCGCGAAGCTCAATGCGCGAATGTGGCGACCGAGGCGCACGATCGAAAAGCCCATCACTTGGTCACGTCCGACCCAGTGCACGGGAAAGTTGACGTCACCCGGCGTCGAACCGGTGATGAGCGCGTTGGAGGGTATCTGCGTGGTGGTGACGGCGAGATTGTGGGGCAGCACCATGGCGGCGACGACGTCGACGTGGCCCGGCGTCGAGATCGAGAGGTCGACCGTCTCGGCCGCGGCTGTTCGAGAGTTCGACGGAAGTTGGTTGAGCGATTGGGCCAGGTGCGGCGTTGCGGGGGGATCACTCGATTGCGTGAGGTACAAACCGGCCGATCCGACAACCAGCGCGACCGCCATGAGAGCGGCCACGGCGCGGGCCGCGGGCGACTTAATCGGCCAGATCTGATGGGTCCGGAGCTTCTCGAAACTCGGCAATTCACTCGGGTGAACCCACTCGCGCTCGCCGCTCGGCGGCGGCTTTGCATGTGCGCGTCGACGACGCCACCAATCCGCTCGTCCCCGACTCTCCACTCATTGAAGGCTAGTTACCACCAGTAGGTGTATCGGGTCGCCCTAACATCGTTAACCATGGCATTAGACGTCGCGCTCGACATCGGCACCTCGAACACGCGTCTCGCCACCACTGATCGAGGAATCGTTTTTGACGAACCGACGATGGTCGCGATCGATACCAACTCCGGGCGCGTCATCGAGCTCGGCCACGGTGCGCTCGACATGGTCGCGCGCACTCCGCGCCACGTGGTCGTCTTTCGACCGCTCGCCCAAGGAGCCACGGTCGACTTTGACGTGACTTCGCGCCTCATCGCCGGCCTGTTTGACCGCGCCGGTGTCTCGAAGATGAGTCGGGCCCGCGTTGTCATGAGCGTGCCCTCGCTGGCGACGTCGATCGAGCGACGGGCCCTGCGTCAGGCCGCTATCCAAGCGGGCGCGCGCGAGGCGACGTTGATCGAAGCGCCCATCGCGGCGGCGATCGGAATGGGACTACCGGTTCAGGACCCGATCGGTTCGGCCGTGACGGTGCTCGGTGCCGGAGCGAGCGAGGCCGCGATCATCTCACTCGGTGGCATTGTCACGGGCAGTGCTCGACGACTGGGCGGCAACGACCTCGACGCCGCGATCGCGACGTCGCTTCGGATTCAACTCGGCGTCGTCGTCGCGCCATCGGTGATCGAAAGCTTGAAGTTCGCTCTCGCTTCCGCGCTCGGACGAACGAAGGGCCGTTCGGAAGTCGTGCTGGCACGAACAGTCGACCGTGGTGACTTGGTCGAGATTGACGTCGACGCCGATCTCGTGAACGCGGCCGTCTTAGAGGTCGTCACGACCACGGTGCGCATGATTCAAGAGTGTCTCGGGGACGCGCCGCCGGACCTTTCCCAAGACGTCAGTGCTCGAGGACTGACGTTGGCGGGAGCTCACGCGCAGTTGAGTGATTTCGCCGAACTCATAGCCACGCACACCGGCGTTGCGGTCTCCGTCGCCGAGGAGCCGAACACGGTGGTCATTCGTGGACTTCGACTTTGTCTCGAAGAGATGTCCTCGCTGCACTCGCTCTATCGTGACGCCCATCGTTAATCGTCGTCTCGACCGAGTTGGTTGACGGCCGCTCGAACCTGCCAGTCACGGTCTTCGCGCGCGCGCGCGAGTGCTTCGTCGATGTCGGGTCCCTCGAAGTTCGACAGTGCGACGATGGCACGTCGTCGCACCGGTGGTTTGTCATCGAGCGCGCCAAGGATCGCCGGACGAGCCCGGTCGTCACCAATGGCGCCAAGCGCCGCGATTGCGGATTCGCGACACCGCGCGTCCTCGTGACTCGTCGCAATGACGCACAGCTTCTCGACGGCCCCAACGAAGAGGTGCTCACCGAGCGCGAAGACGGCACCGTCAACGACGAGTGCGTCGTCATCATCGAGACAGCGCATGAGCGCTCCGAAGATCTGCTCGTCGTCCAATTCCGCGTGAGCGATCTGATTCAATGCCTCACGTCGAACGTCGACGTCGACGTCGCTCAGGGCGCGCAGCCAGTCATCGGGGGCGACGAGGTTCTGGCGAACCATTCCACGAAGTGCCAGGATCCGATGTCGAGGCATCGGGCTTTGCAGGTTGGTGCGCAGGACGTTGGCAAAGTCGTCACCTAATGCGAAGCCGGCCCGCAATAGTGATTCGTCAATGCTCTCCGCTAGCGTTGATTCATCACCTTGCATGAACCCATTTCACCACCTGACAAGCGGCGTCGGAGATCAACCGCGCTTTTGGTCGTTCTCGTACTGATCCTCGCGGCCATTGTCACGCTGGACAAGTGGCCCGTCAACGAGTACGCCATAACCCCGGGCGACGCGACGCCGGTGGCGCCGCTGGTGAAGATCAAGGGAGTGGCCAGCGAAACGCACCCGGGCAAGATCATGCTCACCGACGTCTATCTTTCGTCGTTGAACCGGTGGCAATGGTTGATCATGCACTTCGAGCGACACGTCCAATTCGTCTCGTCGAACGAGCTCGTCGACCCGGGCGTGCCGACCGACGAACTCCAAGCCCAGGGTTATTTGGAGATGAGTGACTCGAAGCAGGCCGCCCAAGTCGCCGCATTTGACGCGCTCGGTTGGAAGACGCCCGCGACGGCGACGGGAGCGATCGTGAACTCGGTCGTCGCGCCGTCGCCCGCGCGCCGCGCCGGCATTCGGGTCGCCGACGAGATCGTCGGCGTGAATGGCACGAGCGTTGATTCGGCCTGTTCACTCATCGCCGCGATGCACTCGATTCCGGCCGGTTCTTCGGTCCATCTGTCCATCAAGCGCGCACGGATTTCAAAAAAAGGTGCAATCTCGTACCGGAAGGCTACGACCGTTACTCTCAAGAGCGCGAAGGCCCCGAAGGGAATTGGATCCGCGGGCTGTACGGGAGTGAGCGGCGCCGGATCGTCGTATCTCGGGGTTGCGATTGAAGACGGCAACTCGTACCGGTTGCCCGCGCAGGTCAGTATCAATACCGCGAACATCGGGGGACCGTCAGCGGGGCTCGCGATGACGCTCACGTTGATCGACAAAATGAGCCGCCAGTCCATCTCCGGAAACCAACCGATCGCCGCGACCGGGACGATCGACGTCTTTGGCAACGTGGGCGACGTCGGCGGCGTCGCCGAGAAAACTGTCGCGGTCCAGCGCGCCGGTGCGAGATACTTCTTCGTTCCGCAGGTCGAAGTCGCCACGGCCAAAGCGGCCGCCCAACCGGGCCTCAAAATCATCGGCGTGACGACCCTCGCCCAGGCGTTGGGCGACCTTCGAGTACTCGGCGGAGCCGCCCCGCAACCACTTACGCCGCCCCATTAAGCCATTTTTCACAATGCCGACGCCGTAGTCTGGAAGGAATGGACGATCGCCGAATTCTCTCAAGCACGCGCCAATCGTCAGCTGAGATTGCCCGAATGAACTTCACCACCTTGAGAAAAGGTGGCTACGACCCCAACGAGGTTCGAATCCAGCTGGAGTCGATTGCGCGTGAAATGGGCCACCTCGAGGCTCGAATTCGCGAGCTCCAGGATCAGTTGAGCGAGGCCCAGCGCCGGGCCGCCAATCCGACATTCGACGAAGCCACGCTCGCCGGCGCCCTGGGAGCCCAGAGCGCGGCGATCTTGCGCTCGGCCCACGAAGAGGCCGGACGAGTGACCGCCGAGGCGCAAGAACGAAGCACCCAAGTCTTCACCG
>Ga0209483_1001362_pt1 | contig 18610 bp, 11 predicted proteins | sample NGEPerA_FD_184508 | JGI IMG/M metagenome (GOLD analysis project Ga0209483, IMG submission 184508) | Arctic peat soil microbial communities from the Barrow Environmental Observatory site, Barrow, Alaska, USA - NGEE PermafrostL2-A... | ecosystem: Environmental > Terrestrial > Soil > Wetlands >... | reverse complement strand
AATCGGATTTCATCAGGGCCAGCGGTCATAAACCGCACCAACAGGCCGGACATATGACCGAAGCAGACCAAATCGTTCAATACGTCAAAAAGGGCTTGCCAATAGGGGCCGTCCACATATGACGGTGAGACATACGTTTGCGATCTCGCCGCATACTTTGCGCGAGGTATTACGTTTCGTTTCGCCCTCCAAACAAAGGGCGCGGGGAATACCGGGCGCTCGATGCACCCGCAGCCTCGCGTACGATAAAAATAAAGTACACGAGCATAGTCACCACAGGTCACACCGGTTCACCCGGCATTCCCCACGCAATGGTTTACGGATTATGGCGCGCTCTCCTCGGTGCGCCGGGCTTTTTGGCCACCGTCGCCTGCGCTTTCTTCACGCAGACTTGACACCAGCGTCGGGGTGCCAGGACCACACGCCTTTTCCGTCCGCATGCCATGCCCTCGTCAGAAGCACCGCTTGCGTCCACCGCATCCCGCTCCGCGTTCGCGACGATCATGATACGCCCCTTTTGGTGGGGCGGACAAGCAACGATATAGGATAATCCGAAACTTCTGGAAAGCAGAATGTTTTACGGCAATGGCTTGACAACGCCGCCGAAGACCGTTGCCGATTTGCCCGGCGTCGGGCAAATCACTAGGCTGCTTGTTCTGGACGCCCAGGGGCCGCGCATGCGGCCCACAGGACGTAATCGCCGCGCATGCGGCCCGCAAAGCGCAATCGCCGCGCATGCCGCTGCCCCGTTCACGGAATTTTGGCCAACAGGGAATTTCATGATGGAATACGCCGCCAACGACCTCGCGCCGCACGAACGTTACAAGCTGCTGGCAGGATTCGTGCTGCCGCGACCGATCGCCTGGGTGACGACAATTGGGCCCACCGGCGTGGTCAACGCCGCGCCCTTCAGCTTCTTCAACGTGTTTTGCGAAGATCCCCCGCTCTGCATGTTCTCCGTCAACCCGCGGCCCGACGGCCGCATCAAGGATACGCTGGTGAACATTCGGCGGACGGGAGAATTCGTGGTCAACCTCACCGATGAGCCGCTGGCGCATGCCATGCACGATTCCAGCGGCGACTTCCCGCCTGAGATTGGCGAGCCCGGCCATCTCGGCCTGAAACTGGCGCCGTCCACGAGGGTCGCCGTGCCGCGGCTCGCCGACGCGCCATGGGCGATGGAGTGCAAGATCTGGAAAACCATCGATGTCGACGGCAAGCGCCAGCTCGTCATGGGCGAAGGCATCCACTTTCACATTCGCGACGAGCTGTGGGACGGCGACGCCATGCGTGTGCACATGGAGCGCTATCGTCCGGTCGGCCGCATGTTCGCCGACCGTTACTGCCGGACCAACGACAGAATGGTGTTCCCGCCGGCACAAGGGGCGGCGCGCTAATTCCGCTTCGGCACACGGGCGGATTCGCCGATCTGGCATCGCTACCCCGTCTCTGCCCATGCCGCGCCGATGCACGGCGGACGCAAAAGCCAGCGCCCCACTTTGCAGCGATGCTCTTCCCCTGTAGCATCGCGCCAAGGCGACCGGCATTCAGCGGTCGCCAGGGCAAGGGGAGGATTTTCATGCGACGCAACATTATCGCCGCGCTTACGCTCCTGTTGTGGGGAGCGGGGCTCACCACAGCCGCGGTCGCGCAGCAACCGGTGAAGCTCGGTGTCCTGAACGACCAGACGGGACTCTACGCGGATCTGACCGGCATGGGCTCGGTCCACGCCGCGCGCATGGCGGTCGAGGATTACGGCGGCAAGGTGCTGGGCCGGCCGATCGAAGTCATCTTCGCCGACCACCAGAACAAGCCCGATATCGGCGCCGGCATCGCGCGGCAATGGATCGAGACCGCGGGCGTCAACGTCATTCTCGACATTCCCAATTCGGCCGTGGGGCTCGCTGTCCGCGAAGTGACCCGTACGCACGACGCCGTCGACATCAACACCGGCGCTGCCAGCTCGGATCTCTCCGGAAAAGCCTGTTCGCCGCACGGCGTGCACTGGAGTTTCGACACCTACGGCCTTGCGGCGACGGTCGGCCAGGCGCTGGTGAAACAGGGCGGGGATACCTGGTTTTTCATCACCGCCGACTATGCATTCGGCCATGCCCTCGAGCGCGACACCTCGGCGTTCGTCACGGCCGCCGGTGGCAAGGTGGTGGGCGCCGCGCGCCATCCACTCAATACCGCCGACTTCTCGTCCTTTCTGCTGCAGGCGCAAGCCTCGAAAGCGAAGATCGTCGCTCTCTCGAATGCCGGCGGCGACACCATCAACGCGATCAAACAGGCCGGGGAATTCGGCCTGAGCCGGAGCAACGACCAGCGCGTAGCGGCGCTGCTGCTGCAGTTTCCCGACGTCCACGCCCTTGGCCTCGAAGCGGCTCAGGGCCTGACCGCGAGCGAGACCTTCTTCTGGGACCTCGACGACAAGACCCGCGCCTGGACCAAACGCTTCCTCGCCCTCAACGGCGGGAAGCCGCCAAGCATGATCCATGCCGGGACCTATGGCGCGACATTGCACTACCTCAAGGCGGTGGCGGCGGCCGGCACGACCGACGCCACCAAGGTCGTTGCCAAGATGAAGGAGATTCCGATCGACGACTTCTACACCAAGGGCACGGTGCGCGAGGACGGGCGTGTGATGCGGCCCTATTATCTGCTGCAGGTGAAGAAGCCCTCGGAATCGAAGTATCCCTTCGATTATCTCAAGCTGCTCGCCACGGTGCCGGCCGAGCAAGCCGCGCGCCCCCTGAGCCAGAGCGAGTGCCCGATGGTAAAGCACGGCTGAGCGGTTCGCGGCGACGCGTCGAGGGACCTCACGCCGGTCGGGCAGTCGCTCTCACCGAGAGCTGTCCGACTGTCGGCGGGGTCAAGTCGATGAGGCTTCGATGTCCGTTCCGCCGTCGCCTCAGGTCGCCGCGCGCGGCCGTCGCGTACTAAAGACGGCGCTGTTTTGTGGCGCGCGGCGCTCGAAGGTCGGTGTCCCGCCTGCAAGCGAGAGCCCGGCCGGGCACGCCAGTCGCTGAGGCGTCGTGAAACGTGCTTCGTGCGCGCGCCGCGCGCTGATCCCAGCGTGCCGGGCGTTGGTGCAGCGCCCGCTGCAGGATCGTAGCGAGCAGGCCTTAGGAAGCCGCCACCCTTTGCGGCGGCTCCACGGCCGTCATCGCAAATCCCTCATATCCCTTGGCCGCGACCTCGTTGCAGATCTCGCGATAGGCGCCGACGCCGCCGATATAGGGCATGAAGATCCTGGGCTTGCCCGGGATGTTGGCGCCCATGTACCAGGAATTGGCCTGCGGATAGAGCGTGGTGTGCGCCACCTCATTGACATGCGCGACCCATTTTTCCTCGGCGTCGCGGTCGGCTTCCATGGTCGCTAGGCCGCGGTCGCGCATATGCGCGACGCAGTCGGCGATCCACTCGACATGCTGCTCGATCGAGACGATCATGTTGGAGAGCACCGACGGGCTGCCGGGACCGGTGATGATGAAGAGATTGGGAAAGCCGGCGCTCATCAGGCCGAGATAGGTTTTCGGGCCTTCCGCCCATTTCCCGTTCAGCGTCTGCCCGTCGCGTCCCCAGATGTCGATCTTGGCAACCGAGCCGGTCATGGCGTCAAAACCGGTCGCCAGCACCAGCGCATCGATCTCGTAGTCTTTGCCGCCGGTCCGCACGGCGTTGGCGGTGATCTCTTCGATCGGGCTGGATTTGATATCGACCAGCGTCACATTGGGGCGATTGAAGGTCGCAAAATAATCGGTGTCGATGCAGATGCGCTTCGAGCCGATCGGGTGATTGTTCGGCTGCAGCAATCTTGCGGTCTGGCGGTCGCTGACGATCTCGGCGATCTTTTCGCGGACGAAATCGGCGGCGGTGTCGTTGGCCGCCGTGTCGAGCGCGAGATTGTTGTAGACCGACATGAAGGTGAGGCCGCCATAGTCCCAGCGCGCTTCGTATTTGGCGCGACGCTCGTTGTCGCCATCGTCGAGCGCGCCGCGATCGGGCATCTCGGTATAGATGCCGTTGCGCGAGACCTCGCGCGCGAAGTGCCTGATTTCCGGGTATTTCGCACGGAACGCCTCGCGCTCCTCATCCGTCAGGGCCGCGTTGCGGGCGGGGATCGAGAAATTCGGCGTGCGCTGGAACACCGTCAGATGGCTCGCCTGGGCTGCGATCACCGGCACCGACTGGATCGCCGAGGAGCCCGTCCCGATCACCCCGACCCGAAGGCCCGAAAAATCCACCGGCTCATGCGGCCAGTGACCGGTGTGATAAACCCCGCCCCTGAAATCGGCGAGACCCTTGATGTCGGGCATCCGCGCGTTCGACAGGCAGCCGGTGGCGAGCACAACGAATTTTGCGGTCGCAGTCTTGCCGTCGGAGGTCGTCACCGACCACCGATGGCCGCTCTCGTCGAACACGGCCCGATCGACGCGGGTATTGAGCTGAATGTCGCCGCGCAGGCTGAAACGGTCGGCGACGTGGTTGGCATATCGCAAAATCTCGGGCTGCGGCGCGTAGCGCTCGCTCCAGTTCCATTCCTGCTGCAATTCGTCGGAAAACGAATAGGAATATTGCATGCTCTCGACGTCGCAGCGCGCGCCGGGATAGCGATTCCAGTACCAGGTGCCGCCGACGTCACCGCCCTGCTCAAAGACCCGGGCCGACATGCCCTGCTTGCGCAACCGGTGCAGCATGTACATGCCGGCAAAACCGGCGCCGACCACGATGACGTCGTAGCACTCGGGCGCTGCCGAATGGTTCTTGCCGGAGACGGATTGCGGGCCGGACATTCAAACTCCATCGGAATATTCAACATTTGTCTTTCAGCATTCTATCAAAGCAAGCAAAAGCACAAGACCCGGATCCGGACAACGGTCGTGGAGACCCGTTAAAAACACCAACCAAAACAATGGCCTTTGTCACGCGCGGCCACAATAGCGCCGGTCGGGCCAAGGCGGCGTGAACAACATGGATATGCACGGTTCGGCCTTGAGCACGGCCGCCTTTCGAAAATATAAGTGTGGGCGACCCAACGCCGACGAGCCCGATGCAGATCAAGCTGACATTCGACCCCAGCGCAGCCTCCGCCCCGGCGGGTTTCGAGGCTGCGATCATCTACGCGGCATCCATCTTCGATGCCGCCTTTACCAACAATGTCACCATCAACATCGACGTCGGCTGGAACGAGATCAATGGCGACGCCGTCACCGACAGCAATAGCCCGGATCGCATCTCGGCCAGCGAATTCGCCCAGGCTCCGAAATTCACCTACAGCGCCATCCAGTCGGCGCTGATCGCCAACGCTAATTCCCCCGTGCAGCAGGCCGCCGACGCGACGCTTCCCGCGGTCGATCCGAGCGGCGGCGATACCTTCGACGTCGGCCGCCCCGAGGCCAAGGCGCTCGGCCTCCTTCCCGCCAACGCGGGCGCCGTCGACGGCTGGATCGGCTTCACCAATTTCGATTTCATCAACCAGTCCGAGCCGGCCGGAGAAAAGGAGAGCTGGTCGTTCGGCACCCATACGCTGCCGGGTCCCCGTCAATACGACATCGTCGCCGAGGCCGAACACGAAATCAGCGAGGTGCTGGGACGGGTTTCCGATCTGGGAACCCAGGGCGAGTGGTACGCCCATGCCTTCGGCGTCCTGGATCTGTTCCGCTATTCGGCGCCGGGCGTTCGCGAACTGGCGCCGGGACCTGTGCACAGCACCGGCTATTTCTCCATCGACAATGGCAATACCCCTCTCGGCAACTGGAACAACCACGTCGCGACCGGCGACCTCGCCGATTGGGGATCGGGATTTGGCTCCGGCGGCGGTCCCGGCCCGAACGGCAACGATGCCTTCAACAATGAAAGCAATCCGGGCGTTTTCAACGTCCTGTCCGAGTCCGATCTCACCGTGATGAACGTGCTGGGCTGGAATCCGTCGGCCCCGGCTAACGTGGTCATCGACGGCGAGACCTACTTCGTCATGTCCGGCCAGACCGCGAGCGACCTGATCGTGGAGACGGGCGGCGCCCTCGTCGTCGGCCCCGACGGGATCAGCGACGTCGCCATGCTGGCCGGCGGCGACGGCGAAATATTCTCTGCTGGCGTCGCCAACGAAACGGCGATCGCCGCCGGCCTGACGCTGACGGTTGATTCCGGCGGCACCGCCAACGGTTCGGTCATCGCCGGAGGCACGCTCGACCTGCAGGACGGCGCTTCCGCGGGGACTGCGCCGATCGTGTTCAACGGCCCCGGCGGCACGCTGGAGATCGACGGCGCTACCGCGCCGGCCAACGTCATCAGCGGATTTGCCGCCGGCGACAGCATTGATTTTTCCGGCGCCAATATCGGCGCCAATCCGGTGCTGCAGTTGCTTCCCGGCAACCTCCTGAGCATGACCGAGCACAACAAGACCTATGATTTCCAGTTCGACCCCAATGATGATTTCACCGGGCAGACCTTCCACGCTATCGGCGACGGCCATAGCGGCACGCTGATCTTCATCGATCCCGGCGTGCTGTCCGTCGCCACGTCGGGCCCTGACATCACGGCCGGATCGGGCGATCTCAACGCCGGCCATCAGGTGACGCTGACGCTCAACACCAATGAGCCGATCGACGTCGACACCAGCCAGGGCACGCCGACGCTGACGTTGAACGATGGCGGCACTGCCACCTACACCGGCGGCAGCGGCAGCGACGCGCTGAACTTCCAGTATACCGTCGCCTCAGGCGAGAACACGCCCGACCTCGCGGTTACCGCTTTCAACGCCAACGGCGCGGCCGCCGGCGATGCCAACGGCCATGCCGCGGTCTTCACCGATACGGTCGGCAATCCGGCGGGAACGCTGCAGATCGACACGACGCCGCCGCAGCTTACCGGAATTTCCATGTCCCCCGACGGGACGTTGACGCTGAGCTTCAACGAAGCCGTCACCGTCGCCAACGGCACACCGACGTTGGCGCTGAACGACGGCGGCAGCGCCGTTTACGATCCCGTTGCGACCGCTGCCCTTCACGATCCGACCAGATTGGCGTTCGACTATCCGCCCGCCGGCAGCCTGTTGTCGGGGCCCCCGCAACTTGCCGTCACAAGCGTCACAACCGTCAATGCGAGCGATGCCCTCACCGATCTCGCCAGCAATGTCGCCGACATGACCGCCGATGGCTCGCTGGTTGCAGCGGCCCTCCACGCGCCGGTTGTCGATGCCAGCCACGATTTTCATCTGATCTGATTGCCCGGTCCGCGGACTGTTCGGAAGCGTCTCGCCAGGCCGGTCGGCTTGGCATGACCGCCCGTAATGGGCTAGCGTCATCGGGAAATCTTGTTCTTCAACTCAATCACAATCGGCACCAAGCCGCCGCCGGGAGCGAGCACAACCATGAAATCGCCTGTCTGCGACATGCTGGGCATCAAATTTCCGCTGCTCGCCTTCAGTCATTGCCGTGACGTGGTGGCCGCCGTCAGCCGCGCCGGCGGCTTCGGCGTTTTCGGCGCGACCGCGCATTCGCCGGAGACGCTGGAGCAAGAGCTGAAATGGATCGACGCCCATGCCGACGGCAAGCCCTATGGCGTCGACGTGCTGATCCCCGAAAACATCTCGACCGCGGGCGAGAAGAACGTCACCTGGAAGAGCCTGGAAGCGCGCGTCTCGCAGGAGCATCGCGACTTCACCCGGAACCTGCTGAGGAAATACGGCATCGAGCTGACGGCGAAGAACGTCGCCGACAACCAGCCGCAGCCCTTCGATGCCGAGACGGCGATGGAACTGCTCGAGGTCTCCTTTCGCCATCCGATCCGGCTGATCGCCAATGCGCTCGGCGTGCCGCCGAAGGCGATGATCGAGATGGGCCGGAAGCACGGCGTGCCGGTGGCGGCCCTGGTCGGCGCCAAAGAGCATGCGCTTCGCCAGGTCGCGGCCGGAGTGGACATCCTGGTGGTGCAGGGCACCGAGGCCGGCGGCCATTGCGGCGAGGTTTCGACCATGGTGCTGGTTCCCGAGGTCATCAAGGCGATCAAGCCGATCCGCGACGTGCCGGTGCTGGCGGCGGGCGGCATCATGACCGGGCGGCAGATGGCCGCCTGCATGGCGATGGGCGCCGCCGGGGCATGGACCGGCTCGGTGTGGCTCGCCACGGTGGAATCGGAAACCACCGAGATTTTCCGCGAAAAAATGATCGCGGCCTCCTCGCGCGACGCCGTGCGCTCGAAGGGCCGCACCGGCAAGCCGGCGCGGCAGTTGCGCTCGGTCTGGACCGATGCGTGGGACCGCGGCCCCGACAGTCCCGGCGCGCTGCCGATGCCGCTGCAGAGCATCATCAGCCGCGACGCCTTCAATTCGATCGACCGCGCCGCGGCGGCCGGCAACGCGCGGGCCCGCGACCTCGTGAGTTATTTCGTCGGCCAGGGCGTCGGCCTGATCGACAGCGTGAAATCGGCGGGCGCCGTGGTGCAGGAATTCAAGGAGGATTTTGTCGAGGCAGTTGAGCATATGAACGCGCTGCTGGAGGAGTGAGCGACGCCACCTCGTCATTGCGAGGAGCCCTTGCGACGAAGCAATCCACCTTTCCTGATGGCAAGATGGATTGCTTCGCTTCGCTCGCAATGACGGACACTGGTTTCTTTGGATCACGATTCGAAAGAGAAACAAGAAACGATGTCTAACTCTCCCCTCCCCGAACACCGCATTCCCGTCATCGTCGGTGTCGGCGAAATCACCGACCGGCCTGGGGAAATCACCGAAGGCCTCGAGCCGCTGACGCTGCTGGAGCAGGCGCTCCAGCGCGCCGAAACCGACTCGGGCGCAAAACTGCTGGGCGAGATTGGCTCGCTCGACGTCGTCAATTTCCTGAGCTGGCGCTACCGCGATCCGGAGCAGCAACTGGCGCATCGGCTCGGCATCACGCCGGCGCACCTCTATTATGGCCCGGTCGGCGGCGAGAGCCCGATCCGCTATCTGCATGAAGCCGCAAAACGCATCGCGCGCGGCGAATGCGAGGTCGCAGCCGTCTGCGGCGCGGAGGCGCAATCCAGCGCCACCAAGGCCGAACGCGCGCATGTCAAACTGCCGTGGACGCCGTTCGCCCATGACGTCGAAGAGCCGAAGCGCGGTGCGGCGTTCCAGAAGCCGATGGCGGTCAGGCTCGGCGTGTTCCGTCCCGTCACGGTCTATCCTTTCTATGAAGCCGCGAGTTCGGCGCATTGGGGCCAGACCCCGCGCGAGGCGATGGCGGAATCGGGCGCGCTGTGGTCGCGCTATTCGGAAGCCGCCTCCCAAAATCCCAACGCCTGGCTGAAGCGTCGTATCACGCCTGCGGAGATCACGACGCCTTCGGCGGACAACCGGTTGATCGCATGGCCCTACACCAAACTTCAGGTGGCCAATCCGACCGTCAATATGGGCGGGGCGGTGTTGCTGACGAGCCTTGCGAAGGCGCGCGCGGCCGGCATTGCCGAGGATCGGCTGGTTTACGTGTCGGGCGGCGCATCGGCGGAAGAACCGCGCGACTATCTGCTGCGCGACCAGTTTTTCGAAAGCCATCCGCAGAATGCGGTGCTGAAGGCGGTGATGGATCTGGTCGAGGGCGATGGACGGAAGTTCGACGCGATCGAACTCTACAGCTGCTTTCCCTGCGTGCCGAAGATGGCGCGGCGGACGCTGGGGCTCGGTCCCGACGTACAGCCGACGGTGACGGGCGGCCTGACGTTTTTCGGCGCACCGCTCAACACCTACATGACGCATGCTGCCTGCGCGATGGTCCGCCAATTGCGCAACGGCGGGAAACTGGGCCTGCTCTACGGCCAGGGCGGATTTGTCACCAAGCATCACGCGCTGGTGCTGTCACGCGAGATGCCGCAGGAACCACCGGATCAAGACACCAGCGTGCAGGCGGAAGCCGAGCGCAACAAGCGCGCGGTGCCGGAATTCGTCACCGAAGCAAAAGGCCGGGGCGCGGTCGAGAGCTTTACCGTGATCTACGGCCGTGGCGGCGAAGTCGAGCACGGCGTGGCGATGCTGCGGACTTCCGACAATGCGCGCGCTTTGGCGAGAGTTCCTGCGCGGGACGATGCGACGCTGTCGCATCTCCTGAACCTGGACAGGACGCCGGTTCGGTCCTTGGGCGAAATCGTCACGGCTGACGATGGCGTGCTGGAGTGGCGCGTGGGGTAAACTCTTTCCACGCGCGCTCGTCATCCCCGCGTAACGGCTTCGCCGTTAGGCGGGGATGACGGCGGTAAATGTGGCAGCGCGCCCGCCCTACCCCTTGACGTCCGGCCGCTCCGAAACCTTGGCGGGCGCGGGCCCACCCGGCTTCTCGCCGGCGACACGGACCTGATCGCCATCGACGATGCCGTCGGGGGGCGCAACGATGATGCGGTCGTCGGCGGCAAGGCCGGAGCCGAGTTCGATCTCCTTGCCGAGATCGCGGGCGATGGTCACGGTTTTGAACCTGACCTTGTCATCCGTGCCTACGGTCGCTACCCGCAGGCCGTTCTGGTTGAAGATCAGCGCGCTGGCCGGGATATGCAGCGGCACGGTGTCGCGCTGCAGGCTGAGGCGCACATTGGCGAAGCCACCCGGCATCAACTCGCCCTTGGGATTGTCGAGCCCGAGCTGCATCCGCGTGGTGCCGGAGGCGACATCGACCGATTGCGAGGAAGCTTCCACGGTCGCATCAAACGTCCGTTTCGGGTATTCCGGCATGGTGATGACGGCCTTGGCGCCGATCCGGATTGAAGGCACGTAGTTCTGGGGAACGTTGATATAGACCCGCAACTTCTTGATGTCGGAAATAACGAACATCGCCGGCCCCGAGCCGCCGCCGGCATTGATCAGGGCGCCGACGTCGGTATCGCGAGCGGTGACCACGCCGTCGAACGGCACCGTGATCTTCTTGTAGCCGGCCAGCGCCTCGAGGCGCTCGACATTGGCCTGGCCGGATTTGACCGCGGCCTTCTTGTTGGAGAGATCGGCGGAGCGCTCGTCGATTTCCTGCATCGAGACGAAATTCGACGCTATCAGCGTCTTGCGGCGCTCCAGCGTCGCTTCGGACAATTTCGCGCTCGCCTCCGCGCTGGCGAGATCGGCGCGGGCCTGCAGCAATTGCTGGTCGAGATCGGGCGCCTCGATTTCGGCGATCACCTGGCCCGCTTTGACCTTGGCGCCGATGTCGGCGCTCCAGCCCTTCAGATAACCGGAGACGCGAGCAAAGATCGGCGCGCGGTAGTAGGCCTCGAGCCGGCCCGGCAGTTCCAAGGTGGCGCTCAGGGCCCTCGCGTCCGGCAGCGTCACCGCGACCGTTGGAATCGCCTGGTCGTCGGTCCATTCGCGCAGCTTCGCACTGGAATCCTCGCGCGCCCGGATGCCCGTCACCACCACCAGCACCGCGGCGATGCCTGCCAGCAGCCCGAAAATGCCCAACTTCCGGCGAGAGACCGGAGAGTTCTGGTCAGTGGGCATGCGCGGTCTCCGGTGCGGCGGCAGCCTTGGCGCCGTGTTTCTTGTGTACCATGCTAAAAACCACAGGAACGAACATCAGGGTAGCCACGGTGGCGAATATCAGCCCTCCAACCACCGCGCGGCCGAGCGGAGCGTTTTGCTCGCCACCCTCGCCGAGCGCCAGCGCCATCGGCATCATGCCGATGATCATCGCCAGCGCCGTCATCAGCACCGGGCGAAAGCGCACGAAGCCGGCTTCGATGGCAGCCGCCACGGGGTCGCCGAGCTCTTCATAGCGTTCGCGGGCAAAACTGATCACCAGCACGCTGTTGGCGGTAGCGACCCCCATGCACATGATCGCGCCGGTCAGCGCCGGAACCGACAGCGTGGTCTGCGTCGTGAACAGCATCCAGACGATCCCGGCAAGTGCGGCCGGCAACGCCGTGATGATCACGAACGGGTCGGACCAGGACTGGAAATTCACGACGATCAGGAGGTAGATCAGCACGATCGCCCCCAACAGTCCGAACAGCAGGCCGGAAAACGCGCTGTTCATGGTCTGCACCTGGCCGAGCAGCACCACCGATGACCCCTTCGGCACCTGCTTTGCGGTATCCGCGATCGCCGCCTTGACGTCGGCGGCGACCGCGCCGAGGTCGCGGCCCTGCGGCGTCGCATAGATCTGCACCATCGGCTGGATATCGTATTGCGAGACCACCGCGCTCGAGGTCGAGCGCGTGATGGTGGCGATGCCACCGAGGATCGGCGGATTCGCGGTCGAACCCGCGGTGATCGGCAGCGATTCCAGCGCGCTCAGCGAGTCGATCTGATATTGCGGCGTCTGCATGACGATCGAATAGGAAACGCCGTTGTCGGGATTGAGAAAATAAGTCGGCGCGACCTGCGCGCTGCCGGCGAGATTGACGACGAGGCTGTTGGTGACGTCGCGCTCGGTCAGCCCGACATACTGCGCGCGGGTGCGGTCGACGTCGATGTTGAAGCTCGGATTGTTCGGCGATTGCTGGATGCGCGCGTCCGCGATGCCCGGAATCCGGCGAATCCGGCTCAGCAGACTGTTGGCATAGGCGAAGTTGGCATGGACGTCCGCGCCGCGGACCTGCAGATCGATGGGCGCGGGTGCGCCGAAATTCAGGATCTGGCTGACGATATCGGCCGGCAGGAACGCAAACGTCATGCCGGGGAATGCGCGTGGCAGTTGTTCGCGCAACGCCCGGACATATTCACTGGTCGGCCGGTGACCCTCTTTCAGCTTGATCTGGATATCGCCGTCCTGCGGCCCGATCACGCCGGTGTTGTTGTAGGTCATGTTGATGCCCGAGATCGGCATGCCGATATTGTCAGCCAGTGTCTCGATTTCACCCGGCGGGACGATCTTGCGGATCGCCTTCTGCACGTCGGCGAACTGGTTGGCGCTTTCCTCGACGCGGGTGCCGATCTGGGTGCGGACATGCATCAGGATCGAGCCGGCGTCGACGGAGGGAAAGAAGTTGCGCCCGAGCCAGGGCGTCAGCAGGAAGGAAGCCGCAACCAGCCCGAGGAAGCCGATCGCAAAGATCGGCCGCCGCGCCATCGCCATGGTCAGGAGATCGCGGTAGCCGCTACGGACGCGCTCGAACCGGGCCTCGAAGCCGCGCTGGAACCTGACAAAGGGATTGCGCGAGCGCGGCGGAGCTTCGCCCTCGCCGTGATGGGTGTGCGGCCGCAACAGGTATTTCGCCATGGTCGGCACCAGCGTGCGCGACAGGATGAACGACCAGATCATCGCGAACATGACGGCTTCCGCCATCGGCACGAACAGAAACCGCGCCACCCCGGTCAGGAAGAACATCGGCACGAACACGATGCAGATGCAGAGCAACGAGACGAAGGCCGGCGTCACGATCTGCCTGGCGCCGTCCATGATCGACGGCTCGACCGCCTTGCCCTGCTCCAGATGGTAGTTGATGTTCTCGATGGTGACGGTGGCGTCGTCGACCAGGATGCCGACCGCAAGCGCCAGCCCGCCGAGCGTCATGATGTTGAGGGTCTCGCCGATCGCTGACAGCATCACGATCGCGCCGAGCACCGCCAGCGGTATCGAGACCGCGATGATCAGGGTGGAGCGCCAGCTGCCCAGGAACAGCAGGATCATGACGCTGGTCAGCAATGCGGCGATGATCCCTTCATAGGCAACGCCGGTGATGGCGCCGCGCACGAAGATCGACTGGTCGCCGATGAAGCCGATCTTGAGCGCGTCGGGAAGCTGGTCCTTGACGTCGATCACCTTCTGCTTGATCCCGGCGATGATATCGAGCGTCGAGATCGAGCCGGCCTTCAGCACCATCATCAGCACCGAGCGGCTGCCGTTGACGTGGACGATATTGGTCTGCGGCGGATTGCCGTCGCGCACGCTGGCGACGTCGTGGACATAGACCATGGCGCCGTTCACCGCCTTGATCGGCAGGTCGCCGAGCTCCTCCATCTTCAACGGCGAATTGTTGAGCAGAATGGTGTATTCGAAACCGCCGATCTTTTGCGTGCCGACCGGCGTGATCAGGTTCTGCGCGGCGAGCGCATTGGCGACGTCCTGTCCGGAAAGCCCGCGCGCCTGCAGCGCCTGTGGATCGAGATCGATCTGTACCTGGCGCTGCTTGCCGCCGAACGGATAGGGGATCGCAGCACCTGGCACGGTAACCAGCGGGGTGCGCAGCTGGTTGATGCCGATGTCGGCGAGGTTCTGCTCGGTCAAGCCCTCGCCGGACAACGCGACCTGGATGATCGGAACCGTCGAGGCGCTGTAATTCAGGATCAGCGGCGGGGTCGCCCCCGGCGGCATCTGCTTGATCATTGTCTGCGAAATCGCGGTGACCTGGGCGTTGGCGGTGCGGATGTCGACGTTGGGCTGGAAGAAGATCTTGATGATGCCGACGCCGTTATAGGAGTTGGCGACGATGTGCTCGATGTCGTTGACGGTGGTCGTCAGCGCGCGCTGGAACGGCGTGACGATGCGGCCCGCCATCTGGTCCGGCGGCAGCCCGGTATACTGCCAGACCACGCCAATTACGGGGATGCGGATGTCCGGGAAGATGTCGGTCGGCGTGCGAAGCGCGGCCAACGGTCCGATGATCAGCAGCAGTAACGCGAGCACAACGAAGGTATACGGCCGGCTCAGGGCGATACGGACCAGCGCAATCATAAAGCAGGCATTCCCAGGTCAGGCGAAGGCGCGCAACCCGCGTGCGGGAAGGCCATTCGACCGCGCTGCTGTAACCGAATCCGGGGAAATAGCCAACCTCCGGCGCGGCCGGTGGCTTCACTTCCTTGTCAGGGCCGCAGACCTGTAACAATACGGAAAGGGTCCGGCGGAATGCCGCTGGATGCGGCCTGACTGTAGCGTCAGAGCATCAGCTTGAGCGCATCGGAGAAAAATTTCGGGCCGCCGAAATTGCCCGATTTCAAGGCAAGCAGCATGTCGCCTTGTTTCGCACCCACGGCGCGCAGCACCGGCACGCCGGCGGCGATTTCCTCGCCCACCAGAAAGCCGGGAATACCCAGCCGGTCCACGACCGCGCCGGACGTCTCGCCGCCGGCGACCACCAGCCGCCGCACGCCCGCCTCCACCAGGCCTTCGGCGATATCCGCCATCGCCTGCTCGATCGCATGACCGGCGGCGTCGCGGCCATGGCGGGCCTGCAGAGACGCGACCTGGTCCGGCGTCGAACTGGAGGCGATCAGCAACGGGCCGTCCTTGAGACGATCTCTCGCCCAGGCCAACGCACGGCGCGCCTCCTCACTTCCTGCGACGACCTGATCGGCATCGAGATGCAGGACCGGCATCACGGCTTCCGCGCTCGCGATCTGCTGCAGCGTGGCCTGCGAACAACTGCCGGCGAGGCATGCCGCCGGTCCGCCGATGGCCGCGCTGGAAACCACACCCGCCGCATTCGCCTTGACCCGGCGTGAGGCCACCAGCGCGCGGGCAAGACCGAGTCCGATGCCGGAGGCCCCGACCGAGACGCGATGATCCAGCGCGACCTGGCCGATGGTTTCCAGATCGCGGTCGAACACCGCGTCCGCGATGACAGCGCCAAGGCCTTTCTGCGCGAGTTCAGCCAGACGGGCGCGCACGGCTTGCGGCCCGCGCGCGACGTCGGCAAGCGGAACAAGAGCGATCTTGCTTCGGCTCTGCCGCGCCAGCACCCGCACCAGGTTGGAATCATGCATCGGATTGAGCGGATGATCCTTCAGCGGGCTCTCGTTCAGCGGCACGGAGCCTACGAAGAGATTGCCCATATAGACGGTGCGGCCGGTCGCGGGGAACGCCGGCGTCACCAGCACGATGGCATCGCCGGAATCGGCGCGCAGCGAGTCCATCACGGGACCGATATTGCCGGCGTCGGTGGAATCGAAGGTCGAGCAGATCTTGAACAGCACATGATCGGCGCCGCGCAAGCGCAGCCATTTTTCCGCCTCCCGCGAACGCGACACCGCAAGCCCGGCTTCAATCGATCGGCTTTTCAGCGACACCACCACGGCATCGACATCGGGCAGCGCCAGATCGTCGGAAGGCACGCCGATGCTCTGCACCGTGCGCAGGCCGCCGCGGGTCAGGGTATTGGCGAGATCGGAGGCGCCGGTATAGTCGTCGGCGATGCAGCCAAGAGTTATCTTGCTCTTCGGCGTCACGGCTTTTTCCTGGCATAGGGCTTGAACCAGCCGAGCCCGTCGGTGGTCTTAGCCCGCGGGTTGTATTCGCAGCCGACGAAGCCGCCATAGCCGAGCCGGTCCAACTCGTCGAACACGAAGGGATAATTCAATTCCTCGCCGTCCGGCTCGTTGCGCGAGGGGATGCTGGCGATCTGAATGTGGCCGATGATCGGCATCATCTCGCGCAGCCGCATGGTGACGTCGCCATGGATGATCTGGCAGTGATAGATGTCGAATTGCAGCTTCAGGTTCGGAATCTTCAATTCGCCGATCAGGTCCCGGGCGAACAGGAAATCGTTGAGGAAGTATCCCGGCACGTTGCGCGGATTGATCGGCTCGATCACCACGTCGAGACCGTGGGGCGCGAAAAACTCCGCCGTCCATGCGACCGACTTGTGGAACGCCTCGACCGCCTTGCGGTCACCTCTGTCGGCGATGCCCGCCATCAAGTGCACGCGCTTGACGCCGGTCGCCTTCACGTAGGGCAACGCCGTGCGCAGGCTCTGCTGCAGGTCGCCGAAGCGATCCGGCAGCGCGCCAAAACCCTTTTCGCCGGCCTCCCAATTGCCCGGCGGCAGGTTGAACAGCGCTTGCGTCAGGCCGTTGCGGCGCAGCCGCTCGCCGATGGCGTCGGCCGGATGCTCATAGGGAAACAGGAATTCCACCGCAGTGAAACCGGCCTTGGCGGCGGCATCGAAGCGGTCGAGGAACGGCACCTCGTTGAACATCATCGTGAGATTGGCGGCGAAACGGGGCATCGACGGTCCTCTTGCTGTTCAATTCTGTTTGGGTTCGCCGGGCAGCGGCGTGCCGGTGACGCGTGCATAGGTCCGCGCCACGGAGGCATCGTCGTCATGGCCCATGCCGGAAGCCGCTGTCATCAGGAACATCTGCAGCGCCGCTGCCGCGACCGGCACCGGAAACCGCGCTGTTCGCGCCATGTCCTGGACGATGCCGAGGTCTTTCACAAATATCTCCACCGCGCTGCGCGGGGTGTAATCGCCGTCGAGCACATGCGGCATCCGGTTCTCGAACATCCAGGAATTGCCGGCGGAGGCCGTGATCACCTCGTAGACTTTACGGATGTCGAGCCCTTGCTTGGCCGCAAACGCGATCGCCTCGGAGGCGGCGGCAATATGCACGCCGGCGAGCAACTGGTTGATCATCTTGAAGGCCGCGCCCTCGCCCGCGGCATCGCCGAGTTCGTAGAGTTTTGCCGCCATGGCATCGAGCGCGGGCCGTGCCTTTGCGAACGCGGCGGGACTTCCCGAGGCGAGAATGGTCAACTCGCCCTGCGCCGCGCGCTGCGCGCCGCCCGAAATCGGCGCGTCCAGGTAATGCCGGCCGGTTGCTTCCAGTTGTTTGGCGAGCCGCCGGGCGACATCGGGATCCATGGTAGCGGAGGAGACGAACACCGCATCCTTCGCCAGGGTTTCGGCGACGCCGTCCTTGCCGAACAGGATGGTTTCGGTTTGCGCCGCGTTGACGACGACGCTGACGACGATGTCGGCGGCTTTCGCGGCCTCCGCCGGCGTCTTCGCGCCCTTGCCGCCATCGGCGACGAAGCGCGCCACGGCGTCGGGAGAGACATCGCAGCCGGCCACCTCGAACCCGGCTCGCCTGAGCGAGGTCGCCATGCCAAATCCCATCGAGCCCAGCCCGATCACGGCGACACGCGGTTTTAAGGATTGGGGCATGCGGTTATTCCCTGGGGATTTCCCTCTGCCGAAATCGGGCCTCGGCTTGGCCTCTGGGTATCACGGCTTGGCCGTGCTGCCAAAGCATGGGAAAAGGCGGCAACGAGGTGCTGTCATGACCGAATCCGGGGTCCGCGAGGAAATCTGTCGTCTCGGGCGCTCCCTGTTCGAGCGCGGGCTGACGCCGGGCTCCTCGGGCAATATCAGCGTGCGGCTGGATGATGGCGGCTGGCTGGTGACGCCGACCAACGCCTCGCTCGGCTTCCTCGACCCCGCGCGGCTGTCGCGGCTCGACCCATCAGGCAAACTCGCCTCCGGCGACGCCCCAACCAAGGAAGTTCCGCTACATACCGCGCTGTACCAGACCCGCGGCAGCGCGCGCGCGGTGGTGCATCTGCATTCGACCCATTCGGTGGCGCTCTCGATGCTCCCCGAGATCGATCCGCGGGCGGCGCTGCCCCCGATGACGGCGTATTATCTGATGAAATGCGGCACGACCGCACTGGTCCCCTATTATCGGCCCGGCGATCCGGCGGTGGCTGACGCGATCAAGGGACTGGCGGGCAAATATTCATCGGTGCTGCTCGCCAATCACGGCCCTGTGGTGTCAGGTGACTCGCTGGAGGCCGCGGTGTTCGCCGTCGAGGAGCTGGAAGAAACCGCCAAACTCTATCTGCTGCTGCGCGGGCTCAACCCGCGCTATCTCTCGCCGGACCAGATCGCGGATTTGTCGAAGACGTTCGGGCTGACGCTGCCTGAACATGGGCAAGAG
>Ga0209483_1001358_pt1 | contig 18639 bp, 17 predicted proteins | sample NGEPerA_FD_184508 | JGI IMG/M metagenome (GOLD analysis project Ga0209483, IMG submission 184508) | Arctic peat soil microbial communities from the Barrow Environmental Observatory site, Barrow, Alaska, USA - NGEE PermafrostL2-A... | ecosystem: Environmental > Terrestrial > Soil > Wetlands >... | reverse complement strand
TCGCCTGGCCAATCCGTGCCTTGGTGTCCGAGCCGGCGACATTGAAGTAGCGCAGGCTCACATAGCGAAAGTCGCTAACCGCGGCCAGGTCGCGCAGAATCCACTCCGACATCAGCTTGGAGGTGCCGTAGGGGTTGATGGGCGCGAGCAGCATATCCTCGCTGGCAATGCCGCCGGCAGGTATGCCGTACACGGCCGCGGTCGATGAGAACACCAGCTGGCGCACGCCGTTTTGCATGCACGCCTCGAGCAGATTGCGGGTCGCGCAGGTGTTGTTGCCGTAGTACTTGAGCGGATCGCGGACCGATTCCGGTACGATCGTGTTGGCGGCGAAATGCATGACGGTATCGACCTCGTGTTCGCGCAGCACGCGCTCGAGCAATTGCCGGTCACCGACCTCGCCGACGATCAGCGGCGCATCGCGCACCGCCTGGCGGAAACCGGTAGTGAGGTTGTCGAGCACCGCGACACGTTCGCCGCGCGCCTGCAGCTGCAGCAGCAGGTGGCTGCCGATGTAGCCCGCGCCGCCAGTAATCAGGATGGTTTTCTGTGACATTGTGCCCACATCTCAAGATCGTAATAGTTAGCTGGAAATGATACCTGCAAAGGGCTGGAGCGAATGTGAACGACCGCACTAGCCGCAAGCCGGAGGCCGCGGGGCGCGCCGAGGCGGCGGCAACGCCTTTCGCGGGTCTGACGCCCGATGCCGTCATGGATGCTGCGGAGGCGTTGGGGCTGGAGCCCGACGGCTGCCAGTTCGCACTGAACAGCTACGAGAACCGCGTCTATCGGCTCGGGCGCAGCGATGCCGCACCCGTGGTTATGAAGTTCTACCGCACCGGGCGTTGGTCCGATGAACAGATCCTCGAGGAGCACGGCTTCGCCCTGGAGCTGGCGGAGCAGGAGATTCCCGTGGCGGCGCCGTTGCTGCTGGGCGGGACCACATTGCATCGGCATGCTGGGTTTCGCCTGGCGGTGTTTCCGCTGTGCGCCGGAACGGCGCCGGAGCTTGACCAGGCCGGCGCGCGCGAGTTGCTCGGCCGGACACTGGCCCGCATCCACGCGGTCGGTGCGCGCCGCCGGTTCGAATTCCGTCTGTCCCTGGATCGTGAACAATGGGGCACCAAAGCGCGGCGCGGCCTCATGCGCTCGGGCTTTCTGCCCGAACACATGCAGCAGCAGTACGGCGAGGTCAGCGCCCAGCTGCTGCACAAGATCGGCGCCGCGTTCGAGGATGCCGCACCGCTTGCCGCGATTCGTCTGCATGGCGACTGTCATCTGGGCAATATCCTGTGGCAGACGCGCGGGCCGCTTCTGGTGGACCTGGATGACTGCCTGAACGGACCACGCATCCAGGATCTGTGGATGTTTCTGTCTGGCAATGCCGATGAGCAGAGGCATCAATGGAGCGAAATCATGGAGGGGTACAGCCAGTTCGGTGCGCTCGATCATAGCGAGCTGCGCCTGGTCGAGGCACTGCGCGCGGCTCGCATGCTCAATCACGCCGCCTGGATCGCCGAGCGCTGGCAGGACCCGGCGTTCCCCCGCGCCTTTCCGTGGGCCGGGCAGGCGCGTTTCTGGGAAGGCTATGTCGGGGATTTGATGCAGCAGTGCGAGACCCTGGATGAGCCTCCGCGGCTGTCCGGGCCAGCGCGGTAATTGTGATAATGTCAGCAGCTTAAGATTACTACTGTGGCGCAAGATGCTTGCATGCTGAATGGGCCAAAATCATTGCTGGCCGTGGCGCTGTCCGCGCTCATGTGTGCCTGTGGATCGTCCGCACCTTCCGGCTCCTTTGGTGACACTCACGGCCCGCGCCACAACGTCAGCGCGCATCAATCCCAGGCGTCAGACGGACTCGATCCGGACATGGTCGCCGGCGTCAGTGCCGGCGGATCGGATCCGCCGATCGGACTGAAATTCCTGGTCGATACAAGGCCGATCGTAGGCGTTCCGGTGCAGCTGAAGCTGGCGCTCATCCCCACTCCAGGAGCCGGGATCAGCCACATTCACGGCACGCTGCAGGTCGCCGACGGTCTGCAGCTGCAGTCAGAGCGCACATTCGATATCGATGCGCTGCAGGGCGGCGCGCCGGTGCAGCAGCAAGTGACCGTCATGCCCCAGCGAGCCGGCGTTTTGAGCCTCAGTGCCACCCTCGAGATCGACTACGACAGTGGCTCGATGGCCCGCACCTACGCGATTCCGCTGATAGCCGCCAACGCATCCTGATCGCCTCCCAACGGCGGCCGGCATTTCGGAAATCGGCATTGCTTCACGCGCCGAGCGTATGGCCCTTCGTATGATGAGGCCAGCCCCGCAACAGTCCCACGTTATGTCACAAGAGCCGGCGGCACTGGACGCCGAATCAGTCCTGCAGGCGACACCCGGGAAGCGCGGCCAACCGCTGCTGCGCGATTTGCACCCAAGGCTGCGCGAGCAGCTCGCGCAAGCGCAGCGCACTGGCACGGCGACCATAAATCTCGCGCAGTTGCTGCCCTTGATCAGCGCCTATTATGAGCAGCTCGATGACGAGCGCCGCGGCATCGTGCGCTCGATGCAGCTGATCGCCGATGAAGCCCGCTCCTACGGCGAAGGCCTGGGCGGCATCGATGCCGGCCACTGGCAGGTGATCCTCGATCATATCAAGGACGTCGTGATCACCGTCGGCGCCGACGGCGCCGTGAAGATCTTCAACCCCACCGGCGAGCGCATTTTCGGCTATACGTGCGCGGAGATCATTGGCCAGCCGATCTCACGGCTGCTACCCGATCTGCCGGTGCATGGCTCGGTGGAGCAGGGATTGCAAGCCATGGCGGCGCGCGCCGATGCCTCGAGCGGCGACCTGCGGCCGCACGAAATGCGTGCCCGTCATCGCGAGGGACACCGCTTCCCGGCGGAGCTGATCGTGAGCCGCGTGCATATCGATCGCCGCGATGTCTACGTGATCTGTCTGCGCGATACCAGCGAGCGGGTGCGCGCCGAGCAGGCCTTGCGCGACAGTGAAGCGCGCTACCGTACGCTGGTCGAGAGTGCGCCCGAGCTCATCGTCGTGATCGACCGGAAGTCCGGACAGTATGTCGATGCCAATGACAATGCCCTGCGATTCTTCGGCATCAGCCGCGAGCGCATGCCGGAGCTGCGCACTGGCGACCTGTCGGCGCCGCGCCAGGCCGACGGTGCCGACGCCAACGAGTTATTCGCGCGCCTGTGTGAACAGGCCGCGGCCGGAAAACCCCAGGTGTTCGAATGGCTGCACCGCGACACCCATGGCCACGAGGTAGAGACCGAAGTACGACTCATGGCGCTGCCGGGCGCCAGTCATCTGCTGCGAGCGAGCATCACCGACATCGCCACGCGCCGCCGCGCGGAGCGCATCACCGCCGGCGAGCGTAATGTGTTCGAGCGCATCGCCGCCGACGCACCGTTAAGTGAGGTGCTTGAGTCGATTGCCGACATGATCGAGTCGATCAGCGGCAGCTTCACCGTGACGGTTGGTCTGCTGGCGGGCGATGGCCAGACCTTTACCGAGGTGATCGGCCGGCGCATTCCGGAACCCTGGCGCAAGCTCGAAGAGCGTCTGACGGTCGATATCCGCAACGGATCGAGCGCTGCCGCGGTCTACCTGGGGCGCCAGGTACTCGTGGCGGACATCCAGCTGGATGCCTACTGGCAGCGCCGTCGCGAGCTTGCCCTGGAAGCGGGATTTCATGCCGCCTGGGCGGTGCCGATCAAGGCCGCCAACGGCCGTGTGCTCGGCGCCCTGACGATTTATCGCCCCCAGACCGGCGCGCCGCTGACACGCGACGTCGATCTGATGGCGCATGCCGCCCGCCTGGCGGGTATTGCCATCGAGCGCCGTCGCGGCGAGGAGGCATTACGCGCCAGCGAGGCCAAATTTCGCAGCCTGTATGACCGCATGCTCGAGGGGGTTTATCAGTGCGCCGCGGACGGCCGCATGCTCGAGGTCAATCCCGCCTTCGTAAAGATGCTCGGCTTCGAGCGCGCCGAGGATATCTATGCGCTGCCCGGACTGTCGGTGCTGTGCTGGAACCCAGCCGAACGCGCCGAGTTCGAATGTTTGCTGCAGCTTCACGGTGAGATCCGCAACGCCGAATTCGAATTGCGCTGTCGCGACGGCTCACGCCTGGTAGTGCTGGAGAGCGCGCGCGTGATTCGCGACGCCGAGCAGCGCGTGGTGGCCTACGAAGGCACGATGGCCAACATCAGCGAACGCAAGCGCGCCGAGCAGGCCATGTTCGCGGAGAAGGAGCGCGCGCAGGTTACCCTGCAGTCGATCGGCGACGCCGTCATCACCACCGATCGCGAGGGCCTCATCGACTATATGAACCCCGTAGCCGAGCAGCTTTCGGGTTGGGGCAAGGAGGAGGCGCGCGGCGAGCAACTTGGCACCGTGCTGCGGCTGCTCGATGAAGTCACGCACGAGAAACTTGAGAATCCGCTGGTGCGCTGCCTGCGCGAGGGCCAATTGGTACACTTCGCCGAGCACAGCGTATTGCTCAACCGGCTCGGCCAGGAGATCGCCATCCAGGACTCGGCCGCCCCGATCCGTGATCGTGGCGGCGATATTGTCGGTGCAGTCGTGGTTTTCCGGGACGTGACCAAGGAGCGGCGCCTCAAACGCGCACTGTCCTACCAGGCCAGCCACGATGCGTTGACCGGCCTGATCAACCGGCGCGAATTCGACAACCGCCTGGCCGAAGCCCTGCAGAGCGCGCAGGAGGACCAGGGCCCGCACGCGTTGCTGTACGTGGATCTGGATCAGTTCAAAGTGGTCAACGATACCTGCGGTCACTCGGCCGGTGACCGCCTCCTGCGCGATGTGACCGGGCTGCTGCAGGCGCATGTGCGCGCCGCCGATACCATAGCGCGCCTCGGCGGGGATGAATTCGGCATTCTCGTTCGCAGCTGCACCGCCGAGCAGGGCGCCAAGATCGCCGACAATATTCGCCAGGCGATCCGGGACTACCGCTTCACCTGGGAGGAAAACACCACCGGCATCGGCGCCAGCATCGGCGTGGTCGAGATCACGCGCGAGAGCCAGAGCGCCGCCAGCCTTTTGAGCGCGGCCGACATTGCCTGCTACGCGGCCAAGGATTCGGGGCGCAATCGCGTGCATTTGTACGACTCGAACGAAGTCTCGGGGCGGCATCGGGAGATGTACTGGGTCAGCCGCGTGACTCGCGCCGTCGACGAGGGTCGGCTGGAGCTGTACTACCAGCCGATTACTCCCACCAGCAGCGCCTCACCGGTGTTGCCGGCGTTCTATGAATTGCTGGTTCGGCTGCGTGACGACGGCGGCGAACTGGTGCTGCCGGGAGAGTTCATCCCCGCAGCCGAGCGCTACAACATGGTCGCGGCGATCGATCGCTGGGTGGTGCAACGGGCCGTGAAGGCGTTGCGCGAGCACGCCACCGGCGCAGAACCGCCGTTTCTGTTTGCGCTCAATCTGTCGGGGATGTCGCTCGGAGACCGTGGCTTCCTGGATTTCGTACTGTCGCTGACGGAAGAGCCAGGCATCGCTCGCGGTCTGTGTTTCGAAATCACCGAAACCGCGGTCATCAGCAGCATGACCGAGGCAGTGTATTTCATGCGCGAGCTCAAGAAGCGCGGCTGCCGCTTCGCGCTCGATGATTTCGGCAGCGGCTTGTCCTCATTCCATTATCTCAAGAATCTGCCGGTCGACTTTCTCAAGATCGACGGCCAGTTCATCGGCAGTGTCACAACCGACGCCGTCGATCGCAGCATGGTCGAGGCCATCAGCCATGTGGGGCGCACGCTGGGCATAGCGACCATCGCCGAGAAAGTCGAGTCGGCAGCAGTATTTGCCGAGCTTACGCGCCTGCGGGTAGAGTTCGCGCAGGGCTACTATATCGCCAGGCCAGCCTCCATCGAGACGTTGCGGCCCAAGACGTCATCAGCAGCAATAGATATCTCGGCGCTCAAGATCAGTTAGTGTCGTCGGTATCCCGGCGATTCGCTGTCCGTCCTCTTCAATACTATGCTAGCGCCGGGTCCGATCGCCTGGCGGCGGTCGCATAAGAGCACGAAGTCTCATGTGGAAACGCGCGGATGACCGCATTAGTTACCTCGACGGCATGCGGTGCGTAGCGGTCGCCGGAGTCTTATTCTTTCATTATTTTGTGCGCTGGGCGCCCCAACATAACCTCGAGTCGCTTTATCCCTACGGCGGATTATGGAGTCGAGTGCGTCTGTTCAAACTCGGATACTTCGGCGTCGAGTTGTTTTTCATGATCTCCGGATTTGTTATCACGCTCACGCTTGTGCAATGCCGGAATTGGCAGGAATTTGCGGCCCGCAGGTACGCGCGCCTCGCCCCCGCGATGCTGCTGTTCAGCGCCGTTACCTTTATTGCGGATAGAATAATTCCGAACAACCCATTTCATGCCGAGCTGTCGGCGTTCACCTCTACGTTGACCTTCATCGATCCTCGCCTCTTGAATCTGGTGTTTTCAACGCATGGATTTACAGATATGGACGGGTCCTATTGGACTCTTTACGTCGAAGTTAAATATTATGTGATTGCCGGGGCGGTTTATTACTTTAATCGCCAGACATTTGTGAGAAACATGGTGCTGGTGTCTTCGCTCATGGTCTTCGGTCTGCTGCTAGTGGAGGCGGCAATGCCGGGGCTCTCCGAGTGGTATCGATTATTGTTGATTCCAGAATTCATTCCGTGGTTCGTGCTCGGTATTGGCCTCTATCTCCACTACACCGGGGCGACGCGAAGCCGCTGGTTGGGCATGATAGCGCTGGCCTTGCTGCAGTTATTTTGCCTTGGCTACTTTCATAATCACTTTCATATCACTTCATGGGCCCTGGCTATACCAGGCCTGCTCGCGGCGTTTTTCCTGGCGGCCATGCATAGTGCGATGCTACAACGCCTCCTGTCAGCCAAGCCGCTAGTCGCCGTCGGCATATCTTCCTATGGGTTGTATCTGCTCCATCAGCATTTCGGCGTCGCGATCATCCACGCTTTGCCGAACTTTTTTTTACGTTCACCCGGCCGCTGGCATTGCGGCGGCATTGCTTATCATGCTTGGCTGTGCCGCTATCGCCTATATGTCATTCATCTTTGTTGAGCTACCTGCGAATCGCAGGTTACTCAATCTGCTTCTTGGCCAGGATCGGCGACCGGGTATTGAGCCATCGTCGGTACCATCGCCACGACCTCGTCTTCGATAACCGGCTTCCACGATACGGCGGGAGATATCTACACGGGAGTCTCCGGCCGACATCGGCACGGTTAACGGCTCGATTATACCTGCACCAATTCAACGACCGGCCCAACGTCCGCCGGCCGCGCGTCAGTCCCTGTGGCGGACACGGTGATTAACATTCCCGCCCCGTAGCTTAATCGGCGCGAAATACCCGGTATGAGTGCGGCGCAATCTCGACCGTGAAACCCGTGCGCGCCGCGGCATCGGGGTCACGGCGCTGAGCGCCGGTGCGCGCGTGTAGCGGTGCGCCCGAGTCGGCGTCCGCACTGACTGCCTCGTTCGAGAGCGCGTCCGTGAGCTTTTGATGCATACCGGCGACGAGCACCCGCACGCGCACTGGCCCGGGCCGGAATGACTCGACAATGAAGCTGCCGTTGTCGTAGGCAAACAAGCTCACCTGTGCCGGCGCGTCGATACGCACGGGAAAATCCCCCTGCAGGTAAGTCCTGATCACGTTCATGGCCGGCTGCGGCAGGCTATAGAGATCGCCGATATTGTCCGGGATGTCCAGGACGTAGAGGATGCCGCGCGAGTAGCGATTCATTAGCAGTATCGGTATGCCGCGCGCGTTGGCCACTCCGCGCAGCAGTGTCCACGAGTCGTTGGTGTAGAACCGGAGTTCCGGGAACAGGATGTCGCGGCCGGTCACGTCCGGGTCGTTGAGACTGGTGCCGTTGCCGGCGCCGTAGCCCTCGAGAAAGTTGTGCACCGCAATTTTGCGGCCCGTGTACTCCAACTCGACGATGTCTTCGATGCCGCGCCCCTGCAACGCGTGCAATAGGCCTGACGTAATCACTACGTTCTTGCCCGCGGTCAGCTGACCTTTGATCCTGGCCACGATCTCAGGGTCGTATTTGGCTGACTCAGTCAGCAGGACTGTGGACGCCTCGGTCGGGAACCGCGGCGTCAGTTCGATGGGAATGCCCATGGTTCCCAGGTAATTGTGCAGATAGTCCTCGCCGCTGGACTGATAGGGCTTGTAGCTGGCGATGCCGATCGGCTTGCCCAGCACGGCCAGGACACGGTCTGCCTGCTCGAGCGAATAGCCGGCCACGCGCGCCCAACCCGCGCCGGGCGTCATTGCACTCCAATCGAAGCTGGTGCGCTGACCCTGCCACGGCCCGCGATCACCGGCGGCGACGGCGCCCGCATTGGCCAGATCAGCCCAGTTGAACAGGGTGATTTCCGGCGCCCGCGCAAACAGGGTGTCCCACAGCTGCTCGGCGTAGCGATCGATGTAGCGCGTGTCGTAGGTGTCGACCCAGCCGCCGCGATTGCCGCCGTCGGGCCGCACATTGTCGAAGTAGCGCACGATCAGGTAACTCTCATACTGCTGCAGCAGCTGGTCGGTCGTCTCCGGATCACGGGTCTCAGTGCCTGTGTAGATGGCATCGAACTGCCTCGCCTCCTGGTCCAGGTCGTAGCCGAGGCCCTGAAAATGTTCGTACCAGTTGGGATATTTGATGATCATGCGTACGCGCGGGTTGGCCGCCCGCGCCGGGCGCAGCACCAGGGTCTGCGCCACCTCACGCATCTTCTCCAGCCGATACTGTGTCCAGCTGCGGTTGCCTTTGGCAGCGATATCGGCATCGCTCTTCGATGTGTAGAAAAAGAAATCATCCAGGATCACTTCATCGAAGTTGCGAGCGGCCAGCTCCACGGCCCGCTGGCACTCCGCGCGATCCTGCGGATTCTCATAATCGAAGGTTCCGAACTGACCGGCGTGACCGCCGGCAGCGAGCGTCACGCCGCCGGAGACGGCGATGCCGTGAAGCGCGAAGAATTTCTTGATGCGCGCGAGCGACGCCTCGTCGGCAAACTGGCCGTTGCGATACACCTCGAGATAGACCTTGTCGAAGCGCAGCTGACTGGCGATGCGCGAATACTGGCGCTCGAGCACCTGCGGCTCCGCCAGCTCGCGCGTCGCCGCTACCGGTATATAAACCGCGGCTGTGAAGTTCCGATAGGCGCCGTGAGCCGATGCCGTGGCACCGGGGCCCGGCGCCAGTGCGGCCAGAAATACCATCAGTGTCAGAGGCAGGCGAGTCGTGACCGACATGGGTTGTCCTGACGGTAAGCGGGAACTTACTGTTGGACCAATTCCGCTTCCAGGATCGACGACCACGGCCCTGCGGGAATCACACGTGCCAGCCGCATGCCTGCGGCGGAGACAACGACACTCCATTCCTTCTCGGTGCGCTCCCGCCCGGTCGTCATCACGAGCATCTCGATGTCCAGATCTATCAGGAAATCCTCGCGCGCGCCGGGCTGAACGACACCTTCGAGGATCAGAATTTTTGCCGTGGGCGGCGCGCTGGCCTTGATGTTCTTCAGGATTGCGATGGACTCATCATCCGACCAGTCGTGCAGAACCGTCATCATCAAGTACGCATCGCACGCCGGGATCGGGTTCTTGAAGAAGTCGCCGCTCACGTAGCTGATACGCAGGTTGGGGTCGCGGCGCGCGTGCTCGATGACTTGTGGCAGGTCGAACAATACACCACGTGCCTGGGGTGCCCGCTCGAGTACCGCATTCAACAAATGACCGAGGCCGCCGCCGATGTCACCAATCGTCCTGAAGCCGCTAAAGTCGTACGCCTGCGTGATCGGCCCGATTTGCGCGAATGATTTACCGGCCATCGCTTCGTGAAACAGCCGGCCCTCTTCGGGGTGCGCACGCAGATAGCCGAATAGCCCTCCCTCGACCACCGATGAGATGGCGGGCTGGCCGGTGCGCAGCGCGACGTCGAGTTCCCGATAAGCATCCCAATGCACTTTCAGGCCCATCATGCGGGTGAGCGAACGCATCGAGCCCGGGTGGTCAGTGCGCAGAACCCGCGATGCCGCGTTGTGAGCAAAGCGTTCGCCGTCGTGCACGAACACGCCGTGATTGGTCAGTGACCGCAGCACGCGGTGCAGAGCCTGCGGATTCGTGCCGCTGGCACGCGCGAGAGCCTCGGCAGTCTGCGCCTCATCGCCAAGCACATCGGCGATACCCAGCTCGGCCACCATATGCAGACAACGCGAGGCCCAGTATGCAACCGCGAGGTCCTGGATGATTTTCGGCGGCGGCCTGTCTTCGGTCATGGGGTGGCACCTCTGCTTTGACGATAGTCAACCGCGCGTATCTGATAAATTTCCCGCAATACCGCACAAGTCCTCTTAAATGGTACTTCATAGCGAATCTAAGTAAATGAAAATTAAATAGAACAATCAGCGTTGCGCCTATGATGGACCGGCCGACCGCGAAGCCGCAATTCAATAAAACCTTACGCTGTTCGCGTACGCCTTGTCTCCTTTACGTCTCCTCAAACGCGGTAAGTTTCTGTTGGACGTGTCCCGATTTGCCCGAGTGCCCGGAGCGGGGTAGGCTAGAACCGTGATGATCGAAGCGCCGGAGAGATAGAAGTCGTGAACGCGCGGGACGCTCAGAACCTGATCGACAAGCTCAAAAGCCTGCCGCCTCAGCGCCAGGCCGAGGTAGAGGACTTCGTCGATTTCCTGCGAAGCCGCGAGGATGATCAACGTCTCGTCGCGGCCGCAGCGTGCGCCTCGGAGCCGGCGTTCGCGGCCGTCTGGGATCACGAGGACGATGCCGAGTTTGACCGCCTATGACTTCGGCGACGTCATCCTCGTACCGTTCCCCTTCACCGATCAGAGCCAGAGCAAGCAGCGACCCGCCGTCGTCGTGAGCAACTTGCGCTACCATGCCGAGCGGCCGGATGTGATCGTCATGGCCGTTACCAGTCAGGTACGCTTGCCGACGGCATTCGGCGAGACTCTGGTCCGCGCTGGCAGTCGGCGGGCCTGCTCAAGCCCTCGGTCATAAAGCCCGTATTCGCCAGCCTCGATCAGCGGCTTGTGCACAAAACGCTCGGCCGACTCAGCGAGACCGATCGCTCCACTCTCAAGGACGTGTTGCAGCTAGCCCTCGGCTAGAATGCGTGATGCTTCCATAGTCGATTCCGTCGCCAAGCAGGCAGTGACGTACCATGACCACAGCAGCGATTGAGCAGATGTCCTGGGAGGGTAAGCTCCGCACGCGTGAGGAGCTGTGGGAAGCCATTACCCGCGAGGGTGGGCCAATATTCCGCTGGAGTGCGTTGCTCCCAAGTACTTCGGCCTGAGTTTCGAGGAGGCGCGCCGCCGCTCGCCGAGCTGATCGACCAACGGCGCGAATGGGGGCGGTAATGGCGAGCGTCGGCGCTAAGCCGCGGCGTGCAGGATGAAATCGACGTGGATGGCCCTCGTTGTCGAATCGAATCACGCAGCACCCGTTGGCCACATAGGCAAGGCGGTACTTGAAGTCGTGCTGGGGTGCCCCGCGAGGCTGCCGGCAGCCTCCAGATCACGATCTCCGACGGCTATGGACGGTGCTGTGATCGCCGGCGGACGAGCTCACACGGGCCGGCGGGATTTCGCGCATATTCTCCGGCCTGAGATTCGTGTAGCGCTTGAGCTCGTTCCAGGACTCATGGCGCGTGAACTGCGCGCCCTCGTGAATCTGATAGCCACGCTCGAACAGACGGCTGGTGGCTTCGTGCCGCAGATCGTGGAAACGCGGATCCTTGATTCCCGAGCACGTGTATCACACACGTGGCAGGCGCGTGTGAAGGCGGCACCTACGCTCTTCGGGTCATACGGGAAGATGTATTCGCCCGTCTGCGGCTGTGCCTGGACGATCGCCCATGTCTCCGGCGTGTATTTGAAACGCCGGTGATTGCCGTCCTTGTCGGTCGGGTGCTTGGCGTCGCGAACGATGCCAGTGCGTGTTGCGGCATCGCTGTCGTGCCATTCGAGCCGGCAGATCTCGGCCTCGCGTCGAGCGGAGCAGACCGCAAATTCCATGACAGGCAGCATGCGGATCGTGGAGCGCTTATCCCGACGGGCAAAATACTCGCGCAGCCGTGCGAGTTCATCCAGCGTCGGTCGCCTCGCCCGACTGGGCGCTTTGCCGATCAGACGCAGCTCCCGGCACGCGTTGCGTGTCTGTTGCACGACCTCGGGGCGGACCGGCAGTTCATTGACGCTGCGTGCAGCTCTCAGGACGACGCCGATCCAGATCAGGTCGTTTGCCACGATGGCCGCTTCGGTGCCCTCGGCGCTGGTCTTGCCGAGTGCATGGCGCTCCGGGAATTCGAGATGGGTTTGCTTGCTGCGCTGCCACTTGGAGATCGTCTCGAACGCCTCGATATACCAATGGATCAGCCCGGCGAGCGTGGGCGCTCCTTGCCGCTCTCGGGCAAGGGTGGCGGGATCTTCGAGCGCAACCTCGCGATGCTGGCCCAGCTCAGCGCCGCAGTTCGATGTGCGAAGGTCTTACGTTCCCGGTGAATGATCGCCCCGCCGCGGCGCATGCGGACGATCACCGTAGGGCGCGTAATGCCGTTGGCTTGTTTGCGGGCTTTGATAGTGGGCATGATGGCGTCTTAAGGGAGACAAGCCATTCTTGTCTCCTTTACGTCTCCCCGGCAACCGCTAAACTCCCCGGAATGCACACAAATCCCGCAGAAACACGCGGCTCTGAAAGCCCTATGAAAATAGGCAGTTCCGCCCAGAAATCAGCCGCGGCGATCGATCGCAGGGTGTCGGTCGCGCCGATGATGGATTGACGGACCAAGTCAGATCGATCTTATAAATCAAGTGGTTAGGCACTTCGAAATCGTCATGTCTCCTTTGTGACTCCTCAAGAATGCGCTCAACATTGAACAAACCGCAGGAGCTATATTGCACATAGTCCATTACCGGGGTAATGTACCTAGCCATGACGCTGGCAAAATCGAAACTCACCGCTCAAGGTCAGATATCCGTACCGGCGGAGGTCCGCAAGAAACTCGGCGTGGGTCCTGGTTCCGTACTCGAATGGGACGAGCAGAACGACGAGGTGGTTGTACGCCGCGCGGGACGTTATAGCTCGGAGGAGATCTATCAAGCGCTTTTTGCATCGCCGGCGCCCGTAGCGACCTCCGCCGGGGTGAAAGAGGGCATCCGGAAGTACATTCGCAAGCGCCATGCGCGCGGTTGACACCAATCTGGTGGTCCGACTGCTTGTACGTGACGATGCCCGCCAAGTGGGCGCGGCGGAGGCCTTCACTGCGGGCGGGGCCTGGGTGTCGCATCTGGTGTTGGCCGAGACCGCCTGGGTGCTGGATGCCGTCTATGATCGGTCGGCGGAGCAGGTCGCGACCGCCGTCGAGATGCTGCTCAATCACAAAGATCTGACGTTACAGGATTCTGAAGTCGTAGCGAGTGCGCTTGAGCACTTCCGTTCGCGTCCTGTGCTGGGATTCTCGGACTGCCTGGTCGTTGAGATAGCTCGCAAGGCGGGTCACCTTCCACTTGGGACTTTCGACCGGGATCTGGCGAAGCTCGATGACGTCGAGCGCCTGAAGTGATGGACCCGACCGACGAAGCCAGCCGCGCCGCACGGTGGCCCACTCAAAGGCGAAGGCGGCCTCGTTCTTTCAGATAGGCCAAAATCATACCGGCGATAAAGGCGAGCCCGACGTTCCACATCGAAAAAGCCGCCGTAGCGATCGTAATGTAACGCTCGCCTTTTGTTCTTGCTGAAGTCGCACGAACCCAAGGCGAGTTGGGAACCGGTAAGAAACAAAATGACGCCGAGGACGGCTTGGGGTAACAGTCCGAAAACTATACCTACCGATCCGCTGAATCCAACCGCCAGCAGCAGAAGAATGCTACCCAGAATAATCGGGGCGCCCCCAGTGCATGCGCCAAAGGCTACATGGTCTTGACGAGGGTCTCCCGCATCTCGCGCACGACATCTGGAAACTCATCGGCGGCATGCAGCCCCCGCGGACTGACGACGAGCGCCTACGGAGTAAATTGGCTGCGCGTGTGGGTGGTGATTGACAGCGGGGACGCGATGCGCCCAGTCGCTGACGCCTGACGATGAAACGTTGTGATGCAGAATGAACGCGCGAGAGCACCCATGGACGCGCGTGGACACAACATCAAACAGAGTGGTCGGAGGGTGTGGGTGTTCGATCAGTACTCAAATCGTTTGGGCGAGGTATTCGGGCAATTTGGTAGGAATTTCCTCCTGAAAATTTCCTGACTCGGCAAGTAGGCTGATTGCGCACTCGTCTCACCACAAAAGGCCAATGTTGTGAATAGCACCTATTTCGGGTTATTGGCTGAGTTCGGCGAAGCCAACATTCCCCTTGCGCGGGTCTCCCCAAAATACTTCGGTCTGAGCTTCGAAGAAGCCGGCGCAGGGCGCCGACGCAGATGTTGCCCTATCGCGTCTTCAGGCTCGGCGGACAGAAGTCGCCGTGACTTGTCAGTGTGTTCGATCTCGCCGAATTGATCGATCGGCGTAGAGGTCAAGCTGCGAGGTCTCCGGAGCCATCGCGCGAGAGTGCCGAGGTGCGCCGCGCGGCGTTGCCGGCGCCGCGAGATCCCGCAGATTCTCGGACGTTAGATTTGCGTAACGTTTGAGCTCGTTCCATGAGTCGTGCATCGAGAATTGGGCGACCTCGTGGATCTGATACCCGCGTTCGAACAGCCGGCTCGTAGCCTCGTGCCGCAAATCGTGGAAGCGCAGATGCTTGATCCCCAGTAACTGGCAGGCGCGCGTGAAAGCTGCGCTGACGCTATTCGGGTCATACGGGAAAATGTACCCACTACCTTTTGGCGTCGCGGACTGCCAGTGCGACCGCGCGCGCCGTTGTCCCGCCATTCGAGCCTACAGATCTCCGATTCCCGTCGGGCGGAGTTCAGCGCGAATTCCACTACGGCCTGAATGGGAATCCGGGCCCGCTTATCGCGACGGGCAAAGTAGTCGCGCAACCGCTCGAGCTCCGCCGCTGTCGGTCTTCGGGTGCGCTTGCGCGCCTTGCCTGTAAGGCGCAGCTCCGAGCACGCTTCGCGGGCCTCCTGGACGATCTCAGGCCGCACCGCTCTTGAAAGTCTCGATGTACCAGCGAATGAGCTCAGCGAGCGTTGGCGCACCGTGATTGACGCGCGTGAGTGCGCCGGGCTGTTCAAGCGCTACTTCGCGATGCTTTGCCCAGCTGGCTGACGCAGTACGCAGCGCGAAGGTCTTGTATTCCCGGTAAACGATGGTCTTGCCGCGTCGAATGCGAACAATCGCGGTATATCGCGTCGATCCGTCGGCCTGCTTTCGCGCTCTGCTAGTCGCCATGCTGAGTTCCTGGAGGAGTCAAGGTATTCTTGACTCCTTTATGAGTCCTCCGCAACCCAAGAACTCCCCCTAATGCCCCGAAATCCCGCAGAAACGCGCAGCGCAGAAAAGCCTACAGAAATAGGCATTTCGCACAGGAAAAGCGCGGAAAAAATTGACCGCCGAGTCGCAGTTGCGCCGATGATGGACTGGACCGACCGTCGGCGAAGCCGTTTTTCAATCAAGGCCTTGGGATGTTCGCGTGGACTTTGTCTCCTTTACGTCTCCTCAAGGGCGACAATTTTGCTCTCGGAAGTGTTCCGGGTTGCCCGGGTACCCGCAGCCGGGTAGGCTAGAAGCACGATGACCACAGCAGCGATTGAGCACATGTCTTGGGAGGATAAGCTCCGCACTCTTGAGGAGCTGTGGGAGGCTATTACCAGCGAGGGCGACCGGTACCAATCGCCTGCCTGGCATGAGGAAGCCTTGAAGGAAACCGAGCGCCGCGTCGAGTCCGGGTCGGAAGAATCCATCGATTGGGTCACGGCCAAGCGCGAGCTCCGCAAGTAGTCAATGCAACTGCGGATCCTGCCGTCCGCCATCAGCGACCTTGATGCCGGCAGGGCCTTCTATGCCCCGCACGGCGATGAGCTCGGCGATTATTTCCTCGATTCGCTCTTCGCGGATATCGACTCGCTGGCGCTCTACCCCGGCGTTCACATGAAACTCTGGGGATTTCATCGAATGCTCGCCCGACGTTTTCCCTAGCTATCTACTACAAGGTCGACAGCAACGTTTGCACGATATGGCGGGTGTTAGATTGCCGACGTAGTCCGCGTCGAGTGCGCCGCGCTTTGAGGACAGGCTGAAAATAGAAATGCAACGCGGTTCATCCAGTTGACCCAGTCGAGAAGCCTGCAGGATCTTCTCGATCTCGCTGGGGGCCAAAAAACACGCCGGCGGCGAGAGGCGTTGGTTTGGCGAGGAGGGGCAGGGTGGATCGAGATCGCCGCTCTGGGGCCCTCATATTGCTCCGGCTAGCGGTGACTTTCCCTACGATCTAACAGCATGGCGAGGACGGCGAGCGCAAGCACCGCTATGGTGATCAGTTCGAGCTTGCGGGCGGTCGCCTCGCGAATCGACTGCGCCAAGGCAACGCGCCGCGTCAGTCTGAATCCTTCCGGAGTGAGTTCGAAGAACCACGCGCTCAGTAGCGCCAGCGGTGACACTGCGAGCAGCGTGCCGATCACCGTGGGCATGGCTTTGTGAAGCGGCTCGAAGGATTCGCGCAACACGGTACCGACATGGACCAGCAGCCACGACACGCCTGTATAGGCCGCGGCAATGCGAAAAACGTTGCGGCGTTTGAGCTCGGTGAGGAACATGAACTCTATGTGGGGCCCGTGCCCGTGTCTCGTCGAAGGTCGCGTGCTTGCCTAGCTTGCTTCTGGCGGACCGCTCTCTGATTCCGGGGCGTCGCCCGACATTCCCTAGCCCCCCGTTGATATGGTTCTAACGGACAGAATACCCCTGGGGACCTTAAGCCATATAGCACTTCTGCGACCGGCTGCTTTTCGGCATCAGGAAAAACCGCTCTCGGCCATTCGCCCGCTCAGAGACAGGTCAGCTTGCCGTCTTTCAGCTCGCAGTCATCAGGCGGACCGTACTGCTTCCAGTACTCCATCAAGCCGAGGCGCGTGACGTAGGTTTGGAAGCGCAGGTCCTGGCGAAACGGGCGCATCTCCGGTAGCCACCAGGTCGCCACGTGAAGAGCGCCCGGCAGCACGCCCGTCGTCTCAAATTCATGAATCACGGCATGTGCGAGTTCATAGGCGAGATCGAGCGCACCCAATCGCGTGAACCAGACGGTCGACAGCATCACCATGATCGGGCGGGCCATCGCATCGCGTGCAGCGCCGGCGCGCAACGCCAACAGTGCCTCGATCGCTGCACGTTTGTCGGCAGCGCCCGCTGCCGCTGCGAAGACGAGCCCGACTACCGCTGCGCCTCCCGCCTCGAGCACCGATGGTGCCAGCACCGAGTTCATATGCTCGGCGGCTTCGGCGTAGCGGCCGGCGTTCATCGCAACCGCCGCGTCGAGGAACGGCAGCGGTGGCGTCGACCTCGGCATACCAAGATCAACGGCTAACTGCGTGTAGGCCAGCACGTCCGAATCCCGGTCCAGATAAATGCTGGCCACCGCAACACCCATCGCTGAGAGTGGCATCGCAGGTGCTAACCGGTACGCTTCATGCGAGGCGCGCAGGGCGGCGCGCAGACGCCCCGTTGCGGGGATCAGCAACTGCCCGTAATAGATATGAATAAGGGGATCCGCGGGATTCAAGGCAAATGCCTTGCGATAGTGCTGCTCCGCATCCAGCCAGCGCGCTCGATACATACTCACGTACGTGAGGCTCGCGTAAGCTTCCGAGATCCCTTCGTCCAGCGCCAAGGCACGTTGGGCGTTGCGTTCCACGTCGGATAGCAGATTCGCTGTCGTGGCTCCGATAGACACTAAGTAGTTTTGTGCCTGAGCAATTGCCGCGTAGGCGCGCCCAAAATTTGGATCAGTGGCGATCGCCTTTTCTAGCAGCCGAATCCCGGCCTGTGTGCTGTCGAGGCCGGAGCGCTGAATCAGCGCACGCCCTTGAAGGTAGAGTTGGTACGCTTCGACATTGGGTGTCGGTGATTCGGGCAGCATTGCCGCTGGCGGCTTGCCGCCAAGATTGACCTGCAGCGCCTCCAGGATCGCGCCGGCCAGTTCGTCCTGTAGTTTGAAGATGTCCTCGTAGCGCCGATCGTAGGTTTGCGACCACACGTGAAACCCGGTCTGCGCGTTAATCAGCTGGGCGGTGACCCGAATTCGCTCCCCGGCGCTGCGGACGCTGCCTTCAAGCACTGTCGCCACGCCCAGATCCTTCGCAATCTGGCGGATATCGGTATTGCGGCCCTTGTAGGCGAACGACGACGTACGGGCAGGAATCTTCACGCCGGGAACACGCGCAAGGCTGTGGATCAACTCCTCGGCCAAGCCGTCGCTGAAGTACTCCTTCTCAGCTTCATTCGTCAGGTTTGCGAACGGGAGTACCGCGATCGACGTTTGAGGAATAGTGCCTAGTGCGGGCAGCAAATCCATGACAGGCGGTTCGGCTACTGGCCGTCGGCGCGGTATCGCTGGCAACCGCTCATCGGGCGAGAGCAGGCGCGATAGGCGTTCGACGAAGGCCAACGGTG
>Ga0209483_1001356_pt1 | contig 18644 bp, 13 predicted proteins | sample NGEPerA_FD_184508 | JGI IMG/M metagenome (GOLD analysis project Ga0209483, IMG submission 184508) | Arctic peat soil microbial communities from the Barrow Environmental Observatory site, Barrow, Alaska, USA - NGEE PermafrostL2-A... | ecosystem: Environmental > Terrestrial > Soil > Wetlands >... | reverse complement strand
GACGGCCCACCCGGCTGGCTCACCCTCTGGCGCGGATGGAATGACCTTCACCTGATGGTCATGGGCGCGCGGGCGGCTGGACTGGAAAAAATGTGACGAAAGATGAGGCGGGACGCCCGTGTCACGTTGAAGAATCCATGCCACGTTCCTATGCTCTGGCACTCGCCTTATGAAGTGAAGTTGATGGGCAGCCCGAGAATCGCCGCCCGCGGCGCACCGGCGTTATTGCGGCGGGCGTCGGCGCAGCCGGTCAGGACCGACAGTACCGCGCGATAATTCCTCGCGGCATCAAACCAACGCTCGGAGTGCTCGCGCCCGGCCCGGCCCATCGTTTCACGCCGCGCCGGATCGCACACCAATGACTTTATCGCGCCGGTCAGCGCCGCGGCATCATCAACCGGCACGAGCAAACCATTGCGTCCATCCAACACCTGCTCGCGCAGCGCCCCCACGTCGGTTGCCACGATGGGCAGGCCGCTTGCCATCGCCTCAATGGTCGCCAGCGGCGTGCAGTCGCCACGGGAAGGGAACACGAAGATATCGGCCTGATCGTAAAGCCGCCGCAATTCAACGCTGTTTGGCACAAGGTTGCGATGCACCCGAATTGCCGGGCCTTCTTCGGGGCCATTTTTGCTCACGATGTCCAGCTCGCAGGTGTCGGCAAGCCCGTTTTGCATTGCATCCACCAGGAGCGGTCCCCCTTTTCGCGCAAAGTCTCCCCCGACAAAAAGCAGCCGCGTCTTGCGCCCGGCCCGCGGGCTTTTGGGGGCGGGCCTCCAATCGGCCATGTCCACCCCAGGCGGAATGACCGCGACCCGCGATTCATCAATGCCGTAATCGTCCACCAGGCTTCGTTTGCACCAGGCAGACCAGCAGATCAGCGCGTCGGCGCTACGGAACACCCAGCGGTTCCAACGGAACTTATAGCCCGACCGGTCCGCATCCCGCGCGGCCGCACCGGCGTGGTACGCGCCGATCTGGGCGAAGTCGATGGGCGTGGCATCAAGGGACACGACCGTCGGAACCTTTCGGGCAAGACGCATTCCCAGCATCGCCGTGATTTGCGTGTGATAGAACAAAACGTCGATCGCTTCGCGCCGCCGGGCGGCCTTGATCGCCGCCCGGCTTCGCAGGCTCAGGCGCAACGGCATGTGATTCTTCACGAACGGGGTGCGGTCCCACCTGTCGCCGGTGCGCGATTCCAGCAGGAACCACTCGGGCCGAATCGATGGATCGTTTTCCACGCAGCGCTGCAGGTTTTTTTGATGCGTGATATGGCCAAGAAGATACGAGAAGGTGAACCCGATTCGATACGAAGCCATCGCTGTCCCTCCAAATCTCACGCGAAAGAACACGGTCGCGCCATCGCGCGATTGAGCCGGGCCAGATATTCATCGGCGGGGATGTCGCAGGCGCCGAACTTGCGCAAATGTTCGGTGGTCGCCTGGCTGTCGAGCAATTCATAGCCGCGCTGGCGCAGCCGGTCGACCAGATGCACCAGGGCGCATTTGCTGGCGTGTGTCCTGCGATGAAACATGCTTTCACCAAAGAACGCGCCGCCCAGGCTCACGCCGTACAGGCCGCCGGCCAGTTCACCGTTATGCCACGTCTCCACGCTGTGCGCGAAACCCAGATGATGAAGCCGAACGTAAGCATCGATCAATCTGTTGTTGATCCACGATCCCTCCTCCCGCGCCTCCATGCAGGCGCGCATGGTTGCCTCGAAATCATGATTGATCGTCACTTCAAACACGGGCGGATCCCTGCGCAGCAGTTGCCGCAGGTTTTTGGGAACATGAAAGCGTTCATCCAGGGGGATGATCCCGCGTGGGTCGGCGGTATAGAACCGGATCACGCCGCGCGGGTCCGCCATCGGGAACACGCCCTGCGCGTACGCCGACAGGAGCGTATTGGGATTCAGGTCCATGCCGATACGATAATAGCAGGATTGCGCCGCGCGAAAGCTGCGGCTTGGAGAAGACACGCGGCGCGGACGCCGGGGCATGCCCGATTTTCGGGGGCGGCATTGGCGGAAGGTGGGGCAGACATTCTTGTCTGCCGGCGAATCGGTGAGTGGAGGACATTCTTGTCCTCCCGAACCGATTCGAATCCGCTCGGCGGGGCAGGAATGCCCCGCACTCGCGGATTCGGGCAGACACGAATGTCTGCCCCACCAATCCATGTGGATGTCAACGGTTACGCCTGCCCGGAAATTCGGGCACGCCCGGACGCCGCGTCTACGCAGTCCGGCCGTTGACCCACCCCGTTCCTCCGGTATGATCCATCGGCTGTTTTTGTTCAAGCCGCTTGCTTCAAACACCTTTGTCGCACCCTCGCTCGAAAGCCGTAACGTTTGAATTTCAATGCCTTTAGACCCCGACAAACTTCAGTTGCTCGACTTTCTGGACGTGGCGACACTCCAGGAGATTCAGGACAGCTTCACGGCTGTCGCGGGGGTGAAGGCGACCATCGCCGACGCCGAGGGGAAGGTGCTTACGCAATCGGCGCCGACGGCGGAGTTTCTTCGGCGGCAGCACACGCTGGCCCAGGATGGGGAATCCGGCGAGCAGGACCGCGAGGGGGAGTTTGTCGCGCCGATTATCGTCAACGATCAGCGGCTCGGCGCCATTCGCATGTCCATCAACGGCGCGGCACACGCGGCGATGCCAATGGACGATGCGAAACTCGCCGAATTGGCGCTGGCGCTGAATCTCGAGCCCGACGGGCTGCGATTGATCGCCGGACAACTGGCCCCGAACAAGAATGCACGCCCGGCCGCCATTCAGTTCATGTTTTTGATGGCCAACGCCATCGCCCGGCTGTGCTTCCAGGAATTCCAGCTTCGCCAGCGGATCGACGAGCTGACGGCGGTGTATCACGTCGCCATGATGCTCGCCGACGCCCGCGATTTGCAGCGCGTCCTCAATCGCACGGTGAAAGTCGTCTGCGAGGTCATGCAAACCAAGGCCGCCAGCCTGCGCCTTCTCGATGAAGAGCACGATGAGCTGGTTATCAAGGCGGTCTACAACCTTTCGGACGAATATGTGGCCAAGGGGCCCATCCGCATGAGCCGGGCGTTGATCGATCAGATCGCCCTGGGACCCGAGGGATTCGAGTACGTGCGGAATATGGGGTCGGACCCGCGCATCCAATACCCGCAGGAATCGATCCGCGAAGGGATTGTTTCGATGCTATCCGTGGGATTGCGCTATAAGGGCAAGCCGATTGGCGTGCTGCGGGTCTACACGGAGCAGGAACAGGCGTTCAGCCCGTTGAAGATCGATCTGCTCAAGGCGGTGGGCGCGCAAGCCGCCGCCGCCATCGAAAACGCCCGGCTGCTTACCGAGGCCCGCGATGCCGAGGCGCTGGAGAAGCAGGTGCGGATGGCGGCGGACGTGCAGCAGCGCATGATCCCGCAAAAGCCGCCGAGCATTCCGGGACTCGATCTGGCCAGCGTATACGTCCCCTGCTTCGAGTTGGGCGGCGATTTCTATGACTTCATCCCGCTGCCCGGCGACAACGTCGGGCTGGCCATGGCCGATGTCAGCGGCAAGGGCGTGCCCGCCAGCCTCATCATGGCCAGCGTGCGCGCGTTCCTGCGGGCGCAGGTGGATAACGTCTATTACCTGTACGAGGTGATCAAGCGCATCAACCTGATGCTTTGCCGGGATACGAAGGTTGGCGAGTTCGTCACGCTCTTCTATGGCGTGCTGGATGCCAAGAGCCGCCGTCTGACCTATTGCAACGCCGGCCATCCGCCTGCCGTGTTGTTGCGCGATGGCAAGGTGATGGAACTCAATGCCGGGCAAAACATGCTGCTGGGCATCAACCCGACCGAGGATTATCAGCAATTTGTGATTGACTTAAAGCCGCGCGATCTGCTCCTGCTATACACGGATGGCGTAACCGACGCGATGAACTTCGCCGGCGACCGCTTCGGCCGCGTGCGCCTGCTGGAGGCCTTCGCCAAAGGCGGCGCCACCGCCGAGACAACCGCCCAGAGCATCCTCTGGGAACTGCGGAAATACGTGGGCCTGGCCAAAAGGCCCGACGATATCACCATGATGGTGGTTCGGGTGCTTTGATCCGCGAAAAGCGCAGCAGCGCCACGCGATTTATCCCGCCAAGGGAAAGACAACCACAGAGACACGGAGGCACGGAGGCGCATTCAAAGCGATGCGCCATTTTGCAAGAAGCAAGAAATTAGAGCAGGTTTGCTTTTATGAAATTTGGTGAAGTGCGACAGTTCAGCGGAAAGCGCCTCCGTGTCTCCGTGGTGAGATTCTTCTGGTGGTATTACGAAATGCGTTGGCAGAACGCCGCGACGGCGATCGCCTGGAGAAGGACGATGGCCCAGAACCACGCGAGGAAGGATCGCTTGCGGGTCTTGTGGCGAAGGGTCAATTGCCCGAGCAGCGCGGCCGGCGAGCCGCCCAGGGCGGCAAGAAAATGCAGCAGCTTTTCGGGGATGCGCAATCGCCCGTGAACGGCGGCACTCTTGTCAAAACCGTAAGCCAGGAAAGTCGCCAGATTGATCGCGGCCAAATAGGCCGCCCACACCGGCCAGCCCACCCCCCATCGCAAAACGCAAAAGCTCGCCGCCGCGAACAATAAGCTCAGAGTCAGGAATGCCCGAAACGCCGGGCGCCCGCGGGAATGTTTAACCACATGGGCCCGCTCTTTAGAACCCGCCGCCGCCGGCGATGCCGGTGCTGTAGGCGTAGTTGCGGTCGTACAGGAAGCCGAAACCATAGGTGATGCGGAAGGCGCCGCGCAGGGCGGTGAGGAAGGGGGCCAAGGCGTTGGTGCCGACCACGACCTGATCGTTGGGCTTGAGGAACACATCCGGCGCTTCGCCGGCGAATATTTTCGACAGATCGATCCGCACGTACACTTCGCGGTCGGGGTCGATTCGGCGGATCACGTCGGTGCGCTGGGGGATGGCCAATTCATCGAACATGCCGGCGGACTCGATGGCCTGTTTGAGCGTGATCTTGCGGCCCGTGAGCGTATAGACGCCGGGCCGGGCGACGTGGCCGGCCATATAATATTCGCCGAGCATCGGCGTTTGGACCCAGATGATGTCGCGCGGGTGGATGGCGATGTTGTACTTCAAATCGCCATTGCGCAGGGCCTGGTAGGGAATGCGGATGACGCGAACATTGCCGTTGCTTGGCGGGGCATTGAATTGAAAATCCGCCGGGTTTCCCGCAACCGCCCCCGGGGTCTGGGACGGGCTGGGAGGAGCGGAACGGCCTGCCGCGCCCGCCGGGGCATCGCCGGTCGCGGTACCGGGGGCAAGATTATTGGCGCCCGGCGCCTCGGCCAGCAGCGACAGCGGATGGGCGGGGGAAACATCACTGGCCAGTACCGGCGCATCGGGCTGCTGGATTTGGCTATGCGGGGCCAGGTCATCGGGCGCGGGGGCTGAAGCAGGAGGGCGCGCCGGGCCGCCCGGTGTGCTTGGCGCGCCGCGCGGGGCCAGGTCGATGCCGTCGCCGCCGGGATTGCCGCCGGTTGGCGCGGTGGCCGGCATGGGGGCGGGCGCGTGCGGGCGATGGCTTTCGGATTTGCGGATCACATAAATGTAGTCCAACGTCGGCGTCGTCACGTCGCGCGCCAGAACCAGGGCGTCAATCAGCCGAAACTCGGGATCGAGGATCGCATATTGGCCGGGCGACTGCACCGCGCCCATGATCTCCACCGTTCGTCCGCGCGGCTCGGCAACCGTCACCGACACCGTCGCATTGGCGATGATGTTTGCCGTCCGATACGCGCTGGCGATTGCCTGTTCAAGCTCGTACTCCGTCAATCCCTCGGCGCGCACCGGACCGATATTTGGAAGGCTGATGTTGCCGCTCTCGGTCACTCGCGCGGTCTTGATCGTGTCCAGCCCGGGGCCGTTCAAATCGGAAATGCTGATCTGCAGCAGGTCGTTTGCGCTGATGGCATAATCCTTGGCGCTGGTGACCATGTCGGCGGCGGTGGGCGGTTGGGCATTCACGAATTCCGTGTTGCCCGGCTCGTCGTTGGGATCGAGCTTGTACAGAATCGGCACGACCAGCGGCTCGGTGGGGCTGCCGCCGCGAACGGTTTGCGATGGGTCAATAAGCCCAGTGGTGTCGCAGCCGGCGAGGATTCCCGCCACGGCGACCGCCACGCTCCCGGCAAGCAGTTTCGCCCGGCGCGATTGAGCCCTGGCGCCGCTGCCCGCGCTGCGATGACTGATGGCAAATCCCACAACACCCCCGGTAATGGCCTGGTGTCGATCCGTTTGGCTGGTTTGACGCGCAAGAGGCAAGACGCGCTCCTTTCATTCTAATGGCCCCCGTTCCAATGCCGTGCAATGGACCCGGTACTGTATCCGTAGCCGACCACGGGTTGCAAGTCCCGTTCATTAAGCGGCCCGGAGCTTTCCGGCGCCTTCCCAGGCGCCCGACGAACACAGAGCCTTGCCATACTATCGGAACCCGCATGCCTTGCGGCACAGACGTTTTGCCCCGAATCCCCTCGGAACGCGCGGCCTCGATTGAATTTCCGAGTTATCGGGCGATTTGGTCCTCACCAGTCAAGCCGACGACGAGTGGGTGATCGTGAAGAATCCCGGCGCCGCCAATCAATCCGTGTCGGCGCTGCCGCTTGCGGATGCAAAGCGCAACGCGTTACGCGCCTCAGGTATGGCAAACGACGATGGTGTCAAAACGGGAAGCGGCAACCTCAGTCGTGACACGGGCGTCCCGCCCGTGCGGATGGTTCGCAGGGGTAGAAAAGTCACGGTCACTGGCGCTCAATAACATCAGGCACGGGCGGGACGCCCGTGTCACGATGAAAGTTGCATTCCCCCCCAACTCAAAAATCGCGTGATTGCGCAACGTGACTTTAGAGCTTGTGAAGATTCCGCTGCGTAACGACCCGTATGTTATTTGCCGGCACGGCGGGGACGCTGGGCGTTGGGGCCGCCAGCGGCGTGGCCGGCGATTTTCGGGCTCCTGTTTGGGATCGTGTCGAAGTCACGGCGAGGGGCGCGGCAATCGCGGCGTTGGTAACGACCGCGGGAGACGCTGACTTCAGCACCAGCGCGCTGATGGCCGCGGGCGCGGCCGGGGCGGCGGGCAGAGACTTGCCGAAGTCATTGGACAATGCCACGAAGTCGGCGAAATCGATTTTGCCGCTGCCGTTGAAATCCAGCAACGGGTTGGCGGCGGCGGATTTGCCGAAGTTGTTGGAGACCTGCACGAAATCCGCGAAGGCAACGGTTCCCGAGCCGTCGGAATCGCCGGGCAGGACGTTGAAATCGAAGACGAACGGCGACGCCGTTCCATCCCCAGATGGGAACTGGCTGCCGCCATCGGTCCAGGCGCCGTTGAGGTCTTGGCCGTCGGCGTTTTGCACGGTGGCGGCGACATCCAGTTTGAGGCGGTCGGCGGCAATGGGCGTTGCCAGGGTCCAGGTGGCCGTGTAGGTCGAGGCATCGTAGCTGAACCCCGCGATTGCGTAGGATGGCACGTTGACGCCCGCCAACGTGAGGTCGCCCTGTTGCACGCTCACGTTTTCGTCGAAAATGACGCGCACGGTATCCAGGTTGGACCACGGCAATGCGCTGGACTGTTTGGCGCCGGTGGGGATGGCGTATCCATTGGTGCCCAGTCCCGCCGTCGCCAGGTCCGCAAGGTAGGCCGGCGTCCAGGCGCTCCCCAACACGGTGATGCCGGCGACGTGGGCCGGCGCGAGCGGAGTTGCCGAGACCTCGGAGCTCGCGGCGCTTTCGCCGCCGGGGTCGATGGCCGTCACCTTGTAAAAGTATGCTTGTCCATCGGCAAGGCCGGTGTCGGTGAAAGTGGGGTTGAGTAATGCGCTGCCGACCAATTGCGTCTCATTGCCGGCGGCGGTTCCGCGATAGACGTTGTAGGTGAGGGTGGCGGTGTTTCCCGAGCTATACGCGGGCGGCGTCCAGTTGAGCGTGACCTGCTTGTCAGCGCCGGCCACGGTCAGGCCAGACGGAGGCAGCGTGAGCGTGGCGGTGTCGGTGCCGGCGAAGTCGTTGTAGCCGGCGATGTTGTACGCCTGCACATGATACTCATATTCCGTGCCGGGCGCAAGGCCCGTTCCGCCAAAGCCATTGTCCACATAGCTGGTGGTGTTGGGCGGGAGGTTGGCGATGACATTGAAGTTGGCGCCGGCCACGGCGCGCAAAAGGCGGAAGCCATCCTCGTTATTCGAATTATCCTGCCACTCCACCGTGATTTGCGTGGTGGTCGCGGAGACCTCCTGCATATTGGTCGGCTTATTGGGGGGCGTGGGCGTGGTAATGGTGAAGGGCGCCGAATACGCGGAATTGGCGGCAAAGTTCAGGGCGCGGATTTCGTAGGTATAACCTTGACCGGGCGTCAGGGCGGTATCGATGTAGGTGGTGGTATTGGCGGGCAGCGTGGCGAGGCTGGTGAATCCGCCGCTGCCGATCTCGCGTTCAAGATCGAACCCGGTTTCGTTGTTGGAGTTGTCGATCCATGAGAGGTTGAGCTGCGTGGCGGAAGCGGGGATGGCCGTCAGGCCCGACGGCGCTTTGGGCGCGGTGCCGGAATAAAGCTGGGATTGAGGGACAATCTGCAACGGGGTCGAGGTGCTGGACCAGAACAGCTGCGCGATATCGGGGCCGCCGCCCTGGAAGAAATCCATCTCGATGGTGTATTCCTGCCCGGCGGACAAGGCGATGGAGCCCGAGTCGGACGTCTGGCCATGATTGGTCCAGTCGTTGATCAGTTCCTGGCCATTGACGAACAGCCGCACGCCATCATCGCTTTGAGTATTGAAGGTATACGTCTGGGAATATTGGGCCTGGATCTTTCCTGTCCATTTCGCCGAGAAGTTGGTATTGCCGACGGCTGGGGCGGGGGCGTAGTTGGGCCATTGGGAGGTTGAATCGATGAACGGATCGACGCGCGTCACGGTAGGCGTGCCGGTCAGGTGGTTCCCATTGGTGTCGATGTAATACGAAGCGGCCAGCCCGTCGCCGGTGCCGGTCGGAGGCGCCTGAGGCGTGGTGACGGTGAAGACATTCGTATACGCCGAGTATGACCCGCCCTGAAACAAGTTATAGGCGCGGACGCGATAGTAGTAAGGCGTGGTGGACAGAACGGTGTTGTCGGTATACGTCGCCGAGTTGGCGCTGGCGGTGCCGATCTGCGTCCAGTTGGTTTGCCCATCCGGCGAGCGCTCGACCAGGAATTCGCTCTCGTTGTTGGAGTTGTCCTGCCAGGTGAGCGTGACATTGTTGTAGTTTGGGGCGGCGCCGGTGAGCAGGCTGGGGGCAGCCGGAGCGCTGGTCGCGGGGGTCGGCGGCCCGTAAACCACCAGTGCATTTAGAGTGCCCACCATCACTCGGCCATCAGCCACCGTCGGCACGGAAAACTTCGTGGCTGGATTGAGCGTATCGCGGCCATTGGGGGCCGAGTTGCTCGTCCACAATTCATTGGAAAGATTGGTGGCGTCGTAGGCGCGCAGCGTGTTGGAGCCACGATCGATCACCCAGACGATGGCATTCGTCGTTCCGTTGGCCGAGATGCTGGGTGTGCCGTTAAGGGAGCCGAAAGTATCGGTGGTTTGATGGGTGGCAACGGCACTGAAGGCGCCGTTGCTGACGGTGAATTGCCGGCCATTGCCGCCGTAGCCGGGGAAATAGTACAGTGTGCCCGACGTGCCGCCCGCGCCATTGAGGAAAAAGGCCGGGGTATTGAGCGAGCCGTTGATCCCGGTGCCGGCGGTGGAACTGTAGGCCTGCTCCTCGACGATGTTATCCGTGGTGGCGCTGAACCCGCCCATGTGATCGCGGTCGAGCAGATAGATTTTGCCTTCCTTGCCCGCGCCAACCAGCAGATGCGGATGGGCCGCGCTGCCGACGGCATCGGGCAGCAGGACCGGCGCGCCCGAGCCCAGATCGGTGTCGCCGCCGTTAAGCGTGGCATTGTTATACGGCGAGAAATAATCGGAAATTTTCATTCCCCAGCCATTGACGTTTTGCTTGGTGGGGCTGTTGTTGACGGTATCAGCGGTGATTTTAATGAAGCAGTCGCCGTAGTCGGCATCCTGGGGGGCGTATTGTCCATTGGGGAAATTCGCGGAGCTGGTGTTGAACGATCCGTTGCCGGTCTCGGCGAACAGGTTTCCCGACGAGTCCGCGACGAGCACGCCGCCGGCCATCCATATCCCGCCCAGCCCGCCGTTGGGCGTGGTGTTCAAAGCTCCGTTCAGTGCGAGCGTGGAGGGATCATAGCGCAATACCCAGCCGTGGTACGGGCCATTATCACCGTGACTGGCGAAGGAGAGATAGATGCTTCCGTTGACGAGTGTCACGCCCGGCCGATCCATGGCGCGCATGGCGTTGAAGTAAACGCGGGAAGTTCCGCCCCAGGTTGTGGTTCCCTGGCTGGAGATCGATCCATCGCCGGTGCCGTTCACATATGGATCGGTGCCCGTGCCGGTATCGGTAACACGGTAGGTGTAAGCGCCATTGGCGTACATGGTGTCGCCGATCACCGCGCTGGCGGCGATGGCGCCGCTCTGGATATTCACTTTGTAGAGCATGTAGACGTAATGCCCATTGCCGCCGATGATCTGCTTGGTCTTGGCGGTGATGTACATCATGTTGGTAGATGGATCTATCACCGGCGTCGCGGTGATGCCCACCTCCGGGCTGATGTCGCCGCTGTTCAAATCGGTTGAGGAAACAGTGGTGATGGTCGTCGCGCCGAGCTTATTCACAAGCGGGTTGGTCGCATCGGTGAGCGACAGTTTCCAAAGGACGCTGCCGCCCTGGGTGTCGATCCCGTACAGACTATCATGCTGGGTATCGACGAACGCGACGTTATGGATGCCCGGCTGGCTGCCGGTGGTGATGTTGACGCCCGGATCATACAGCGGCTGGCCATAAATCTGCCCGTCCACCGGCACGGTATATTGTTTTTGAAATTGGCTGACGTTGACCGACGCGGGGGTGAGCAGCGTTTCAGTGGAATTGACGCCGGTGCTGGCCAAATCATTGTGATAGCTGAGGACGGCGGTCAGGAGTACGCGCGATTCCAGCGATTCCACCGCCGCCCGCCCGGCGCGATGAAGCGCGCTCCTGGCGTGCAAATTCGAGCTTCCGGAGTTCCGATTGAGTCCACGACGGCGCGGCGTGAGCGCGCGGGTTGCTGCTGCCATTTTCAATCCTCCGAGGTGCCGATCAAATGGTGAAAAAACAAGGTCGCAGTGAGTAAACGCCCAAGGGAAGTCCGATTTTGAAATCCGAAATCCGAAGTACGAAATCCGAAACAAGTCCAAATGAAGAAAGCAAAAAACGCCGCGCCCGATGCGGCAACCCGTCCTCACCGGGAGCCCTCTTCGATTCTGTACGTTACGGCCATGCCGAGGGTCGCTAATTCCTCCATTCCATGACAAGCGTCTCGGCAGACGGATCGATCCTGTCAGATGGGCATTGCGACATTTAGTGGCATGGGCGGCTCGCCCATGGATGCGGTACGCGCACCGCTCGGGTGGGCTTTGCCCATATATCCGCCCGTGACATCTAAAACGCTCGAGTCGCCGTTATATTCTGCCGGAAGTCCGCAGCCGCAGCATTTCGCGGACGAAGGCGTCGGTGGTTTTGAGTTCCGGGGCGGCTTGCTTGGCGCGATCGAGCAATGCCTCGGCATCGTTGCGGCGCTCGCCCAGGGCCATGAGCGTGCCAATGGCGTCTTCCTCGGCTGGTGAATGGCCCGCGTGACCGATAGGCGTCTTGCCGGTTCCGGCGCCTCGTGGGGTGGCGAATTTGCCGCATTTCCCCGCTAATTCCGCCACAATCTGTTCCGCCATTCGTTTGCCGATCTGCGGAAGCTCCACCAGAAACCGCGCATTTTTCGTCTCGATTGCCTGCGCGATTTCACCCGCGGGCAGCACCAGGGCCTTGAGGGCCTTCTTTGGCCCAATTCCCTTAACCGTAATAAACAATTGGAAGAACGCCTTGTCCGCCGCCCTTAAGAATCCGATGAGCCGAGGCTCGATGTTTCCGCCGCCGGCATCCCCCTCAAGGTACATGATGGTGTGAAAAGTCAAGGTTTCGCCGATGCTGGGCTGTAGCAATTGCAGGTCGGCCGCAGGCACCAGCATTTCATACAGCAACGGCCCCACCTGCACATGGATCCGATCGTCCTCCAGACGCCGCAGCTCGCCGGTCAGTGCCGAGATCATGATGCACACTCCATATACAACTTTGTGATTTCTGCGCGCGAGCAGAGGAATTCCACCACGGAGGCACGGAAACACCGAGGCGCTTTTGATAATCTGGCAATTTCCTTAACACTTCGGCCGATTTCAGAGCCGTGGATTTCATCCCGCGAATGCCATCGTTGTATCACGGGCGCCCCGTGCGGGCGGTCTGGCAGTTGAGGAATTGCAGTATTGCCACTCACAAAGCACTATGCACGGGCGAGACGCCCGTGATACGACGATGTTGACTGATCTTCAAAAAATGAACCGGCGATTTCGGTTTTCCTTGCCGAGTGGGCCCGTGCTTCGAGTGCGCCTCCGTGCTTCAGTGCCTCCGTGGTTTTCTTCATTTTGCTGGCGGCATCGCCCGCGCTGGCGCAAATTGCCGCAACCGATTCAGATGCATGCCGCAGCACAGCGCCACCGCCAGCGCATCGGCCACGTCCGGCGGTTCGGGCGGGGCGGGCAGTTTCCATTGCATCTGGATCGCCCGCTGCATCTGCACCTTGCTGGCGTGCCCGTTTCCGGTGACGGCCTGCTTCACGCGATTGGCGGGGAATTGCTCAAGCTGTATGCCGCGCTTCCGCGCCGCCAGCAAAATCACACCGCGGGCATGGCCCATCATGATGGCCGTCCGCGGATGCGCGTAATGCGCGTACAACTGCTCGACCGCGCAAACATCGGGCTTATGCTCCTTCAGCACCGCCTCCAACTCCGTTTCCAGCTCGACCAGCCGATCGGCCAATGACGTTTTGATCGTCAGCCGAATCACGCCTCCATCCACCAGCGCCGGATGTCCCGGCTTGAAATCAATCACGCCGTATCCGGTGAGCCGCAAGCCGGGGTCTATGCCGAGGATTCGCACACATCACACAATACCCGCAGCAGCGCGAGTGTGAAATCTGCTAGCGTCCTGGCTGGTGACGATAAGATCGGAACTGCGCCAAGTGCGCCAAGACGCCAAGACGCCAAGACCGCCAAGAATCATAATGTCAAATATGCAAGACTTGAGCGCTCGCAGGTTAGTGAAAAATAAGGCCGCCGCCGTATCACGGGCGTCTCGCCCGTGCCGATGGCGCGGTGGTCGAAGAGTCAGGATAGCAACGATCATTTCCCATAAAAAACACAACTGCAAACTCACCTCGCTCATCAATTATCTCTCTTCTTTTCTTGGCGATCTTGGCCACTTGGCGTTCTTGGCGCATCTCTTGCGACCCCTCCACGCGCACCCACACGGGTCAACGATGTGCGCCTATTCCTTGCGCCATTCCGTTCCATCCGCCCGATCTTCCAACGTAATGCCGATGGCCGTCAGTTCCTTGCGAATCTGATCCGCCAGCGCGAAGTTTTTGCCCTGACGCGCTTCCTGTCGCAGGCGGATCAGCAATTCCATCAGTTGGCCCGGCAGCGGATCGGCCCCAGCCGGCGCGGCGGCGGCCAGCCTGGGATTGAACAAGCCCAGCACCGTGCCCAGGTTCTTGAGCGTTTGTGCTCCGGCAGCCGCCGCCGCGACAAGCTCGGGGCGTTTGTTTTTTTCGACTTCGCCGCGCTCGATGAAGACGTTCACTTCGCCGGCGATTTCATGAAGCGAGGCGATCGCGCCGGCGGTGTTGAAGTCGTCGTCCATCGCCTCCAGAAACTTCATCTTCAGCCCCAGCACGCCGCGGGCATAGTCGCCGTGACTGGATTCAATCAACGCGGATGCCGCACGGTCCATGTCGTCACCCTTTTCGGGCAACGGCTGGCCGGTCAGACGTTCAACGCGCTCAAAGAGCCGGCCAAACGTCGCCAGGCCTTTCTTCGCCGCGCTCAGGACTTCATCGCCAAAATCGATTGGCGAGCGGTAGTGCGTGCTGAGCAACAAATAGCGCACGAAATCGGGGCCGTGGCGAGTGATGAGTTCCCGCGCGTCGATCACGTTTCCCAGGCTCTTGCTCTGCTTTTCCATTTTGACCTGCCCGCCGGCCAATTTGGTGGCGATGCGGGTCAGGCCGTTGTGCATCCAGTATTTCACGAACGGCTTATCCGTGGCGCTTTCGCTTTGGGCCAGTTCGTTTTCGTGATGGGGGAATTGCAGATCGAGCCCGCCGCCGTGGATGTCGAAAGTCTCGCCGAGATATTTGAGGCTCATGGCGGAGCATTCGATATGCCAGCCGGGCCGGCCCTGGCCCCAGGGCGAATCCCACATCGGCTCGCCGGGCTTGGCCGCTTTCCAGAGCGCGAAGTCGGCCCGGCTGCGCTTGCCGGCCCCTTCCAGATCGCGCGTGCCCGATTCCTGCTCTTCGGTGCTGCGATGTGAGAGTTTGCCGTAATCGGGGTCGGTGGCCACGTCGAACCAGACATTTCCATCCGCCGGATATGCGTGTTTTTTCGCGATCAGTTTTTCAATCATCGCGATGATTTCGGGGATATGCTCCGAGGCCTTGGGAAAGCGATCGACGGTATCAATGCCGAGCATCGCCAGGCAATCGAGGTAATCGCGCGTGCATCGCTCGGCGATCTGCCGCATCGTCGCGTTCCGCTCGCGTGCCTCGACGATCAGCTTGTCATCGACATCCGTGATGTTGACGATCCAGGTGACCTTGAATCCCTTGAATTGCAGGTACCGCTTCACCGCGTCAAAAATCACCGGCCCCACCATGTGCCCCATGTGCGGCGGCTTGTAAACGGTCGGCCCGCAAACATACATCCCCACATGCCCAGGCCGCACCGGCGTGAACAATTCCTTGTGCCTGCTCAGCGTGTTGTAAACTCGCAACGTCATCGTGGAGGATGATAGCGTGAATCCGCCGCGCGGGCGAACGGGCTGCTTGGCTGGAATTGCGATTCTCCAATCCCGACGGATGCTTGCGGGCGCGCATTATTTGGCCTCCTCTCCTATGTTGTAGTTGACACACTCAACTGGAAAGGAGGCCGCGATGTCTCGCCCACGTAAGGACGGTCCATCTGCCGTCGAATCGTACAAGCTGGAGCTTCGTGACGCCATGTTAATGCCGTTCGGCTCGCCGGTTGCTTTATTATATTGTTGGGCAGGTGTACGAGGTTGAGAGATCCGGTTGGTTCAGGTGATCGATCACCTCCTGCTCGCTGGCCAGCCCCATGAAGAAGTAACCCATCATCTCCACCGTGCGTTTGTCGGGCTTCCTCCCAGTCTGCAGCTGGATGATCAGGCAGGCGATCACCGCGCAATACACTTGGATTTCCACGCCTTGCACCCGCTGGCTGAGCAGGTGCCGCATGCCCAGGATTTGCTTGAAGAAGCGGAAGAACAACTCGACGCTGTAGCGTTTCTGATAGATCAGCGCCACCAGCTTGGGGCTGAGAAAAACCAGGCAGGTGACCGTCACGTCCTTGTCCTGTAGTTCCTGTTCCATCGCCCCGGATCGTGCCACGAACCCGCCGCCAGCGCAATACGGTTTTTGTTAGGATCGTCGCCCCCGCCCATCAATCGCCGTGCCGAACGGCATTAACATGTTGAAACACCCGCGACCGCCGGCCCAACCAATTCCTTCCATTCCCACCACGCCGGATGCAATGTTACCATAGCCGTGCGTTCTCCATCATTCATCCTTTCCGCCTCTGGAGTTCCCATGCACACCGCCACAATCACCGTTTTCGGCGCCGACTGGTGCCACGATACGCGGCGTACGCTTCGACACCTGGACGACCTGGCGATCGAGTCGAAGTATGTGAACGTCGAACAAGATGCCGCCGCCATGGCGTGGGTGGAGAAGCAAAACGACGGCAAACAGAAGTTTCCCACGGTGGATGTCGGCGGCCTTGTTTTGTCGGTGCCCAGCGACGGCGAATTGGATGCGGCGCTTCGCCGGCAGGGGTTTCTCAGCCGGAAGTCCGAAATTGACGCCTTGGGCGGGCAGGCGGACCTGGGCGCGCCATGATGGTCACCAGAAGTACCAGTCGCCGGTTTTCAACACGTACAACCCCAGCAGAAAATTGGTCGCGGCGTGCATGATGATGCAGGCGCCGAGGCTGCGCGTGTACATGAGCAACCCGCCGATCATCAGTCCCCAGCCGATCGCGGTGATCCATTGCGGATGCACTGCGCAAAAAGCCACCGATACCATCAGCCAGACTTTCCAATCCCGTTCTCCCACCTCCGCCAGTTTGAAATCGTTGGGCGCCAACAGCGTTCGCCAGAGGAAATCGCGCCAGAACAATTCCTCCATCACCGGCACCAGCAGGCTGGCCCCCGCCCAGCGAATTGCGATGAATCCCCATCGGGCGGCCTGCGATTGAAACGCTTTGGCTTCGTCAAATGCCGCGCCCGAAGGATGCGGGTAGTGCGGCCAGTAATGCAGCAGCAGCTTCTCGGTGCCGATCCATTGCACGATGCCCAATACGCCCAGAATGACCCCCAGCCACCAGTAATCCCAGCGAATTTTCGTGTAATGCGGCCAGAGCAGCACCAGCAACACCGCCGCGAGCACCGTCTTGGTGACATATGAAGCCGGATACCACGTCGGCCACCAAATGCCCGCCTGCGTCAGCAGCAGAAACGCCGCCATGGGTAGCAGGTAGGAAAAATCATCGCGCAGGCGTGGTGCCATGAAAACCAGCTTTTGGGATACGAGTTGAAATTTGATTTATAAACTCGTCGTATCACGAGCGTCTCGCCCGTGCATGGTACTTTAGGATTAGAAGTGCTGGATTTGCTCTACTACCTCGCCATTCGCACGGGCGAGACGCCCGTGAGACGTTGACCGAATCCGTGAATTAGCCCACCCACTCTATATTCGGCTGAAGTGTTACGAATATTCCTCCGAATCTTTGCGCCTCGTTGTCTCTGCGCGAGTCTGCTGTTGATCGCGCCCAGTACCGCGATTGAGGATTACGCTTCACCCCGCGGCCGAAACAGCGCGAAACTGGCGGTATGGCCGTGGATGAAGTTTTTTTGGCCGACCGGGCCCAGTTCGCCCGCCGCGAAAAAGCCGGCCACGGGCGTATTCGGCATGGCCCGGCGGGCGGCGGTGATGTCATGGCAGGGCTGGGCGAACAGGCTGGCGCCCCGGCCGTTGCAACTGAAGAGCAGGCCCCCAGCCGCGGGCGCAGCTGCTTTCTGGCCCTCCAGCAGCAGCAATAAGTCCTCGTCCGCCGTCGCGGCATCGCGCACATGAAACTGCACGGTCTGGCCCGTGCGCATGTAGTCTGCCAGCGAGATCGACCCGCTTTCCTCATCTACGCCGATGATGTTTCGGACCAGGAAATCGCCCCGGCCAAACTGCTCGCGGTATTCGCTGATGGCGCGACCGACCAACAGCCCGTTTTGCAGCAACTGCTGCTCGTCGTCGCTCATCGCGGCAACGACATCCCGCAGCGCCTGCATCGCGGGACGGCCGCCAAGCTGCTCGATGACGTTATCATGCGATTTGGTGATGATGAACGGCTTGCCGATCGGCCGGCAGCCCTGGCTGACGATGGTCTGGATTTCGATGGGGCCGCTGAGACTGATGCCGACGAAGCCTTCGTCGAAGGTTTCATCGTTGCGCACCAGCACGTTCATCCCGGCGTTGCGCCCGCCGCTGGTCATCCCGCCGATGAGCGGCAGGCCCGGCGCCGCCGATTCCAGCGCGGCCAGAAATGGATCGAGCGGCGTGGTGAACGGATCGCCAAACCCGATCAGCGCCCGCGTTTCCTTCCCGATACCCAGCCGGTTTTGCAACTCGGCGGCATCTTCAATCGCCTCGCGCCACGCCGACCGACCGGCGATATGAAATGGATGCACGCGCACGCCCGGAAGCGACCCGGCCAACACCGCGATCCCCGGAAGCTGCTCGATTTCCCGCACATCGCCGATCACGCCCTGGGCACAGCAACCGATGGCGCATTGCGGATCGAGCTCCAACCAGATCCGCTCGACAATCCGCGCCGCCGCGTCGCGGTGGTGCTCGGTGAAAAACACAAACGCGACATCGACATCTCCCGCCGACTCGCGCACCTCCCCGATCGCCTCCTCGACGGCATCGTCCGAGTTCTCCTCGTCACTGGCGCAAGAATGAAATCGCAAAGGCAAACTCCTTTACGCCCATTCTTGCGTGGAGCGGAGCATCTTTCAATGGCAAATTCCAGAGCCGCCCGCGATTGCGAATTGACGGATGTGATGCTCGATAACCTCGTCGTATCACGCTACGCCGTGAACCATCTTCGCTGTGTTTTTCACGCAAAAGGTTATGGGTTCACAAAATAAGGCCTCCTTGACCATGATGATGTTATATCAATCAACCTGGCAAGGAGGCCGTGATGTCGCGATCCAAAAGCCGGCAGTCGTCGCGTCGAGTTGGCAAACGCGGGTGCGGGAAACAAACCACCAAAAAACAGACCCGCCCGCGGCGCAAGCCATGCGACAAACAACCAGTATACTCTCACCCGCTGGCGGCGGGTAT
>Ga0209483_1001355_pt1 | contig 18674 bp, 16 predicted proteins | sample NGEPerA_FD_184508 | JGI IMG/M metagenome (GOLD analysis project Ga0209483, IMG submission 184508) | Arctic peat soil microbial communities from the Barrow Environmental Observatory site, Barrow, Alaska, USA - NGEE PermafrostL2-A... | ecosystem: Environmental > Terrestrial > Soil > Wetlands >... | reverse complement strand
CCATGAAATCGACCTCGACCGGGAGTTCAATGGCGCGCATCAGATCGGACATGAAGTTGATGGCGCCCTTGAGAACACCCACCAGCAACGGGGGCTTTTCGGCGTAGTCACTCGTGATCTGGCGGCCCAGCTCAAGCACGCGGTCATGCACGTCCTTGGCCGAGACGACGACCTCACCGAGGTCGTGTTGCGCCCACAGTGCGGTGAAGTCGTTGGAAGAATGGCTACCCATGCCCCGACAGCGTACCTGTTGCCACTACTCCAACGTCAGGTGTTGGTCTCTTCGTGACAGTCGACGTCCGCCGCTCAACTCCGTCGCCACGGCCTCACCACTGACCACGTCGATCGCTCGTTCGACCTCGGCCGCACTCGGCGGATGGCTCCCGTCACCCTGGTCGACGCCACGCAGTTGAACCCGCAACCACCGTCGCAACCGAGCGCGCGGCCACGCTCGCAACACCCGACAGTCGGCGTCCTCCAGTGACACGGCGCTGTCGTCCAGCGCGAGTTCGTCAAGCCACGTGCGTTCATCGTGCAACAGTGCCGCCTGGCGAGCCAGAATCGGCACGACGTCGCGACCCGCGACGTCATCAAGCAGTTCAATCAATTCGTGCCGGACCCGGTTGCGCCGAAAGGCCGGACTGTCGTTCGTCTCATCGTGCAGCGCGACGTACCGCGTCGATTCGACGAACTCGTGCAACGAACTTCGACGCAGATCCCGCAACGGCTTGGTCGAATCGTTCACCATCGGCGAGAGTCCGTCGAGCCCCGCGCCGCGCAGCATGTTCAACAGCACCGTCTCCGCGAGATCGTCCATCGTGTGGCCGGTGAGGACGCTCGGGGGCATCGCCGCGCGACGAGCAGCCCGGGCGCGGGATTCAAAGTTCGCTCCGATTTCGACGACCACATCGTGGCGAACGTACGTGACGTCGAGCTGCTGACAGATCCCCTGCACGTGATGGGCGTCGTCACCGCTCGTCGGACGCGCGTGGTGATCAACGTGGTGCACGGTGACGTCCAGACCGGCCTCGAGCGCGAGCAAGAGTAGTCCGAGGGAGTCCGGTCCACCGGAGACGGCGAGGTCCGCGTGCGTTCTCGCGTCGGCGAAGTGGCACTGGTCCAGCAGTCCGGAGCTCATTGGCTAGAGGTTAGGCAAGCGCCCGTCGCACGTGACGGACACGATTTCGATCAAAGAGACGCGCGCCGAGATAACTCGATGCGGCCAGCGCGGTAATCCAGAAGCTCACGGGCCCGCCGATCCACACGCCGAAGAACAGTCCGGCCCAGGCGCTCCCCAAGGCGATTGCCATCGCGAGTCCCGTCGCTCGAAGCGGACGACTCGTGAACACTTCGGCGGCCGCGGCCGGCGCGACGAGAAGCGAGAACACGAGCAGGACACCGACGATCTGAATTGCGACGACCGTCGTGATCGCGAGCAGCGCCATGAAGAGCAGCGACATCGCGCGTATCGAAAGACCTCGCGCCGCCGCCGACTGCGCGTCCACCGACGCGAAGAGCAGCGGCCGATACGAGAGTGACACGACGAGCAGGACACCGAGGGAGAGCGCGGCGACGAGACCGACGTCATCCCACGTGACGCCCAGGATTTGACCGAAGAGTATCGAGTACGTGGCGTTGGCGTAACCGCTGTAGAGCGAGATGAAGAGGACACCCAGGCCAAGAGCGGCGGTCAACGTCACGCCGACCACGGCGTCGTTCTCATCCAGCGACGCTCCCCCGATACCGATGAGCAGTCCCGCGCCGAGACAAAAGACCAACAGTCCGACGATGGGCGAGAGTCCTATCAGCACGGCGCCCGCGGCGCCCGCGAAGCCGACGTGGCCAATGGCGTGGGCCGCGAACGCCTGGTGCCGAAGGACGACGAAGTAGCCGACGGCGCCAGCCGCCAGGGCGACTGCGCTCACCGCGTAGAACGCGTGCTGCACGAACGGCGTCGAGAGGAGATCGCTCAAGCTCACGACGTCTCTTCCTCGTAGACCTCGCGGAGGTGTTCGTGCGCCTCTTCAGCGTGCGTGAGGCCCTGGGGGTGCGGATGGGGGTGCGGATGCGCGAACTCTTCTTCAAGTCCGACGATGACTCGACGTCCCCGCGGCGTGACAATGATCTCGATCGGATGTCCGTAGAGTTCACTCAACACCGACTCGTTCACCACCTCGTCGACCGATCCACTGCGCACCTGTCGCCGGGCGATCCACAAGACTTGATTCACGATTGACGCGAGCGGATTGAGGTCGTGCGCGACCACGACGACGGCCGCGCCGGTCGTATCGCGAATCAGGTTGATGAGGTCGACGATCTCCGCTTGCGCGGCGAGGTCCAGGGCCGCCAGCGGTTCGTCGAGCAACAGCAGTTCCGGACTGAAGACGGTCGCGTGCGCCAGCGCAATGCGCTGACGTTGCCCGCCCGAGAGGCTGTGGAGCGGCTGATCACAAAAGGACGTCGTGCCCGTGAGCGCGAGGGCCCGTCGAATGACCTCTCGTTTGCCTTTATCGCGGCCCCAGCCGAAGCGTGGACCGTCAAAGCCGAGACCGACGTAATCGCGCCCCGTCATGGTCGACGTCGTGTCGGCCGCGCGAGATTGGGCCATGTAACCGACTCGTCGATTGCCCCGATGCGGTGCTTCACCAAACACGCGCAGCGATCCCTCACTGAGTGGCACGAGGCCGAGGATCAGGTTGAGCAGCGTCGATTTACCCGACGCGTTCGGTCCGAGGACGGCCGTCATCGTTCCCGGCTCGACGGCGAAGGTCGCGTTACGCCAAATCGTGCGCCCACCCAGGACGACGCCGCCGTCACGCATCTCCAACGTGCTCACTTCAAGCAACCCTCGATCTTCAAATCGTCCTTGATCTTCGTGACGACGCCGTTGATGAATCGAACGTAGTCCGTGCCCCGCATCGTCTCGGTCACCTTGATTATCGGCACGTGCGAGGACTTCGCCTGAGCGGCCAGTTCATCCGTGAGCGGCGTCGCGGTCTGGATGTTGTCGATCAGAAAGGCCGGATGCTTCTTCAACTGATCCAATGCCGTGGCGAGATCGCGCACCGAGGGGTCCACGCCGTTACCGACTGCTAAACGCAGGGCCTCGGGCGTTACGATGTCGAGCCGCGCGTCCTGCAACAAATACGACGTGACGTCTTCGGTGGCGGCGACCTTGACGTGATCGCAACTCGCCGCAAACGTTTCGACGTCGCTTTGGATCGATTCGAGTTGCGCCAGGAGTGCGGCGGATCGAACCTTGATGTTGGAGAAACCGTGTTGGCGTTCGAGCACCTTGGTCAGCGCCTTCACAAATTTGATCGCGGCCAACGGGTTGTAGAAGAGGTGGGGATTCTTACCCGGCGCCACGCCCATCAGTTTCCCGACGTTGACGACCGAGCCCTTGGCGCCTTGCGCACTGACCAACTGTTCGAGCCACGTGTCGTAACCGGCGCCGTTCTCCAAGACGACCGAGGCCTTGGCCACGTTCGCCGCGTCCGAGATCGTCGCCTCGTGCTCGTGCGGGTCGGCGTTGGGGTCCGTCAGTAACGACACCACTTTGGCGTCGGAGCCAACGAGTTGATGCGCGAGCGCGCCCCACTCTGTGACGCCGGAGACGATCAAGGGCTTGTTGGATGCGTCAGCGACGCCGGCGCTGAAACCGAATGACGCGACAGCGACCGCAAGAACCAGGAGAAGTCTTTTTGGAATCATTCCAATTATGCTACCTAGAATGATTATAGAAAGCAAGTCGCCCACGGGTAGGCTTCGAGCGTGAGCACCTCGCGAAACACCGTCCAGCGCCGAGAAGTCATCGGGGTTTTGAGCCAGGTGCCTGGTTTCGTCAGTGCTCAGGACCTCCACACGCTGATCGAGCGTGAGGGCGGCCATATCGCGCTGGCGACCGTGTACACCCAGCTCAAGAAGCTCGTCCAAAACGGTGAGGTCGACGTTGTCATGACCGATCGCGGCGAAAGCCTCTACCGACGCTGCGTCGTGGAATCGCACCACCACCACCTGTCGTGTCGCCTCTGCGGCGCGACCGTCGAGGTTGATGCTCCCGAACTCGAAAAATGGTCGCACGACATCGGAGAGGCGTTCGGCTATCGGGAACTTCATCACGTCGTTGAATTCAACGGGATCTGCTCGTCATGCCCGTCGAACTAACCCTCTCACCGTCGCAGCTCGGGGTACTCAACGTCTATCCCATCGAGTTCGCTCGTCACTTTGGCGTCCGGGTATTCGTGACTGACCGTACTGGTGGCGTGAGCCCCGCCCCATACGAATCGTTGAACCTCGGCGACCACGTCGGCGACGAACCAGCGAACGTTCAGGAGAATCGCCGACGCGTCGCTGACGCCATCGGCGTTGAGACGAACCGCCTCGTCATCATCAATCAGGTCCACAGTCGCGACGTCGTGGACGTGAATGAGGCGACGGCCGAAAGCGTCGGCGACGTCATCATTGACTACGGCGACGGCTTCGCCGTCGCCGTGTTGGTCGCAGACTGCCTACCGATTCTCTTGGTCGACGAGGATTCACCGACGCTCGCGGTGGTCCACGCCGGATGGCGAGGCCTCCAAAACAACGTGCTCGAGAGCGCGCTCGAACACTTCGAGCACCACGACGCGGTGCACGCGTTTCTCGGTCCGTCGATCTCCTCCGCGTCCTACCAAGTCGGCCCGGAGGTGGCCGAGCACTTCGCCAACGTCCCCGGGGCAGTGACGCCCGACACCGGTGATCGTTCCCGACTCGATCTGCGCGCCGTTGCCGTCGCCCAACTCCTCGCGCTCAACATCACCGACCAACACATCACCGTGGCCACCCAGTCAACCGACGGAGGCGTGACGTTCTTCAGTGACCGCGCGGCGCGCCCGTGCGGAAGGTTCGCGCTCGTCGCGCGTCGGGTCATCGCGTGAAGCAGCGTGCCGAACTGTTTCGTTACGTCGGCCTCGACGTGTCCTCGGACACCCTCACCGGGATCTACGACCTCGACGGTCGGACGTTCGTTGAAACCGTCACGTTCGAAGGAGTGAAGTCACTGGAGGCGCCCGCCGTGGTCGCGCTCGCTCAACTCTGGTACCTCATTGCCGGGCTCTCGTACTACAAGGCCGGGGCCGCGCGCCGAATCGACGTCGGTGTGACGCCGCTCGGGACTCACGGCCGACGACTGTTCAAGGCCGCGCTCTCCGACGGACTTGGCGAGTTCGCGTATCGCAATCAGATCCCACTGAGTGACGTCACGATCGAAGGGCTAGTCGGCGTCGAAACATACGAGCCGTTCGTCGACACGAATCGAGTGCTTACGCCCTTCGGCGGCGGCATCGACTCGGTGGTGACGGTCGAGAATTTGCGCGGACGCGTCGATCAGACGCTCTTCGTCGTCAGTCCGTCGTCGGGCCGCTTCACGCCACTCGAAGAGACCGCCGCCGTCACGGGTCTCGACGTCATTCGGGCCTCGCGCACGCTCGATCCGCAGATCGTGCGAGGCGACGAGTCCTTCTTCAATGGGCACGTGCCGGTCACCACCATGGTGACATTGCTCGCCGCGGTAGCCGCGCTCGCCTCCGGCCGCGGTGGCGTCGCGCTCAGCAACGAACACTCATCATCGATTGCGAACCTCCGCTGGTACAACTCGGACATCAATCACCAATGGAGCAAGTCCTGGAACGCGGAGAATCTGATCGCCACCGCGATCGCCGAACGCGTGGGGAGCGAACTCGTGGTGGCGAGCTACCTGCGCGACCGCAGCGAACTGTGGGTCGCCCAGGAATTCAGTGAACTCGAGCAGTACCACCACGTCTTTCGAAGTTGCAATCGTGCGTTCTCACAGGTGCCGGGAGAACGCGCGTCGCAGTGGTGTGGCGAATGCGACAAGTGCCTGTTCGTCAATTTGGTATTGGCGCCGTTCTTGTCGCGCCCAGCGCTCCGCAACATCTTCACCAGCGAGCCGCTGAGTGACCCCGCGCGAGTTGAGCAGCTGCGCACTTTGGTCGGACTCGGCGCCGAACACAAACCGTTCGAGTGCGTCGGCGACCCCGACGAGAGCGCCGTGTCACTCACGGAAGTGAGTCACCACGAGGAGTGGCGCGACGTGACGGTACTGGACGTGTTGGCCAGGGAGTTACGAACCGAGAAGGAACTCTCTGACCTCCTCGAACCACAAGGACCTAGTCGTGTCCCGACCAACTGGCTTCGCTGACCTCGCGGGTAAGCGCGTCGGGGTCTTTGGCTACGGCGTCGAGGGTCGCGCGACGCGGCGCCGCGTGGAGGGCGTCGCAAGCGCGATCGTGCTCGTCGACGACTCCGGCGTAGACCCGGACGTAATGGTCACGAGCGACGGCGGTCTCGACGCGTTGCGCGGATGCGACGTGGTCTTGAAGAGCCCAGGGATACCGCGTCGTCGCGACGACGTCCTGGACCTCGAACGAAGTGGCGTGACGGTCACGTCGTCACTGAATCTTTGGCTCCACGACATCGATCGCTCGCGCGTCGTGGCGATCACCGGTACCAAAGGGAAGTCGACGACGACGGCCCTTACGACGTTCTTCCTTCAATGCCTTGGCGAAGAAGCGCTGCGACTTGGCAACTTCGGTCAACCACCCTACGACCCCGACCTCGACGTTTCAAAGGGGTGGCTCATCCTCGAAGTCTCGAGCTTTCAGTGCGTCGACATCGACGTGGCGCCCGGCATCGTGGTCGTGACCTCACTCGGGGCGGATCATCTTGATTGGCACGGGACGCTCGAGGAGTACCGGCTCGACAAGCTTTCTCTCACGCGAGCAAGCGGTGACCATCGCACGCTCGTTGCCGAGAACTCGACGATGCACGACTACTCCAACGTGATTGGAGGCGACGTGACGTTTGTGGCAGCCGACGAGACGAAGCTCGCAAGCTCTTTGGGGCTCTTAGGCGCACACAACAACGCCAACGTCGCCCTCGCGCTCTACTGCGCTGCTCTCCTCACCAACCGAAGTGTTGACGACGTTCGCGCGCGGGTGCTGGACGCGTCCTCGTCGTTCGAGCCACTTCGCGGCCGACTGACGCCGGTAGCCAGCGAAAACGTTAACGGCGACACGCTGCGATATGTCGACGACGGACTGGCGACATCGGCGCTGCCGGTGGTCGCCGCGCTGGAGGTCTTTGCTGACGACCCGGTCGCCCTCATTGCCGGAGGATTCGACCGCGGCGTCGACTACGGGCCCGTGGCCGAGGCGGTTACCGCACGACGACCACTGACCGTATTGATCGTCATGGGAGAGGCCGGCACTCGAATTGGCGAAGAGGTAGCTCGGCTCTCCCCGGAGATTCCTCAGATCGCTGTTACCTCGATGCGCGACGCAGTGAGCGAGGCTCGCCGCGCACTCGGTACGGGCGGCGTCGTTCTCCTCTCACCCGGTGCGCCGAGCTTCGACCAGTACAAGAACTGGGAAGAACGATCCGAGGATTTCACGAGAATCGTCTATGAACTCACGGAGAACTAGCGGCGTAATACTGCATCACCCCGCACTGAATGGAGCCTGGGAGGAGATTCGAACTCCTGACCTACGCATTACGAATGCGTTGCTCTACCGACTGAGCTACCCAGGCGCAAGCAGCAACTCTACCTGATTGGTTGCCGCGGGCGACTTCGAGAAATCTCAGAACTCCATCAACGAGAGCATGAGGTCGTTCAAGAGCAGCGTCTCATCGACGTTGGATGAGAGTCGTCGTGTCGCCTCGCTCAAGACCCCGATGGCTCGGATCGACGCCCCAACGCGGTACTGATCGCGCGCGTCGCCGAGTTCGCTGCCCTCAAGGCTCTCGACCATGCGGTCGCGGTACACGTTGGTCAGTGCGGTGAGTCCAAAGCGCAATTCGTCGATTCGAAATCGCCGCTGCTCGCGCTTGAACTGCGCCTCCGTGTCGCGTCGATTTGAAATCGATCGCTGCCCCATCTGCCGTGCCTCTCGAACACGCAACTCCATCTCCTCGTCCTGGATCTGTTGCAGTGGTGCGATCGCGTCGTCGAGGGCTCGCGCAATCTCGGTGGCGAGCGCGGCCGAGGTGGCCGGCGTCCCATTCAGTCGATCGGGGACCGATCGCCACTGCGCGATGCGCTGGGCCAGTTCGTCGTCGCGTCCGAGGATTCGCGCACGCCGCAGGTTGCCGTTGGCCGCGCTGGCCGCCGCGCGCGCAGCGAGCGGGGTGGCCCCTTCTCGAATCAGCACCTCGGCGATCCCCTCTTCACTGAGTCCCTTGAGTTTCAGTTCCACGCAACGTGACGCAATCGTGTCGAGCGCCGGTGGGACGTCTTCGGCGGTCAGCAGAAAGATCGTTCGCGGCGGCGTCTCTTCGAGCGACTTCAACAGCGCCGGCGCGCTGGGCGACGCGCCCGTCGTCGTGAGTTCCACGTCTTCGATGATGACGATCTGATAGCCCGATCCGAGTGGCCGTCGTCGACTCACCCGATCCGCTTCACGCAGCTCGTCAATTCGCCACGACAGACCGGCGCGCTCGGCGAAGTAGACGTCGGCGTCCGCGTCGCTCAGCACCAATCGACAAATCTCGCAGGCGCCGCATCCGTTCTCGGGACATTGCAGGGCCGCCGCGAACGTCAACACGGTGTCGTGCAGGCTCGATCCGACGGGTCCGCTGATGAGATAGGCGTGCACCGGCGCCCTGACGTACTGACGCATCGCCGCCACCGCGGTCTCTTGCCCCACGAGGGCATCGAAGACGTCAGTCATCTCACCATGGTAAAGAGGCGAGTCGCTCGTCGACCAACACGGCGACCTCTGATTCGCTGTGCGAGCCGTCGATCACGCACCAGCGTTCGCCCCACTTGGCCGCGATCGCCAAGTACCCGTCGCGCACGCGCCGGTGGAAATCCAGGTCGGCCGATTCGAAGCGGTCGCGCGCGTCAGGGGCCCGACGTTCGTTCGCGACCTCCAGCGGCGTATCGATCAGCACCGTCAGGTCGGGTAGGCATCCGCCGATGGCCAGTTCCGTGGCGGCCTCAAGACGATCGAGGTCGACCCCGCGCCCGTAACCCTGGTAGGCCAACGTCGAGGCGAAGTATCGGTCGCCGACGACGGAGCGCCCGCTCGCGAGCGTCGGTTCGATCACGGTGCGCACGTGATGTGACCGGTCGGCCAGCATCAAGAGCGCCTCGGTGATCGGCGTCATTGACGTCGCCGCGTCGAGAACCCAGCGGCGAAGATCAACGCCCAAGGGCGTGTCGCCGGGCTCGAACGTGAAATGCGCGTCATGAAGTTCCGCGACGCGACGGGCCTGCGTGCTCTTGCCGCTCGCGTCGATTCCTTCGAACACGACGAAGGAGCCACGGCCCATCAGTCGTCCGTGTGCGTCGCCGCGATCAACGCGGCGTTGGACTTCGCGCCTTGGACGACCGCCGCACGCTTGGCCGTTCCCGTCACCTTCTTCGGCGCCGATTTCTTGGTCGCCTTCTTCGCTGTCGTCTTCGTTGCTTTCTTGGTCGACTTCGTCGCCTTTCGGGGACGACTCGACGGCTCGGCGTTGCGCCGTTCGGCGAGCAGCTCACAGGCGCGATCGAGCGAGATGGTCTCGGGGGTGTCGCCGAGTCGAAGCGTGGCGTTGATCTCGCCGTCGGTGACGTAGAGACCGAAGCGGCCGGTGCGCACCACGACGTTTCGTTTCGTGACGGGATCTTCGCCAAGTTCCTTCAATGGCCCCGCGGCCGCACGACGGCCGCGCTGCTTGGGTTGGGCCAACAGCGCCAGCGCGCCCGCGAGGTCGATTGAGAAGATCTCCTCCTCGTCTTCGAGCGAGCGAGTCTCCTTGCCCCACGTCAGATACGGCCCGTAGCGACCGTTTTGGGCGATGATCGGCTCCCCCTCGGGGTGCTCGCCGACCACGCGCGGCAGCGATAGCAATTTCTTCGCGTCAGCGAGCGTGACGGTCTCCGGCGACATCGTCGTGAACAGCGAAGCGGTCTTGGGTTTCTCCTTCGGATCGGTCATCTCGCCGACCTGGACGTAGGGGCCGTAACGACCAGCCTTCAAGAAGATCGGCAGGCCGGTTTCCTCATCGAGACCAAGTTCGCGGTCGTTGCTCGGCGCCGAAAGCAGTTCGAGCGCCTTTGCGACGCTGAGCGAATCGGGCTCGGTCGCTTCAGGGATGGAGACCCGCTCGTCACCGTGGACGAGGTACGGACCGTAACGTCCCGATCGAACACTGATCGGGGCGCCGTCATCAGCGACGCCGAGCGGAATCGAGTTGATGGCCGCGAAATCGAATTCGTGGGGTTCGTGCGTCATGTGCTCGAGACCGAGCTTGGCCAGTTCCGTCGTCGCTGAGGGATCGCCGAAGTAGAACTTCTGCAACCACGGCTCGAGGTCCTGATTCCCCCGGGCGATCTCGTCGAGCTCGTCTTCCATCGCGGCCGTGAACTGGTAGTCGACGAGGTCGGCGAAGTATTGCTGGAGGAGGTTGACGACCGCGAAGGCCCGAAAGGCCGGCACGAGGGACTTGCCTTTTTTCCACACGTAGCCGCGCCGATCGATCGTCTTCATCACCGACGCGTAGGTCGAGGGTCGTCCGATGCCGAGGTCTTCGAGTTTCTTGATCAACGTCGCCTCGGAAAAGCGGTCCGGTGGTTGCGTGTCGTGACCTTTCGCCTCGGCGTTCGTGACGGGCACGACCTCGCCCTCAGCGAGCGGGGGCAAGATTCGCTCCTGGTCGGCCAACTCGGCCTCGGGGTCGTCGGTCCCCTCGACGTAGGCCCGTCGAAAACCGGGGAATTCGATCCGCAAGCCGGTCGCGCTCAGTCCGACAAGCACGTCGCCGTCAAAGCCGGCGACACCGCTCAATGTAGATTCCAGACGAACCTTGTCCTGGGTCAAGCGTGCGTCGACCATCTGAGAGGCGAGCGTGCGCTTCCACACGAGGTCGTAGACCGCGAGTTCGTCGCCTCCGAGTTGGGAGTGCGCTTCGTCGAGTGAGCGAAACGACTCGCCGGCCGGTCGGATCGCCTCGTGCGCCTCTTGCGCGTTTTTCACCTTGCGGTCGTAGCGTCGCGGGGCGTCAGCGACGTAGTCGTCGCCGAACATCGTCGCGGCCATGACGCGCGCAGCACGGATCGCCTCGTCCGAGAGCGTCGTCGAGTCGGTTCGCATGTAGGTGATCCAGCCCTGTTCGTAGAGTCGCTGGGCCGCGCGCATCGTTCGTTCCGGATCGAAGCGGAGTTTGCGACTGGCTTCGATCTGCAGTGACGACGTCATGAACGGTGGCTGCGGGCGCTGCGTTCGTGGCGTCGAAGCGACCGACGACACCGTCACCGTGGCGCCAGGCAGTGCGTCGGCGATCGACGTTGCCGAAGTCTCACTCAAGACCTGGACGTTCGCCTTGGCGTCGAGCACGCCGCTGGCGTCGAAGTTCTTTCCGGTCGCCAGCGAGGAACCATCGACTGACTCGAGCGTCGCGTCAAAGGCGTTGCCTTTTGTATTCATGGCGGCCGTGACGTCGAACCAGGTCGCCGAGGTGAAGTCCATTCGCTCGCGTTCGCGCTCGCACACCAGACGAATCGCGACGGACTGGACGCGTCCGGCCGAACGGGCCTTGTCGACCGCGCGCCAGAGGACGGGAGAGACTTCGTAACCGACGAGGCGGTCGAGGAAGCGACGACCTTCCTGCGCGTCGACGAGACGTAGGTCGAGGTCACGGGTCTCGCTCACCGCCTTGGCGATGGCGGCGGGCGTGATCTCGTGAAAGACCATTCGCTTGACGGGCACCTTGGGATTCAGCACTTCTTGGAGGTGCCAGGCGATGGCCTCCCCTTCGCGGTCTTCGTCGGTCGCGAGATAGAGCTCGTCGACCTGTTTCAGGGCGGCTTTGAGTTCAGCAACGATTTTCTTACGGTCACTCGAGACGACGTAGACCGGCTTGAAGTGGTCGTGGACGTTGATGCCGAGGCGCGCCCACTTCTCGCCCTTCACCGAAGCCGGGATGTCCGCGGCGCTCTGGGGGAGGTCACGAATGTGTCCGATCGAGGGCTTCACGATGTAGTCGGGACCGAGCATGCCCTGGATCCGTGTCGCTTTCGCGATTGATTCGACGATGACGAGGGCCCGGGCCATGCTTCTCCTTTCTCAGATTGACGCGGCGGCGCACGCCACCTCTCCTTGCGCTCTACAAGATAGACAGGTCTTGGACCCTACCGGCGTCATGCACACAGTCAACGACCCATCGGTCGCGTCAAACGCTGGGCGTGTACTGGCGATTCGCTCTTTGTTGGTTTTTAGTTTTCACCTTGCGGCGCGGCCACAATCTCGTATTGAGGATTGAGGATCACGGCTTCACGACGAAGTGACGTGACCGTGCCGCGAACGAGCAGTCGCGTACCGCGTTCGATGCCGGGGATGTTGGACCGACCCTGAAACACGAGCGTGACCGAACCGGAGTTGTCGGCAATCACGCACCGCAGTTCGTGACCACCACTCTCGTGATTGATCGCCATCGAGCGCACTCGCCCGGCGATCTCCGCGAACTGACGCTCGACCAATCCACCAATCGGTTCGGAGTCGGCCGAGCGTTGGGCCAACTTCACGTCGGCGACCAGGTGCGCACTGTCGCGCACACCGCCGCGAACAACTTCGTCGCTGCGCGGTGCCTCTTGCATAGCGCCTTCTGAGATCTTGCGCACCGCGCGATAGGGCACGATCGTGGCGGCCGTTCGCGGCACGTGCATGATGGCGGCGGCGATCGCGTCGGCGCTGCGGTCGTGCAAGAAACGCTGTAGTCGAGAGACGTAGCCTCGGCGCGGCAGGATGACCATGCAGAAGACCTCGGGGTCGCGCACGACGTCAGCAACGAGTTCCAACGCGGCGCGGTCGACGCGTCGGTCGTCGCATTCGACGATCTCGAGCGTGATCCCCGCCGACGCGGTGCCCGGCGCACCCCACTTCTCTTCGAGGCGGGCGGTGACGATGGGGTCGATGTCGAAATGGACCGCACGAATGGAGTACGCGTTGAGCGACAGACAGTAGAGAAGCGACCTCTCCGTGACGAGGTCGTAGGTGTCGACGAAGACCACGACACGGTTCATCCGGATGTTCATGGTCGCGGCCCGGCCGCTTACCGCTTCGAAGGCTCGCTCTTCGCGAACGTACTGCTTATTCAGTCGAATCAGCGCCCAGTACATGAACGGTCCAACGACGGCGATGATCCAGGCGCCCTCCTTGAACTTCACGATCAGGAAGATCAATACCACGATCGAGGTCACGGTTGCCGACAGCGCGTTCACGAAGACCCCAAAGCGCCATTTGCCGGACCGCTCACGCAAGTGACGCGCCACCATGCCCGCTCCGGCCAGCGTGAATCCCGTGAACACGCCGATCGCGTATAGCGCAACGAGCGAGTTCACACTGGCGTCAAAGACAATGATCAGCGTCAGGGCGACGATGCCCAGCACGATGATGCCGTTGGAGAACGCGAGTCGGTGGCCGCGTTTCGTCAACTGACGAGGCAGATATTTGTCGGTCGCGACGTAGTTCGCCAGGAACGGAAAGCCGTTGAAGGACGTGTTGCCACCGGTGTAGAGGATCATGATCGTCGCGACCAGCGCGACGTAGTAAATGATGTGTCCTATCCCGTGAGCACCAAAGACGTCCAGCACTTCTTGGCTGACGACGGTGGGATAGCCGGCGTCGTAGGGGATCGCGTGGGTCCACGCCGCGAGCAACGTGATGCCGAGAAGGAGGAACGCCAGAATGCTCGACATCGTCACGAGGGTCTTGCGAGCGTTCGACGACTCCGGGCGACGGAAACTGGCGACGCCGTTCGAGATCGCTTCGAGACCGGTCAACGACGAACCGCCCTGTGCGTAGGCGCGAAGCAACGAGATGAAGGCGAGACCCATCAAGACGCCGGTGCCCTTGGAACCGAGATGATGACCGATGAGGTCTCTTTGCATCGGGAGCGGGATCCGATCGAGAGAACCGGCGATCTTCCTGTAGACACCGAAGATGATCATCGCCGTCATCATCACGATGTAGAAATACGTCGGGAACGCGAAGTAACTGCCGGCCTCTTTCAAACCACGCAGGTTCCCGTAGATGAGAATCAGGACAACGCCGATGGTGATCAGCAGCGGGTAGGGATGTGCGCGGATTGACGGAATCATGCTCGCCAACACGGCGGTGCCGGCCGAGCACTGGACCGCGACGGTGACCGTGTAGTCAATCAACAAGGCGACCGCGGCGATCTGGGCGATCTTCGGACCGAAGTTGTCGCGCGCCACGATGTACGATCCCCCGGCGGTCGTGTAGTACTTGATGACGTCCATGTAGCTGGTCGTGACGAAGAAGAGAACACCGAGAATCACGAACATGATCGGCACGACGAGGGCGAACGCCGCGATCCCAATGAACGGCGTCATCTGCGTGAGGATCTCTTCGGTGCCGTACGCCGAGGACGAAATGCAGTCCGGCGCCAAGACGCCGAGCGCCACCGCGCGATGAAGGCGTTCGCCACTCAACTGCTCGGTAACGAACGGCTTTCCCAGGAAGAGTCGTTTAAGCCGGTAACCCAGCGACTCGGGATACACGTCGGCCAAGTTGGCGTGGGACGTCAGAATCAACGAACTTTTGGAAATCTGGTTATCGGCTTCTGACACTCATTCGATACTAAACGAGGCCCCTGAACCACTTTGGTGACGCCACACGCCTGGTTGCGTTAGTTGCACCTCCGTCGAAAAGTGTGTTCAGATGACGAGGTGCATATCGTTGTCGTCGGCTGTGGTCGAGTGGGATCAGAGCTCGCGATGCAACTCTCAGAAGAGGGTCACTCCGTCGTCGTCGTCGACAAAAACCGCGACGCCTTCCGGCGTTTGCACCACTTTCACGGCAAGACCCTTGTCGGTTCGGGCTTCGACCGCGACATTTTGTTTCAGGCCGACGCACGGCGAGCCAACGCGCTCGCGGCGGTGACGAGCGGCGACAACACGAACATTCTCTGTGCGCGCATCGCGCGCGACAACTACGAGATCAAGAACGTCGTGGCTCGTATCTACGACCCGGCCCGCGCCGACATCTACATGAAGCTCGGCATCCCGACGGTGGCGACGTCGCTCTGGACGACCCAGCAGGTGAAGCGATGGATCCTGCCGGCCGACGATTCGGTTGAATGGACCGCGAGCTCGGGCACTTTGCACTTGGTGGAGCGCATCGTCCCCGACGTGCTCGCCGGCAAGCCGATCAGTTACTACGACCACGGCGACAGCATCCGGGTCGTCGGACTCATTCGCGGGGGTCAGGGCCGAGTGAACATCGAGGGGCTCTTCGCCCAAGAAGACGACGTGCTTGAGTTCCTGGTCACCACCGAAGGACTCGAAGAGTTGAAGTCACTCATCGAGAGCGGCCAACGATGAGAGTGATGATCGCTGGTGGTGGCTCAGTCGGCGTCTCGATCGCGTTGGATCTCCTGGACCGTCACCACGACGTCACGTTGCTCGAGCAGGTTTCGACGACCGCCGAGCGCCTGAAGGCGATGTTGCCCGGCGTCAACGTGATGGCGGCCGACGCGTGCGAATACGCGAACCTCGCCGCGGCCGACCTGCGCAGCGTCGATGTCGTCATCGCCGCGACGGGCGACGACGAGGACAACCTGGTGATCAGTTGGCTCTCGAAACAGGAGTTCGGTGTACCGCGCGTCATCAGTCGCATCAACAACTCGCGAAACGAATGGCTCTTCAACGAGAGTTGGGGTGTTGACATCTCGGTGTCGACGCCGGCACTCATTACCTCGCTGGTCGACGAGGCCGTCGAGGTCGGCGCGATCATCAACTTGATGGACCTCGCGCAGGGACGAATGCGACTGATCGAGGTCACGCTCGCGGCGAACGCGCCCGCGGTCACCAAACACCTCACGCTCGACGAACTGCTCCTCCCCGACTCGGTGCGCGTTGTGGCCGTCGTGCGCAGCGGTCAACCACTCGTGCCTTCGCCGTCAATGCATTTCCTTGAGCACGATCATGTGATTTTGATCACTCGCGCCGACGCCACGCAAGAGTGCGCGTCGGCGTTCGTTGCGTAGTCTGCGGACAACGCAAATAGAACCGGACCTAGCATGGATGGGTGCGAGCGGCCTTCTTTGACTTAGACAAGACGGTGATCGCGAAGTCCTCGCTCGTGGCCTTCGGACCCGAGTTCCACGCCCGCGGACTGCTGCATCGACGCACGCTGGTCTGGGGAGTCCTGAGTCAGATGATGTTTATGCGCTTCGGCGCTGATGATGAGAAACTCGAGAAGATCCGCCAATCGGTCTTGCAGATCACTAAGGGCTGGGACCACTTGGAAGTGAAGAAACTGGTCGCCGAGACCATCAACGACATCATCGAACCGTTGATCTACGAAGAGGCCCTCGAACTCATCGACCACCACATGGCCCAGGGCGACGAAGTCTGGTTAGTGAGTATGTCGCCGGCCGAGATCGTCGAGCCCTTCGCCGAACTGCTCGGCATCACCGGAGCGATCTCGTCGCGTGCGAAGATCGACGAACACGGCAAGTTCACCGGCGAGATGGAGTTCTTCGCCCAAGGCGAGAACAAGGCGATCGCCATCCGCGAACTGGCCCAGAAGCGCGACATCGACCTCAATGAATCCTTCGCGTACTCCGACTCCGAGACTGATATCCCGATGCTCGAATCGGTCGGACACGCGTACGCCGTCAATGCCGATCGTCAGCTCGCCAAGGCCGCGCACGAGAGTCAATGGCCGATACTGAGTTTCACGCACCCGGTTCGGGCCCACGACCGTTCGAAGTCGCACACACCGTTTTTACTGAGTGCCATTGTGATCGGTGCGGCGGCCGTGCTCGGCCGCACGTACCAGCGCCGCTAGAGCGTTAGCAGGTCGCGCGCACCGGTGTCCGAGGACGGGTGACGCAGCTTGCTCATCGCGCGCGCCTCGATCTGGCGAATCCGCTCACGCGTCAAGTTCATCTCGGCGCCGACGTCTTCGAGGGTACGGATCTCTCCGGCCCCGTCGAGACCGAATCGCATCCGCAGGATCTTCTGCTCGCGCTCATCGAGCGGCTGGAGGAGCTTCTCGATCGCGGCCGGCATCATCTTCACGGCGGCCACGTCAAAGGGCGACTCGGCCGAGCGGTCCTCGACGACGTCACCCAATTCGGCGTCGCCGTCTTCGCGCAGGGGCTCCGACAGTGAAATCGGCTCGGAACGGAAACGCAGCGCCTCGATCAGCTTGTCCTCGGGCATCTCGCACTCGTCGCAGAGCTCCTTGATGGTCGGGGGTCGTCCGAACTTGAGTTCCAGACGCGACTGGGCCTTTTGAACTCGGGCCAACGTGTCACCGGCGTGCACTGGGAGGCGGATCGTACGACCGGTGTTGGCGATACCACGGGTGATCGCTTGGCGAATCCACCACGTGGCGTAGGTTGAGAATTTGAAGCCCTTGCGCCAGTCAAACTTCTCGACGGCGTGCATCAGACCGAGGTTGCCCTCTTGAATGAGGTCGAGCAACGGCAGACCGGAGGCCTGGTACTTCTTGGCGATCGAGACCACGAGTCGCAAGTTCGACTGCACGAAGTCGCGTTCCGCCTGGTCACCGCGGTGGACGGAGCGCTTGAGGGCCAGTTTCTTGCTCGGCGTGAGCTTGATCTTCTTGTCGGTCTCGGACGCGTCGAGCTCGGCCTTGGCTTCGCGACCCTCTTCGATGGTCTGGGCCAGGCGAACTTCATCGTCCTTGGTCAAAAGGGTGTATTGACCAATATCGGAGAGGTAGAGACGTACGAGGTCCTCGTCATCCCTATCAACGCGATCTTTTGCCATGGTTCTCCCTTGATACCCGACACCGGAGATTCCGGTACTACTAGTTATACGGGCCCACGCAACCTACCGGGAAATACCCAAACTCTCAGCGTTTCCAGCCATATCGAACGTCGTGGAGAGATCTCGGGCCAGTGTTTGCCACTCGCCATCCTCGATCGGTGCCTGGTCCTTCGCGACCTCGCCGGTCGCTCGGATCTCCTTCACGCAGACCATCGAGGCGTCATTGAACAACGCCGTCAATCTCGGATGATCCGAGAGTGCCGTGCGGGCGTCGAGCAACGAAATCAGGAGACGTGGCCCCACGACCATGGCCATGGCGTAGAGCACCATGGCGCCCGAGTCGTCGCTGGCCACGGCTCGATGAAGGACCTCATCGAGGACTGGAATCGGCGCGGTCTTTGATTCTCCGAGGTGCTCTCGCAACTCCAGAGCCAGGGCGCCGTAGGCCCGGGCCGTCTCGTAGGTGCGCACCACGAAAGCGTCATTGGACAACGTCGGCGCACTCTCGCCGAGGACCATATAAATAGTGTCGTAGCACGCGAGGAGATGCTCAGCGATCTCGCGATTCGTCGGCGTCACAAGGTCTCTTGGCGAAACGCGTTCGTGATGGGCATACGACGGTCGCGACCGAAAGCCTTTTTGGAGATCCGTACGCCCGGAGCCATCTGGCGGCGTTTGTACTCGCTGCGGTCGACCAGCCGAGTGATCTGGAGCACGAGTTCCGGGTCGTGGCCGCCGGCGATCATGGTTTCGGCGGTGGCGTCGTCTTCCACGTAGAGCTCGAGCAGCGGATCGAGCACGTCGTAGGGCGGCAGCGACTGGTCGTCGCGCTGGTCCGGTCGAAGTTCGGCCGACGGAGCCTTGG
>Ga0209483_1001352_pt1 | contig 18690 bp, 18 predicted proteins | sample NGEPerA_FD_184508 | JGI IMG/M metagenome (GOLD analysis project Ga0209483, IMG submission 184508) | Arctic peat soil microbial communities from the Barrow Environmental Observatory site, Barrow, Alaska, USA - NGEE PermafrostL2-A... | ecosystem: Environmental > Terrestrial > Soil > Wetlands >... | reverse complement strand
GTGCGTTAAAATCGCGTTTTTGTCCTTTGGGAAATCCCATGCAAGATCAGACAGCATACCCTTAAATACGTTCACTTTATTATGCAGAAGTCAATAGTTGAACATTTAGCTGGAAATGTGCCGCAGTTGAATTTTCCGTTCTGCGCTTGAGAATGATAAATGCGGATGATTTTTAATGCCAAATGCAATGGACGCGGCAAAAATCTTGCGCTTTGCAAACAAACCACATCTTACTTTGATTGAATGCCAACCAACCGTTGAATTTGGCCATCATGCTTCAATTAACATGGCAGATGTAAAATGCCAACCCCACTTGCTAGGGTGAGACTGGCCTTTGCACTGGCGAAATGAGTTTTGAGGGCAGGTTCCAGATGTAATGGCAGTTCTCGCAATAACATTCGTGTTCGATGACGCGAAAAATAATGCCGAGATGCAATAGGAGCGTCGGCAGGAAAAATTTGCGCGTCATCTGCGGATAGTCCACATGCAACGAGCCGCAATCCGGGCAATGAACCGCCTTTTGCAAGATGACCGGCACGTCCGGCTCATCGTCCAGCAAATCCATCGCATGTTTGAAAAAGCCATGTCGGACCTGAACTCGAAAAGTCGCGCGTGGCGGGCATAAAAACAAAATAAGCTGGAGTATCTTGTCATTGTAAGTTCGCGCCACGATCCCCTTATTTTTGAAAAATGCTTCGAGAATTCGTGCCTCATTTGATTCCTCAAATACAGCCACATTAACCCACGTTCTTCCTTTCATTTTGTTCATGAGTAATCATCTCGCAAGAAAAGTGCCAATTGAATTTTCCAGTCAAACTTCGATCTTGTCTAAATGGGCAAGACATTGTTATTCTTAACGTCGGTTATCCTTCGGTTTCTCGGTTAATTTTTCATCCGCAGCAGTTTCAACGCCGCCAGAAAATCCTCCGGCAGCGGCGCTTCAAACAAATTCAAAATCCACGTCAGGAAATGATTTTATCCGGCGACGGTCGCGGGTGAGGTGCGGGATATTTCGCGCGGCAGCCTGTGCGCGGATGAAAAAGTCCGGCAAAACCGGCTTGTCCTTTTCATTCGGACGGAACTGGCGGAAAGCCACGCCTGCGCGCCAGGCGTCATCAAAAGTCAACTCCAACCGCTCGAACAAACCCAGAGCTTCCTCGATGTGTTCGCGCGTCCGCGCGCCGGCTGCCAGCTCGGCAAAAGTTACGGCGCTCACCGCCAGTTGATCCTGGCGAACCCACTTTTCAATCGCCGCGACACAAGTCCGGTGCGCCTCGTGATTTTCATCCAGCCACGCGACGATGACCGACGTGTCCACCAAAATCACGGTCGCGTCCTCCGCAACAATTCTTCACCTGAACAGAAGCCATCCCAAGTTCCGGCAAAACGGCGGATGTGCTCGACGGCGGCATCACGCGCCGCCCGGTTTGTTTTTACATAATCCGCCGCTGCCCGCCGCAGGATGACGGTGGGATTGGTCTTGGCGGCGCGCGTTTTGGCGCGGAAATCCCGGGCGAGCGATTTGGGCAATCGAATTGTAAGTGTCTCTGTCATACAGGGACTGTAACACGATGAAACAGTGAGTCAAGCCCGCAATAATTTCAACGCCGACAAAAAATCTTCCGGCAGCGGCGCTTCAAACGTCATCAACTTTTTCCGGCGCGGATGGATGAACGACAGTTCCTTTGCGTGCAGCATCACGCGCGGCGCGGCGTAGTTCGTCAATTCCTTCAGCCGCGCATTTTGCCGCGCGCCGTAAGTGTCGTCGCCCACGAGCGGATGGCCGATGAATTGAAAATGCACGCGGACTTGATGCGTGCGCCCGGTGTGGATCTGCGCCTCCATCAACGTCGCCGCGTAAAGGCGTTCGAGAATCTTGTAGCTCGTGTGCGCGGCGCGACCGGAACTGTCGTCGCGCACGGCCATGCGTTTGCGGTGCGTGGGATGCCGCGCGATAGCGGCGTGGATTTCGCCGGATTCGCGCGCGGGTTCGCCGCAGACGAGCGCGTGATAAATTTTTTTGACTTCGCGCGACGCGAACTGTTCCGAGAGCGCGAGGTGCGTCTCGTCATTCTTGGCGACGACGAGGCAGCCGCTGGTTTCCTTGTCGAGCCGGTGGACGATGCCCGGTCGCACCACGCCGCCGATGCCGCTCAACGAGCCTTGGCAATGATGCAGCAGCGCATTGACGAGCGTGTGTTCCTCGTGGCCGGCGGCGGGATGCACGACGAGTCCGGCGGCCTTGTTGACGACGAGCAGCGTTTTGTCCTCGAACAAAATATCGAGCGGAATTTTTTCCGGCTGCGCCTTGGCGGGCAGCGCCTCCGGCCAATGGATTTCAATTATTTCGCCGGCGCGCGGATGGTGCGTGGACTTGGCGGGCTGGCCGTTGACGCGGACGTGGCCTTTCGCGATGAGCCGTTGCAGCGCGCTCCGCGAGGCGGCGGGAAGTTTTTTGCCCAAAAATTTGTCGAGCCGCACGCCGGGCTGCGATTGTTCGACGGTGAATTTTCCCGCGCGCGTGGACATTCAAAGTGATGAGTGATGAGTGATGAGTGACGGGCGGCTGGCTGACGGAAGAAGTTTTAGATTTTTCATGTCACTCGTCACTTGTCGTTCGTCACTGTTTTGGGCGTGTTTTCGTTTTTCCAACTGATGAGGAAAATCAGCGCGACGCCGGTGCAGATGGCGGAGTCGGCGACGTTGAACGCCGGAAAGCCCAGATCGTCGCCGCCGCGCCGCGACATGAAAAAATAAAGAAAGTCCACGACGGCTTGGCGCGTGGGCAGCAGGCGGTCGGTGAGGTTGCCAATGATGCCGCCGAAGATGAGGCCGAACGCGATCTGGCCGGTGAGCGTGTGCGCGTTGAAATGGTGGCGCGAGAAATACAAGGCGACGAGCGCAACGAGCGCGACGGCGGCAAGAATGGCGTTGTTCCCGGTGAACAGGCTCCACGCCGCGCCGGTGTTGTCGCGGTGGACGAGATCGAAAAAGCCGGGGATGACGACTTTTTCATCGCCAATCCGGAGCGTTCGCAACACGATCAATTTGGTGGCCTGGTCGAGCGCAAAAATGAAAAACGCGAGCGCGGCAATGCGGCGGTTTGGCTTTGTAAAGATGGATTGGACGGCGGACACGCGGGTAGTTTCAAGTTTCAAGTTTCAAGTTTCAAGCCGAATGAAGGCCAATGTCCGACAGCCGCCAACTTTGGACTTTGGACTTGAGACTGAAAAGACTATGTTCGCGCATGGCGCTGGTGCGAATCCTGGTGGACGGCTACAGCCTGCTGCACAAGTGGCCCGAACTGGCGGCGGGCGTGCCGCGTCATTCCGAAGCGGCGCGCGACGCGTTAGTGGAGATGCTCAAGCAATATCAGGACGCCTGCGGCACGCCGGTCACGATTTTTTTCGACGGCACGGGCGCGCGGCGCAGCCGGCCGAAAAACAGTTCTGGCGGCGTGGTGGAAGTTTTATTTTCCAACCGCAGCCAGACGGCGGATGATTTGATCGAGCGCGCGGCGCACCGGTTTCAGGATTATGGCGAGGTTCTTGTCGTGACGGATGACAATGCGGAGCGCGACGTGGCCGGCGGATTCGGCGCATCGGTGGCGAGCTGCGCGAATTTCATCCGCATGATCGGCCAGACGCTGGGGGATTTGCAGGAAGATTTGAACAAACATAACCGGGCGGCGCGGAATTCGTTCCGGCGTCCGCACTAGTTACATGAGCATTTTGACGGCATATCATTTTGTCCGCATGACATGGCGGTGGAGCCTGCTGCTGACGACGTTTTTCTTTGCCGCCGGCGCCCGGGCGGACGCGCCGGCGCCGGGGCGCTTCCTGCTGGTTTTTGAAACTTCGCCGGGCCTGAAAAAAAACCTGCCGGCGGTCAAGCAGACGCTGGACGGATTATTTTCCAGCAACCTGCAGCATGAGATGCAGGACAACGACGATCTGGCCGTCTGGACGGTGGATCAAGATTTGCACACGGGAACGTTCCCGCTCGCAAGCTGGTCGCCGGCGGACGCGGCGATGTATTCAGCCCGGCTCAAGGAATTTCTCGGCCGGCAGAAGTTCACGCGGCGCGCGAGCCTTGCCGCCGTCCAGCCGCTGTTAAACCGCGTGGTGAAAAATTCGGAGCGGCTCACCGTCTTGATTTTCTGCGACGGCCAGAGCAGTCTGCTCGGAACACCCTATGACAACGGCGTGAACGAGATAATCAAAAAAGCCGCGGCGGAAAGCAAAAGTGCGCCAAGGCTGTTCATCCTTGTCCTGCGTTCGTATCGGGGCGAGTATCTCGGCGGTTCCGTGAACCGCTCACTGCCGTTGAGTCTCCCCCGGTTTCCCGCGCCGCCCAAACCGGAACCGCCGGCCGTCAAGCCCGCGCCGGTCGCCGCGCCCGCCGTGGCTCCGGTGCCCGCGCTCGTCATCGTCGGCACCAACGTCGGCACGAACATTTCTGTTTTGACCAAGCCGGTGACCCAACCAGCACCGCAACTGGCGACAAACGCACCCGCAACGAACCCGCCGGCCAGCGCGCCAAAAATTGTTGACGCGCCTGCGCCAAGTCCGACGCCCGTTTCAAATCCGCATGCAACAGTCAAGCCCGCGCCGGTTGCCATGCCACCCATTGCCGCCGCACCCGCAGTGGCAGCGGCAGCCAACCCGCCAGCCGCGACCAATTCAACCGCCGTTGCGGCCACCCCGGTGGACACCGCAACCGACACTGGTTTTCAAAGATTGATTTTCATCAGCGGCGGGCTGCTCGTGGTGGCGTTGAGTCTGGTGATCTGGCTGGCAACGCGCTCCCGCCGTCCGCACGGCAGCCTCATCAGCCGTTCCATGCAGGACGACCCGCGCCAGCCGCCCCGGAAATGATTTCATTCTGCGCGTGACTTTTGGCTGTCAATCTGGAAAATTTTCCGTTCATGAAAACAATTCATTTACTCTGCGCGCTCGGCCTGTTTGCCGCCGTTGCCGCAGTTCAAGCCGAAGATGCCAAGATGGAAGCGAAACCGCCGGCGGACGCGCCAGGCTTCACCGATCCGGCCAAACTCACCGCGAAGGCGCCTGAAACTTTTAAGGCGCAGTTCGACACGACCAAAGGAAAGTTCACTATCGAAGTCACCCGCTCGCTTTCGCCTAACGGCGCGGACCGCTTTTACAACCTGGTTCGGTCCGGTTACTTCAAGGACATCGCTTTTTTTCGCGTGATTCCCGGCTTCATGTGCCAGTTCGGCGTCCATGGCGATCCGGCCGTTTCCGCGAAGTGGCGCGAGGCGAACATTTCCGACGATCCCGTCAAAGGCAGCAACACGCGCGGCACGATCACCTTCGCCACCGCCGGGCCCGGCACGCGCACCACGCAATTGTTCATCAACTTCGGTGACAACACCGGCTTGGACGGGCAGGGTTTTTCACCCTTCGGCAAAGTGACCGGGGGAATGGACGTGGTGGACAAAATCAACAGCGAGTATGGCGAAGGCGCTCCGGGCGGCCGCGGGCCGGATCAGAGCCGCGTCCAGATGGAAGGCAACGCCTACCTGAAAAAAGATTTTCCGAACCTCGATTACATCAAATCCGCCAGCATCATCGTTGCCGCATTGCCGCCGCCAGCCGCAAATAATTCCACCCCAAAATAATTTATGAGCGAAGTTGCCATCCTTACCACCAGCGCCGGCGAAATGGTCCTCGAATTCTGGCCGGATGTCGCGTCTGGCCACGTCGAGAATTTCAAGAAGCTGGCGAAACAGGGCTTTTATGACGGCACCTGTTTTCATCGCGTCATCAAGGACTTCATGATTCAGGGCGGCGACCCGAACACGAAAGACGATGCCAAGCAGCCATCGTGGGGCATGGGCGGTCCCGGCTATCAGATCAAGGCCGAGTTCAACGACAAGGCCCACACGCGCGGCGTGCTTTCGATGGCGCGCTCGAATGATCCCAACTCCGCCGGCTCGCAATTTTTCATCTGCCACGGCGACCCGCGTTTTCTGGATCGTCAATACACCGCGTTCGGCAAGCTCATCCAAGGCGACGACGTGCTGGAAAAAATCGCCACCACGCCCACGCATCCCGGCGACCGGCCCGTCAAGAAGGTGAGTCTCACCAGCGTGAAAATTGTTCCGGCAGACTCGGTGAAGTGACAAACTGGATTGGTGGACGAATGGACTGATGGATGAAATGGAGAACCGGCAATCAGTTTCCCATTCACCAGTCCAATCATCCAACAATTCACGAATCCGCCTGAACTCCCTGCAACCGTGGAAATCTCCCAACTCGCCCAAGTCCTGACTGCGCTCGGCTGTCCGGCGGAAAAATCCGCCGACATGGCCGCGCAACTGGACAAACGCGCCCGCCAGCTCGCCGCCGAAAAAGGCCGCAGTTACGAGGAAGCCCTCACGCACCTGTTGACATTGATGAAACAAGGCTGGGCGGCGAACAAAAATTTATGATTTGCGATTGATGATTTATGATTTGACCGTTCCGCAGCAGTTTTTATTGACGCCAATCATAAATCGTAAATCATCAATCATAAATGATTCAGCCTTGGCAAAAAATCCGCTCCAAACTCATCGGCGACTTCCGCATCTTCAAACTGCGTTCTGACATTGCCGTCAATCCGCGCACGGGCAAGGAACACGATTTCTTCGTCCTCGACAGCGTCAACTGGGTCAATGTCATCGCCATCACGCCGGACCAAAAACTGGTGATGATCCATCAATACCGCCACGGCTCCGGCACCGTGGAATTGGAAATTCCCGGCGGCATGATGGACCCGCACGAGACCGATCCCGTGGCCACCGCCGTGCGTGAACTGCGCGAGGAAACCGGTTACGAAGGCGAGAACGCGCGCCGGCTTGGACGCATCCATTCCAACCCCGCCATCTTGAGCAACACCACCTTCACCGTGCTGATTGAAAACTGCCGCCTGAAACATGGTGTGGAATTTGACCGCGGCGAAGATCTGGAAACGCGGCTCGTGCCGGTCGCGGAAATCCCGAAACTCGTCGCCGACGAAAAAATCGGCCACTCCCTCGTCGTCGTCGCGCTGTATTATTTCGATTTGTGGCAGCGGGGAATAAAAAAAGCCTGGCGTCACAATCGCAGTTCAAACCATGAAAAATGAAATTCTGTTTGGCATCCTTCTGGTGTCAACTTTGAAGGCTGGCCTTGTAACCGTGCGGGCGGCATTGCCAGAATCCAACGATATGACGCAAGCCCTCGAAGTCATCCGCAAAAAACATGACCTGCCGGCGCTCGCGACGGTGGTGGTGAAGGCCGGACAGATTTGCGACCGCGCCGCCGTGGGCGTCCGCAAATGGGGCGACGCCACGCCAGTGACGACCAACGACGTGTTTCACATCGGCTCCTGCACCAAGTCCATGACGGCGACGCTCACCGCCATGTTGATTGAAGAAGGCAAATTGAGCTGGGACACTACGATTGCCGGCGTGTTTCCCGAATTGAAGGGCAAGATGGACAAGCAATATGAAACGGTGACCGTCGAACAATTGCTCACACATCGTGGCGGCGTTCCCACCGCACCGCCATCCGCCGCGTGGAAACGTGCGTGGGAAGAAAAAAACACGCCCACCGAGCAGCGCCGTAAATTTATTGAAGCCGTCTTGAGCCAGCCGCCGGAAGCCGCGCCGGGCACAAAGATGATTTATTCAAATCAAGGCTACGCCATCATTGGCGCGATGCTGGAAAAAATCACCGGCACAAATTATGAAAGGCTGATCACCGACCGGCTCTTCAAGCCGCTGCACATGGATTCCGCCGGATTTGGTCCGCCAGGAACCTTGGGCGAGGTTGATCAGCCTTGGGGACACATTCGCCAATTGGGCATCACCGTGCCATTGCAGTCGGACAATCCGCCGGCCATTGCCCCTGCGGGCCGCGTCCATTGCTCGCTCGACGATCTTGCGCGCTTCACCATTTTCCACATGCAGCGCGGTCAGGCCGGCGGCCTTTTGAAGCCGGAAACACTCGTCAAACTCCATACGCCGCCCGCTGGTGGCGACTACGCCTGCGGCTGGGTCGTCTTGAAACGCGGCTGGGCGGGCGGAAACGCCCTGATGCACAATGGTTCAAACACGATGTGGTATGTCGTGATGTGGCTCGCGCCGGAAAAGAATTTCTCGGTCATCGCGGCAACAAACATCGCCGGCCCCGACGCGGAACAAGGCTGCGATGAAGTTGCCGCCGCGATGATTCATAAATGGCTGGCGCAATAATATTATCTGTGCGCGGACCGGCTCACCCTGAAATAAAACTCACGGCGTCGTCGCGGGAACCAGCTTGAGCGAATTGAGATTGACGGCCTTCCACGCAGCAACGTCGCTGGCGCGGATTGTTACCATCAGGCTGCCGGACTGTTTAACTTGAATCTGGCCGAGGTCAACCGTTTGAAATTGATCCCAGCCGCCGGTCGCCGGAACTTTGGCGGTCAGCGGCTCGCCACCAACATCCACGACAAATTCCGCATTGCTGAAGATCGTCGCGACCGTGGCGCTGGCTTGATACGCGCCGGGCCGGGCAAACTGCGCCGGCCATGAAACCCATTCGTCGCCTTTGTCCCAGTATCCAATGTCGGATTTGCCGCCCTGTTCTTCCAGCTTGAGCTGTTCGCCGTGCAACGTGGCGTCGTCCGCCGTGAAAGTCAGCCGGCCTTTGCTGTCCGGCGTGACGACCGCCGCTTTCTGAACCATCGGCGCGGGCTTGAGATTTTTGCCGGCGATGCGCAGCGCGCAGGTCAGGTCGCTCAATTTTTCGCCGGGCAATTCGACGACTAAACCATCCGGAGTCTGCGTGAATTTCAACTTGCCTTTGTAGCCAAGCAGTTCGACGCGCTGGATCCGGTTCACGCTGGCATCGCCGGTTTTGGCCAGCGAGCGGATGACAAATTTTCCGTCCTCGGGCCAGCCCAGTGCAATCGCGTAAAGCGTTTTGCCTTTCGTCGTGAAACGGATGTCCCTGGCGGTGTAATTAAAATTTTCCTTGAACATGCCGCCTTTGGCCTGCACTTCGCCTTCGCCATAAAGCAGCCAGGGGCGCGTGCCATAAATGGCTTCGCCGTTCACCGCCGTCCAGTCGGCGAGCTGATGCAGCATCGTTTCCACTTCAGGATCCAGCGAGCCGTCGGGCCGCAGCACGACATTGAGGAGCAAATTTCCATTTTTGCTGGTGATGTCCACGAGCATGTGAACCGTCCAGCTCAACGGCTGGTATTTCCAGTGCCGGTTGTAAAACCAGTCGCCGATGGATGTGTCGGTCTGCCATGGATAGGGATTGATGCTGCCGTTGACGCCGCGCTCGAAGTCCTGCACCCAGCGGCCACCGGAAGGTTGTTTGCAATTATAGACGGCCATCATTTTGCCGTGATGCTGCCGCAGGCTGTCGTTGTAAAGATTGGCGATCTGGCTCAAGCCGACTTCGTTGCCAAACGCCACGCCGCCGTCACTGTAGAGCAGGTCGGGATGATAATCGTCCACGAGCTGCTTGATTTCATCATACCACTGCTGCTGCCAGCGGGGATTTTTGGAATACCAGCCGGTGTCGCCCGGCCCGGCGGGAAAATGATAGAGATCCCAGTAATTGGAATTGGCACCGTCATAAGGCACGCCGGCCAGCGGGCCGGTCTGGTCGGATTTGTGCGCGTCCTGAAACCAGGTGAAGCTCGCGCCGAGATGTTCGGACACGCCGAAGGGCAGGCCATTTTTCTTCGCGGCTTTCTGCCAGGCCGCCACCACGTCGCGATGCGGACCATAGTTAACGGCGTTCCATTGGTGCAACGGCGAGTTCCACAGAAAAAAATCATCGTGATGCGAACCCATGCTGACGAAGTATTTCGCGCCGGCCTTTTTGTAAAGCTCCATCAATTTCTCCGGCTCCCACTTCTCGGCTTTCCAGAGCGGAATAATATCCTTCCAGCCGTTCGTGGACGGATGGCCATAGCGCGCGAGGTGGTCGTTGTAATCCGCCGAGCCTTGCTGATACATTTTGCGCGCATACCAGTCGCCTTCCATCGGCACGGCCTGCGGTCCCCAATGCGCCCAGATGCCAAACTTCGCGTCGCGGAACCATTCCGGGCAAACATAATTCGTCAGCGAATCCATCGTGCCGGCAAACGGGCCGGGCGTGATGGGAAGCTCCATCGCCGACGCGCTGAAAGATGACAAGGCCGCTGCGATTGCCAGTGTTCGTAGGAACGGTGTTTTCATTATGTTCAATTCAATCAATTGCTTTGCCCGAATCAAGCCACCGCGCGTTCAACCGCAGGCTGGCGAAGATTGGATCATGGTAGTTGAAGCCCAGTTGATTGCCCACCCAAAAAAATGGTTTGCCGCTGCGGCCAGATGCCTTTGCCGCCAGCCTGCCCGTTCGGCAGGCGGAGATTGATTTGGTTCCGCCAACCGTGACGGTATGAAGCGTTCATGCCACGCCGGCCTTCAGATTTGCGAGGCGGCGGTGCGCTTGAGCAGGATTCGGATCATGCCGATCATGTTGTCCTTGTATTGCGGGTCGTTCTGCAATTGTTTCCAGACGGGGGCGTCGGAAAATCCCTGCCAATGCTTCTTGTGCTCGTCCAGGTTTTCGCCGGAGGTCATGTAGACCAGGCTCGGCAGGTGCGGGCCGATAACCGTCCGTCCGTAAAAAACCGGAGCCAGGCCGACCTCCTTCATCACCGTGATTTCGCCGCTCTCGAACATCTTGATTTTGTTGAGTCCCTTGCCTTCGCTGGGGCTAAGGTAGGTGCGCAGTTCAAAAACATTTGGCTTCTTGTCCGGCGGCGGCACCGCTATGTGCTTCATGTCGTCGAACGCCACGAGCAGGGAACTTTCAAAGTGCTCGTAGGCCGGATTCGATTTCGGCGCGGCCAGGAATTCAGCGGCGGCCTGCTGGTAGGCCGCGTCGGCCGCGAGTTTCGCCGGAATCGCGGCGAAGATTTCCGGCGAGTCGCACGGGATGAGAACGTAAATTTTATTGGTCGCGGAATCTGTCAGCTCGGTGAAAACCCCGACCGGCTGGATGCCCATGCGGTTGTAAGCGGGAATCGCCGCGTTCTGCCAATAGTCGTTGACCCGCTTCTGTTGCTCCGCCGACTGGGTGGTGTAAATCCGCAGTTCGTAATACTGCGGACCGCCCGTGTCCGCTGCGTCCGCGCGGGATGAAAGGCCAGTCGCCGCGATCACAAGAGCAAGAATGGCCAAAGTTTTGAGAAAGATTTGTGAGATCATAATTTTTTGTGCAGATTTAGACGGGTTTAATCCCTCAAGGTTACAGCACCGAGCCATGACAAACTTGGGCGGGCTGTCAGAACTGGCCGAGTTGAACAAGTTCGTCCGACGACAAACTGCCGGCTCGCCGTGCGCTCACGTTTCATTTCATAAACTCGACACCCTCCGTTTGCGTTGTTAGCGTTACCGCATGAATTTTCTCGTCACCGGCGGCGCGGGCTTCATTGGCTCGCACGTTTGCGAACGGCTGCTTCGCGACGGCCACCGCGTCTGGGCCTTCGACGACTTGAATGACTTTTACAACCCGCAACTCAAGCGCAGCAACCTTCAAGAAATTCAGACGCTTGCCCCGTGGAATAACTCGGCCCCAAATGCCACGGCGGGCAGTCCGGCTTATTCCACGGGGCGAGCCAAACCGTTTGAATTTATCCACGGCGATTTGTGCGATGCCGCCGCGCTTGCGGAACTGTTTGCGTCCGTGAAGTTCGACCAAGTCATCCACCTTGCCGGGCGCGCGGGCGTGCGGCCCAGCTTGGAACAGCCCGCGCTTTACCAGCGCGTGAATGTCGAGGGCACGGTCAACGTCCTCGAAGCCGCCCGCAAAACGGGCGTGAAAAAAATCACCCTCGCTTCGTCGTCGTCCGTCTATGGCGTGAACGCGAAGGTGCCGTTCAGCGAGCGCGACCCGATTTTTTCCGCCGTGTCGCCCTACGCCGCCAGCAAGCTCGCGTGCGAGGCGCTCGGTCACACCTGGCATCACATCTACGGCATGGACGTGGCGATGCTGCGTTTCTTCACGGTCTATGGCCCGCGCCAGCGACCCGACCTTGCCATCCACAAATTCACGCGGCTGATTGACGCGGGCCAGCCGATCCCTGTTTTCGGCGATGGCAGCACGGCGCGCGACCACACGCACATTTCGGACATTCTCGAAGGCGTCATCGCCTGCACGCGGCGCGAATTCGGCTTTGAGATTTTCAACCTCGGCGAATCGCAGACGGTGAAATTGTCCGACCTGATTGCGTTGATTGAAAAGGCGCTCGGCAAAAAGGCCATCATTGACCGGCAACCGCTCCAGCCCGGCGATGTGCCGATAACTTTTGCCGACATTTCCAAGGCGCAGGCGAAACTCGGCTATCATCCGCAGGTGAAAGTCGAAAAAGGCCTTCCGCTTTTTGTTGATTGGTTCCGCAAAAACAGGCAGTCTTACGACAATCACAAGGCAACATGAGCCAATCACAATTCACCCGTCCGCCCCTGAATGAAGCGCTGGCCGTCTGGCACGACTGTCTGGCCAGCCACGGCCTGCCGGCGGAAACGCTCTGGATTTTTTCCGAGAACCTGTGCATCGAACGCTCGCGCGCGGTGCCGGGCAGCTTCCACTTCGGCTTTCAGACGATCTTCACGCCGCCGGACGACGACGCGCTGGAGATCGCCTACGGCCAGTTTTGCGAGACGGACGCGCGCATCGTTTTTTACCGGCTTGGCTCGGTGCCGAAAAAGTCCGTGTGCATCCTGCTGTGCGATTCGTGGTTCGAGGAAAAAACGGCGCGCGACGGGTTTGAGCGGCGCGACGGCTGGAAAATCTCCTTCCATCCCGGCCATCCTGGCGACATTGAGGAAGTGACCGACCTGACGCGCTGGGTGCGGCGCGTGAAACGCGACCGCGCGTTCCACGACTTCGACTTCGGCATGGCGCTGGAGACAATTGACGAAATCAAATTGCACGGCCGCCCGCTGCTCCCTTACGAACGCATGGCGCAAAAGATGTTGAACCGGCTGCGGCGGGTGCTGGGCCAGACGGAATAACTTTCTTCATTCGCGCCGGGATTTTTTGGAACCAAGTCGGCCTGCGGCGGCGGCCAAAAAACGGACGCACGTGTCAACTGTCGGGACGGGCTTGCGCCAAATCAAGGCATTTTCCTCCTCGCCGGCAGCGCACAGGCGTTGGCCCGGCTTATGCTAAACCAGAAGCCGTATGCCTAACACCGATTTCATTGTGCGCGAAAAAAGCGGCGTCAATCACATCACATTCACGCCGTCGTTCAAGGTTGCGGAGTTGCGCTTCGGCGTCATTGACGGCGCACTGATCCTTGGCTTCGCGGTTGCCTTCATGGGCTTGGTTTTCCTGCTTGCCAGTTAATCTTCGGGGACACTCCAAAACCGCCGCCGCAGACAAATTCATTTTGTCTTCGTCGGCGGTTGGTTTGTCGCCTTGTTTTCCTTTTTGAACGCGGACCGCAGCAGCCAGTGGTGCTTCAGTCCCTGCACAAAGTCATCCGCGTCCGTCACCATTTTCGAGATGCCCCAGAGCATGTTCGAGTTCGCCTGCACCTGCACGTTCAGATTGCTCGTGATGCCGGCCAGGTTGTCCAGCGTTAATCCAATGGCCGCCGTGAGCGAGTTCAAATTGGTGTCGGTGTCCGCGAGCAATGAGTTCAAATTGGTCAGCGCGCCTTGAATCTGCCCGTTGCCGTTCGTGCCGAGCGCCCAGACGCCCAGGCCGCCCGGTTCGCGCAACTGCGCGCTGATGACCGTGAAATTTGTGACCAGTGGCTGCACGGCAACCATCGTGGTGTTCAGATTCGAGGTCGCATTCACTGCGTTGTCCAGCACGATTGAAAGTTTATTGGTCAGCGAAAGAATTCCCGGCAGCGCGGCCTGCACCTGCGCGACCATCGCCTGCAACTGGTCGGCAATCGGCGGCGTTTCCACGGCGCGCAGCCAGGCGGTGTCGTCGCCGGGCTGGAAAATTTTGTAATGACGGTAACGCCCGTCCCACGACGCCACAATGTGGTTGCGGTTGACGGTGTTGTTATAGACGTAAATGGAATTGGATGCAAATGTGCAATGAGCGAGCAGCAGCGCGTTGCTTTCGTCGAGCACGGTTTCCACCGGGTCGTAGGCATGAAACACCACATTGGATTGTTCATCCAGCACGTCCTGGGCGAGCTGCCAGTGGCCGGGCGCGGCAACCGCCAGTTTTTTCGCCTCCGTCAGATCCTGGACAGAAACCGGCTGGGTGACGACCAGCGCATAGCCGTTCGTCGCGCGCGTGACTTCAAGCTGGCGCTGGTTGAGAAAGCCGGCGGCGTTCACTTTCACATAGGAGCCGCCGGTCCAGAGATAGCGGAAATACGGGTCAACAATTTCAAACTGAACTTTGACATTGTGTTTCTCGTATGGCTTCTGCGGCTCGACGCTGGTTATTTGGCCGACCGGAAAGCCCATCATATAAACGGGATCGCCCACATCTAAGCCGGCCGAACTTTGAATGTAGGTCAAAAACGGCGCCTTGATCTTGAACCAGCCCTTGCGCGCCGCCGTGTGGTAAATGTAATAGCCGAAGCCGAAGAGCAGCAGCGCCGTCGCCAGAAAAACAAACCAGCCCACGGCGCGCTCCATCCGGTTGAGGCGCGTCCGGAGTTGCGGGGTCAAATCTTGCAGTGCCATAAAATTATATTGTCAGGTTTGCGGTTTCAAGCTGGACGGCCAGCAATTCTTTTACGACGGGATCGTCAGCCGTTTCAACTTCGTTCCAAGCGCCGAGCGGGATGAATTTTTTATCGCGCAACAACGCGAACTTCCGCCGTTCATTTTTCCACGGACGCAGATCATCCGCCGTGGCAGCGATGGTGATTGGCTGGCCGCCGGAACATTCATGTCCGCGTGAAAGCTGTTCCAAAAAACGCAGCCACCATTGCAAATGCCGCGCGCCGAGGCCGGCCTGCGGGTTGTCCAGCAGCAGCACTTCCGGCTTGAGGATCAATGCCCGCGCGAGGGCCGCTCGCTGCCGCCAGGCGGCCGCGACGTTGGGTGGCGTCACCTCGGCAAGCGGCGCAAGTTCCAGCAATTCCAACAATGACTGCGCCGCCTGCGTCGCTTCAGCCGCCGGCAAATTTTTTTGATACTGCAACGGCAGCGCGATGTTTTCGACAATCGTTAACCGGTTGAAAAGCTGCCCGCCTTGAAAAACAAATCCGACGCGCAACCGCTCGGCCAGTTCCGCCTCGCCAAAATTTTTCGCATCGGTTCCAAACAATTTGTAATTGCCGCTAGCCGGCAACATCAACCCGGCGGCCAGCATCAGCAGGTCGCTCTTGCCGGAATGTTCCTGGCCGGCGATCACCCAGAATTCGCTTGCCGCCACCGACCAGTTCACGTCCTCGACGACGGTGAGCGACGCATCGCGCATCGCCGCGACGTTGACGCCGCACATTTCAATGGCCGGGATGTTTTGGTTTTCACTCATGCCACGAGGTAAAGCACAATGAACAGCGCATCAATCAGCACGCATACAATGACGCCCTGCGTCACTGCGCGCACCGCCACGCGCGAGACTTCCTCGAGCCGCAACGGCTGCGCGAGGCCATGGTAACACGTCACAATCGCGATGAAAAATCCGAACGCAATGGTTTTCAGCGCCAGCAAGGCGAAGTCCAGCCAGCCGAGCGCCTCGGCGATTTGCTTGAAATAATCGCCCGGCGTCAACGGCACGTCCTGCAAAAACGCGAACAGATAGCCGCTCGCCAGCGCGCCGATGATAAGATAGACCGTCAGCGAAAAGACGCCCAGCGCCATGCCGATGACGCGCGGCACAATGAGATAATGCACCGGGTCAATGCCCAGCGCCTCCAGCGCCTCGACCTCTCCCAGCGCGCGGGCCGTGCCGAGTTCGATGACGTTGGCCGTGCCGACGCGCGCCAGCACCAGCACCGCTGTCAACAGTGGCCCCAGCTCGCGCACAATCACGATTACCATCGTCGAGCCGAGATAATCCGTCGCGCCGTATTTTGCCAGCGCGGAAACCGTCTGGCCAATGACCAGGAAGCCCAGCGCCAGCGCCACGAAGAGGAACATCGGCAGCAGCGCCACGCCGGCGCGGCTGATCTCCTGCCGGACGCGCGGCTGCATGACGCTGCGCGCCACGCCGGATTTTTTCAGGATGACGCCCAGCGTGATCAGCGCAAACGCGCCCAGCCCCTGCACCGTCAGCAAAAACAGGAACAGCTTGTGACCGAGACGATCCGTGTAAGATTTGGGCAGCGCCGTCCGCCGGAACATCTGCGTGTTCGCCAGTTCAAATGCCTTTGCCAGATTGCCGCGCATGTCAGCAACGTAAAGCATTACGCCGTCCGGTCAAAAATGTTTTTCCTTGCTTCCCGTTGCCCGGCACAATCCCCGCGTGACGCACGCTGAAGCCCAAAAACGCCACGCGCAACTTGCCGCCGAAATCCGCCGGCACGACTGCGCCTATTACGTCGAAGGCCGGCAGCTCATCACCGACCGCGAATACGACGGGCTTTTCATGGAGGTTCAAGAACTGGAGAAAAATTTCCCCGGCCTCGTCACGCCGGAATCGCCCACCCAACGCGTCGGCGGCGCGCCGAGCGAAAAATTCGCGCGCGTCAAACATCTCGCGCCGATGTTGTCGCTGGACAAAGTTTCGGCCAGCGATCATCCGACGAAGGACGAAGAACCTGACCGTGACAAACGCAATCGCGCGCAGGACGGAAACACACTGGCCGAACTTCGCGCCTTTGACGCAACCATTCGCAAACACCTGGGCCGCGACAAAATTCAATACATCATCGAGCCAAAAGTGGATGGCGTGTCCATCAGCGTTCACTACCGCGATGGCAAGCTCGCGCTCGGTGTCACGCGCGGCGACGGAACGGAAGGCGACGACATCACGACCAATCTCAAAACCGTTCGCGGCATTCCGTTGGAACTAAATTTTAACCGCAGAGACGCAGAGACGCAGAGAAAAGAAAAAACTTTCGATTCCGCGACTCCGCGTCTCGGCGGTGAATTTCCAAATCTTCTCGAAGTTCGCGGCGAGGCTTACATTTCCATCAAGGAATTCGACGCGCTCAACGCCAAGCTCGCCGCCGAAGGTGAAAAGCCGTTTCCCAACGCCCGCAACGCCACCGCCGGCACGCTCAAGCAACTCGATCCCAAACTCGTCGCGCAACGCCCCATTCGCGCCGTGTTTTACGCGGTCGGTGCGATTGACGGAATCGAATTCAAAACACATTCGGAAATGCTCGAGTCACTCGCCAAGTTCGGATTGCCCACGCAAAAACTTTGGTGGATTTGCAACGGCATCGAGGAGGTCCTGAAAATTTACCGCGAGAAAGTCGTCGCGCATTACGACGAGGACAAAGACCTGCGCCGGCAGTTGCCTTACGAGATTGACGGCATAGTTTTGAAAGTGAACACGCTCGTAGATTGGAAAAAAATTCCCGGCCGCAGCCGCGCACCCGGTTATGCCATCGTCCACAAACCCGTGCCATGGATTACGCCAGCCGAGACAGTGCTCAAGGCCATCACCGTTCAAGTCGGGCGCACCGGCGTGCTCACGCCCGTGGCCGAACTTGAACCCGTCTTCGTGCAAGGCTCGACCATTTCGCGCGCCACGCTCCACAACGAGGACGAAATCCGCCGCAAAGACATTCGCATCGGCGACACCGTGGTCATCCGCAAGGCCGGCATGGTCATCCCGGAAATTTTCGAGGTGGTGAAAACCAAGCGTCCCGCTGACGCGAAGGAATTTGATTTGTTCAAATACGTTGGCGGCAAATGCCCCGCGTGCGGCGGCCCGATTGCCAAGGATAAGCTTAGTGGCACAGGCGTCTCGCCTGTGAGTTCCGAAACACACAGGCAAGATGCCTGTGCCACTTCCGAAGAAGTCGCGTGGCGCTGCCAGAACATCGCGGGCTGCCCGGCGCAACTCACGCGGCGCGTCGAGTATTTCGCGCAACGCAGGGCGCTGGATCTCGAATCGCTCGGCGGCATCGTGGCGGAAAAACTCGTCGAACGCGGCCTCGTCAAGGCACCGCTCGATTTGTTCGACCTGAAACTGGAACAACTTGGCAAACTGAATCTCGGCACGGACGACGAACCACGCGTGTTTGGCGAGAAGAATGCCACGAAAATTCTCGAAGCCTTGCAGCGAGCCAAGACCGCGCCGCTATCGCGCTGGATTCACGCATTGGCGATTGCCGACGTGGGCGAGGCCACCGCCAAACAACTTGCCGCCACGCACGATTCGCTGGAGGCGCTGGCCGATTCCGAAGTGTTGCGCGACATCCGCGACCTCGGCGCGAAGGAAAGCGAACGCGCCGAAATCAGTCCGCGCTCGCGCAAGAATCCACCGAAGAATGAAACCGAAAAAGCCAAACGCGAGCAGCGCGACGCGGAACTCAAGGCGGAGATTGCCGAAATTGAATCACGGCTGGAAGCGGGCGGTTTGAAAGCAAAGCTGGTGGAAGTCGGGCCGGTTGCCGCAGGAAGTGTTTTGGATTTCTTTGCGTCCACCGCCGGCAAGAAAGTTCTCGCCCGCATCCGCGAATTGAAAATCAAACCAGAAGCCGAAGTTGTCAAAGCCCCCCTTGGCCCGGCATCAGGAATTTTTGTCGGCAAGACGTTTGTGCTGACCGGCACCC
>Ga0209483_1001348_pt1 | contig 18723 bp, 15 predicted proteins | sample NGEPerA_FD_184508 | JGI IMG/M metagenome (GOLD analysis project Ga0209483, IMG submission 184508) | Arctic peat soil microbial communities from the Barrow Environmental Observatory site, Barrow, Alaska, USA - NGEE PermafrostL2-A... | ecosystem: Environmental > Terrestrial > Soil > Wetlands >... | reverse complement strand
GAAGTGCGCGCGCTACGCCAGCGCTTCCCGAAGGCGCGCATCTCGATCCTCGCCAAGCCCTGGGTGGCCGATCTCTATCGCCGCGAGCCCTTCTGTGACGAGCTCATCCCCTATACGCCACGATCGGCGGTCGAAAAATGGGCCGCCGCGCGCGCACTTCGCCCGCGTCAATTCGATACCGCGATTCTGCTGCAGAATGCCTTTGAGGCAGCCGCGATCGCGTACCTGGCCGGCATCCCCGAGCGCATCGGCTACGCCCGCGACGCCCGGGGGTTTCTGCTCACGCACCCGATTCCGGTACCGAAGCCCGGCGAAATCCCTCGCCACGAGCGTTTCTATTACCTGGAACTGATGCGCCGGGCGGGAATCGCGGACGCGATGCCGCAGAACGACGCGATCCGTCTGGAAGGCGCGCCCGCCGCACGCGTCGCGGGCCTGGATCGATTCCGTCAGCTCGGCATGGGCGAAGTCGTCATCGGCGTGAGTCCCGGCGCTGCCTACGGGACCGCCAAACGCTGGCTGCCGGAACGGTTCGCCGATACGGCCATCCGCGTGGCGAACGAGCTCAATGCTGCTGTCGCCATTTTCGGCTCGAAAGACGAGCGCGAGCTGTGCCAGTCCGTCGCCGCGTCCGTTTCCGCATCGATCGTGAACCCGGTGAAGAACTTCGCGGGAGAGACTTCGCTCGCCGAATTCATCGATCTGGCCGCGGCGTGCCGCGTCTACTTAACCAACGATTCCGGAGCCATGCACATCGCCTCCGCGCTGGGCGTCCCGACCATCGCCGTATTCGGCGCAACCGACCATGAGACCACCGGCCCGACCGGCGCGCTGGCGAAGGTGGTCCGCGAGCAAGTCGAGTGCAGCCCCTGCCTGAAGCGCGAGTGCCCCATCGATCACCGCTGCATGACGCGTGTCAGCGCGGCGCGAGTAGCGGAAACAGCGCTTGTATTGCTTGATGGCGACCTGCTGAAATGAAACATACGAACCGATGTTCCGCATCCTAGTCGTACGGCTCGGCTCCATGGGGGATGTAATTCATGCCCTGCCCGCGGTCGCCAGCCTCAAGCACAGCTTTCCGCACAGCCGCCTGAGCTGGGTCATCAAGCCCCGCTGGGCGCCGCTGCTCGAAGGCAACCCGTTCGTCGACGAGATCATTCCGTTCACTCGCTCGGCTCGCGAAATTCTGGCGACCCGGCGTCTGCTGCGCCGCGAACGCTTTGAGCTGGCCGTGGATCTGCAAGGGCTCATCCAATCGGCGCTAGTCGCGGCGTCCGCGAAGGCTGACAAGATCGTGGGGCTCGCCCGCACCCAGGCGCGCGAAAGTTTTGCGGCCATGTTCTATTCGTCGGCGGTCCGAACAAGCGCCGTGCATCGTGTCGACCGGTACCTGGAGCTGGTCGCCGCCGCGGGCGCGTCCAATCTGTTGCGGACATTTCCACTGCCCCCTGGGAAACCGGAAGGCACACTGCCCGAGGGACCGTTCGTGCTGGCTTGCCCGTTGGCGGGTTGGGGCTCGAAACAGTGGCCCATCGATCACTACACGGAGCTCGCCCGGCGCCTGAAACTGCCTTTGGTAGTTAACGGACCACCTGACAGCGAGGACGTGCTCAGACAAATCGAAGGTGCGCACGTTCATCTTTCCGGTCTCGAAGGCCTGATCGACGCGACCCGGCGCGCGCAGGCCATCGTCGGCGTCGATAGTGGCCCGGTGCATCTGGCGGCCGCGCTCGGCAAGCCCGGCGTCGCGATCTATGGACCCACCGATCCAGCCTCGCACGGACCCTATGGCGGGACTCTTCAGGTCTTGCGGAGTTCCACTGCGATCACCAGCTACAAGCGCCGCGCGGCGGACCTAGGCAGCATGCGCGCGGTCAGCCCGGCTGAAGTGATCGAGGCGTTGGAAATGTGTCCCGCGTGAGTTTCCCCAAACCGTACGCCGACGCGGTCGCGAAACTGCGTGTGCCCGGCGGATTCCTGATGGTGGCCGCGTTCCTGTGGTTGTCGGCGCCTACCTGGACGTCACTTGCCTGGGGACTCCCCGTATCGGCATTGGGTCTCGCGTTGCGCGCCTGGGCCGCAGGGCATCTGGAAAAGAATCGTTCACTGGCCGAGAGCGGGCCGTATGCGTACGTGCGCAATCCCCTGTACATCGGAACGCTGACCGTGGCTGCCGGATTCGTCATCGCTTCGCGGCGCTGGGAGCTTGGAGTGCTCTTCGCGGCGGTATTCCTGCTGATCTACTTGCCTGTGGTGGAACTTGAAGAGCAGCACCTGCGATCGCTGTTCCCGCAATATGCCGATTACGCGAAGCGTGTCCCGCGGCTATGGCCGCGTCGTCTCGTTGGTAACAACTCAAAGCCGTTTCGCTGGGCGGTTTATTTGCGCAACCAGGAGTATCAGGCGTTTGCAGGATTTCTAGTCGGCGTCGCGGTGCTTATTTGGCTGGCTTCACGAGCCTCTTAGCGATCCGCGGGTACACACGCCGCGCATTGCCTTCGAACAGCTTGTAACGATCGCCCTCGCTCAGCGGCAGCGCGTCCAGATACTTCTTGGTGTCGTCGTAATACTGCCCCGTCCTTGGATCGATGCCGCGCACCGCGCCCACCATCTCCGATCCGAACAGGATGTTGTCGATCGGAACAACTTTGAGCAGTAGCTCGATGCCCGGCAGATGGTACACGCACGTGTCAAAGAACACGTTCTTCAACAGGTGTTCTTCGAGCGTGGGACGCTTCATGTCCTGCGACAGCCCGCGGTAGCGTCCCCAATGGAACGGCACCGCGCCGCCGCCGTGCGGAATGATGAACCGCAGCGTCGGAAAATCCTTGAACAGATCGCCCTGGATGAACTGCATGAACGCCGTGGTGTCCGCGTTGATATAGTGCGCGCCGGTCGCGTGAAACACGGGATTGCACGACGAACTAACGTGCACCATTGCCGGCACATCCAGCTCCACCATCTTTTCGTACACCGGATACCAGTACTTGTCGATCAGCGGCGGCGCGGTCCAGTGGCCGCCCGAAGGGTCCGGATTCAAGTTGCAGCCGATGAAGCCAAGCTCGTTCACGCAGCGGACCAATTCCTCTATGACATTCTCAGGCGGCACGCCCGGCGATTGCGGCAACTGGCACACGCCTACGAAGTTATTGGGATAGAGCGTGCAAACGCGATGAATGAGATCGTTGCAGTGACGCGACCAGTTCGCGCTGGTCGTGGCGTTGCCAATGTGATGCGCCATGGCAGAAGCCCGCGGCGAGAAAATCGTGACATCGGTGCCCCGCTCGCGTTGCAGCTTGAGCTGCGCACCTTCCAGGCTTTCCCGGATCTGGTCATCGGTAATATTGATTTCCCCGTCAAAGGGAGGCTGCGCCGGATCCTTCAGCGCAGCGATCTGCGCATCGCGATACTCCTGAAGCGCCTTGGGCGCGGTGGTGTAGTGGCCGTGACAATCGATAATCATGAATCCTCAGCTTACAAAAATCCGTCCAGCGGCTGCAAAATTTCTCCACGGACGATCGGCGTGCAGTCCGGCGGAAACTCCTGCGTGAGTTGATGCCCCTCATCCAGCAGCTTCCGCAGGAAGCTATCAAGATGTAGCATCGCGCCATTGGGAATGTCGTGCAGAACCACCAGGCTCCATTCGCGCGTGCGGCAGTCGGCTAACGCCCGATCCATCCATCCGTCCGGATCGCGGAAATCCCCCGGCACGGAGTTCCACAGCACGCAGGTATAGCCGCCCTGCGTCAGCCGCTCGACCACGGCGGGATGCAGCAGGCCCTTGCCAAGCCGTCCCGCGCCGCCCCGAGGACGGAACAGCGGAACACGTTGATCAACGACCCAGGAAAGAGCCTGTTCCGTGCGCTCGAATTCCTGCAGCGCGGCCTCGCGAGTGCCCTCACCCAGGCGGCCGGCGTGCGACCAGGTGTGATTCCCGATCCAGTGCCCTTCCCCGCTCGCGCGGCGAGCCAGCTCCAGACCTGCGGGCGTGCTGACCTTCTGACCCAGCACGAAGAATGTCGACTTCACATCGTGACGCGCCAGGCAATCCAGCACCAGCGGCGTGGCTTGCGGATCCGGGCCGTTATCGAAAGTAAGAGTGACCTGCGCCAACCTAGCGCTTTGCCACTAGTACGCTGTCGACAATATCGCGGAACTCTTCGTCCGTCAGCAGGCCGCGCTTCTCGATGCCCTTGTCCTTGACGCGCTTCAGCATCTCGCCGATCGCTTCGTCGTCGGCATCGGTGATGCCCATCTTTTCCAGGTTGTAGGCGATGGACATTTTGCCGCTCTTCTTGCCCAGGACCACCTCGCCTTTGCGGCCCGTAAGCGACGGGTGCGTTCCGAACATCGCCAGCGGCTCTTTCACCACCAGGTCGACGCCGATGCCGGATTCGCGCGTGAAGTTCCGGTCGCCCAGGATCGGCTTATTCGCCGCGATGGGGAACCGCGCGATGCGACTGACCAGTTCGCCCAGCTCGGGGAGCTTGGCCAGGTTGTACTTCGTGTCATAGCCGTAAAGAACGTGCAGCGCGACGATCAGCTCTTCGAGCGCCGCGTTGCCGGTCCGCTCGCCCAATCCATTGGCGCAACTGTGGACGCAATCGGCGCCCGCTTCGACGCCGGCCAGCTCAGTCGCCACCGCCATGCCGAAATCGTTATGCGTGTGAACCTCCACGGGCAGATTGTTGGTCAGCCTCTTCACCATGCGCACCATGAACTTCATGGCTTCGGGAAGAATGCAGCCCATGGTGTCGACCACGCCCACCGAATCCGGCGGCGCTTCCTGCATGATGCGCGTGAGCACGTTGGTCAGATCGCTTTCCAGCGCCCGAGTGGTGTCATAGGGGAAATACACCACGTGCATGCCGCGCGACTTGGCGTAATTGATCACCGGGACGCTCTTCCGCAGCACGTCTTCCCAGGTCCACTTGAACTGATACTTGAGCTTGGGATACCCGATGGGGACTTCGATGATTACGCCGTGGCAGCCGCATTCGAGCGCCTTGTCGATATCGGCGTTGATGGCGCGCGCGAAGGTGTAGATCTTCGACTTGAGCCCCAGCTTCGAGATTTGCTTGATGGCCTCGAAGTCCTGCTCGGAGACCGCCGGCATACCGGCCTCGATCCGGTCCACGCCGATTTCGTCCAGCTTCTCGGCGATCGCGACTTTCTCCTTGATGCTCATCACCACGCCGGGCGTCTGCTCGCCATCGCGCAGCGTCGCATCGTGAATGGCTACGCTCTTGGGAAGCTGGAACGTGTTCCGGACTTCGGGAACAAAGTTATAGGGGCTGACCCACCACTCGTTTTCGCGAAAGTATTTGTCGCTCATCAGCTAACAATTATAGACCCGGGGTTAGCCGCCTTACTGCACGTCGACGTCGGCGCGCAGATCCTGCCAGTCCGGCAAGTCGAGCGGGGCGGACTCGCGTTCGATGGAGCTGAACATCTCCTTCGCCTCGAAACCCGCCAGGGCCGGCGCGCGGAAGGTTAGCCGTGCGATCGGAGCTTGCCCCGGCTTCGCAGTCGTCGCCCGCAGGGTCACATACACCGTGACGCTGCTCAGCGGCGCGCTCGAATGATTCACCACCAGGTAATGAATCTGGGGCTTCTTGTTCACTTCCATGAAGCGAATGCCAGTCACTTCCACGTTGCGAGCCAAAGAGTTCGTGGAACGGGTGGAGCGCACCGAGACCGGCGGATCGGGCGCCGGTTGGGGAGCAGGCCGTGGCGGGGCGCTGGCCGGAGTGCCGGCGCCAGGCAGCATGCTGTAGGTCGCCACGCCCGCGGTGAGCAGGATCCCCACGACTAAAGATTTCAGCATCCAGCCGGAGCGGCTCGGCGACGCTTCCCCGCGCTTTCCACCCCTTCGAATCGGAACCAGGCCCGCCGCTTGCAGCGACATCAGTTCGCGCGGCAGTGCCGGACCCGGCAAGGTGACCTTGGGGAGGGCTTTGGCCGAGGCGATGGGCGTAACGAATTCCGCGGGACGCATCAGGCGGTCGGCGGTTGGGGAATAATCCTCCAGCGGCGCTAAAGCCGGTGCGGCGGTGCGTGCCGGGGGATCCGGAAGAAGGACCGAAGATGCGGCCGCTGGCTCGGCTTCCAGGGCTTCTTGGGATCGTACGGTATGTTCGGCCGGACGGGGATCGAATGCCCCGATCGGGATCTGCGGGGCGACCGACGGAGGCTGCGGCTCGGCCAGCAGAAGCCGGCTGGGCGGCGCCGCAAGCATCGCCCGGGCGGGAGTTTCGTCCAGCGTGACATCGCCGTGGAACGGTACATCCAGGACCTGGGGCGCCTTCTTCGGGGCTGAATCCACGCGCGGGTCAGACGCAGCGTACGGAAGGCGTTCCCCGTGGAGCAGCTCCGCGAGATCCGCCAAGCGGTCGGCGAATGTTTCCGGATGGGGCGGCCTGTCAGACGCCGGTTCCAGCAACGGGTCAGGCAGTTCGACGGGCGACGTACCGAGTGGCACGTCCGGCATCACCACCCGCCGCGCCTCGGCCGGGATCGCGTCCAAGCCGAAGGAGAGGATCACGGGCGGTTTCAACCCCTGGAACGCTTTCGGCTGCAAGACTACTTCGGGGCGCAGGATGACTTCGGGCTGCAGGGCGGCTGTAGGCTCCGGAACCGGCGGTTCGACAACCGATTCCTTGGCGATGGGCGCGGGAGGTTTTGGCGCGGCCGCAGACTGCTTTGCGGGCCTCGCTGGCGGCTCGGCCACGATCGCGGCCGAGGCTACTTCCGGCACCGGCGCTATGCTTTCTAGGGGCTCGCAAACCGGACATTCCTTGACCCCCGGGGCGATCTCCTGGCCACACTCCGGGCAGATCCAATGGAACATGCATCCAATTTACACGGAACTGGTTTAAATGCCCGTCAGGGACACACCCTACCTACTGGCACGGGGCACCTTAAACCGGTTAAGATTCGATCTAAGGACCACTTACGCCGATGGGCCAGAGATCAGCGGGAGGAAGGAGCGCCGCTGCGGATGCCAACCAGAGCCTGGGTTGGAGTTGAGAGGAACTCCAGGAACTTGCGCTTGGAAGGAGTCTCGACCATCGGCCTATTCAGCAGGCTGGCCGCGAGTCCCGTGAACTGAAGGCCCAGTTTCGACTTGGGATCGACGAATTCGCCCGCGCGGGTGGCGGTGTTGACCGCCTGATAGTCATTGATGAAGTTATACATCACCGGCACGCCCAGGACGTCCTGAACCTGTTGCGGCGTCAGCAGCGATTGCTTGGAGACCCGGTTCAGTACGATGACGACGCGGCTGTCCAGATCCAGCGTCCTCAGAAACGCCAGCTTTTCGCGAGTCAGGTGCAGCGAGGGCACCTCCGGCGTGCACACCAGGAATACCTGCTGGGAATCGCGCAGGATTTCCAGCGAATAACGTTCCAGGTTACCCGAGAGATCGACGCACACGACGTCGTAGTTACGCAGCCAGAACTGGGCCAGATCGTGAACCTGCGACGGCTCCACGCGCACATTCGGGTTCAGCGGGCCGGAGTGCAGCACATCCAATTTGGCCACTGTGGTGACCAGTTGCTGCCATAAGTTCTCATCCAACTCGTTCATGTGGTCCAGCGCTTCCATGATCGCGTGCTCGTTCCGGATCTTGAGAAGAAAACGCAGAATACCCGAGCTCAGGTCGAGATCGGAAAGCAGCACCCTGGTATCCGGCACGCGTGACAGCGCGGCACTCAGATTGAGAGCCATGGTGGTCGCGCCCGAGCCGGCCTTGGCCGGAAGGAAGGAGTAAATCCTGCCCTTGGCCGTGTAGAGCGGCGGCTTCTGTTCCACCAGCGCCTTTACGTTCCTCAGCGATTCAATCAGCGCGCTCAGCTCGAACGGCTCGGCCACCAGTTCGCGCACTCCGGCGCGCATGATCTCGCGAAGGGTCACTGCGTCGCAGTCCCGGTGGTAGGCGACAAACTGAACGCCTTCCACCTCCTGGCCGACGCGCTCGACCACTTTCATGGCGAAATCGCTTTTTTCAAAACTAAGGAATATGACTTCGGGAGCGTGGGCGCGGAGCGTGCGAATCAGCTCGCCTTCATCCGGATAGGCCAGCAAAACACGGCTGACGGTCAGCTCATTCGCGAGCGCATTGAGCGCATTGTGCAGTTGTTGCGCCTGCCTGGCGTCTGGACCGATGATGACTGTCCTCAGCATCTAGACTTGCCCTCACCTATGATCCTACGTGCCCTATGCCGTCCCAGCAAATCGTTTTTTCCCCCAATTCCGGTCAGAGATCTCCCTATACGCCAAGAGATTTCGCTTAACCCGGCCTCGGGTGTTTCCCTGAGGTACCTGCCTATGTCCACGAGGAATGAATCGGCTGTCCGGCCCCGTTCAAATAGATCCCCGGGGGAACTGTGCAGTCTGCGCGCGGGTCGGGTATTCTTGTCAAGAAGCTATGCGTCGTATCTTGGGGCGGATTCTATGGGCGGCGATTTCCCTGGCGGCGGCTTTCTCCCTGGGGACCGTGGCCCGAAGCCAAGGCGAGCCGGTCAATAGCACCTGGCTGGTGATCGCCTCCGTTTGCACCTACCTGGTGGGATACCGCTTCTATGCCAGATTTATCGCGGCCCGCGTCATGGCTCTGGACGACACGCGTGCCACGCCCGCCGAACGGCTGCGCGACGGCCATGATTTCGAGCCCACCAACAAGTGGATCGTCTTCGGCCACCATTTCGCGGCGATCGCCGGTCCCGGACCGCTGGTGGGACCCACGCTAGCGGCGCAGTTCGGCTATCTCCCCGGCTTCCTGTGGATCGTGATCGGAGCGACGCTGGGCGGAGCCGTGCAGGACTTCGTGATCCTGTTCGGATCCATCCGGCGCGATGGAAAATCGCTCGGCCAGATCGCCCGTGAAGAGGTTGGCAAAGTAGGCGGCTTTACCGCCCTGATCACGGTCTTGCTGATCATGATCATCCTGCTGGCGGTGATCGCGCTGGTGGTGGTCAACGCGCTCAAAGGCAGCCCTTGGGGCACGTTCACCATCGCCGCCACCATGCCGGTCGCGATCTTCATGGGCCTGTATCTGCGGTACTGGCGGCCGGGAAAAGTCGTGGAAACCTCCATCATCGGCTTCGTATTGGTAATGGCCAGCGTCTACGGCGGCCAGGCGGTGGCGCAATCTCCGGCGCTGGCTCCCTGGTTCACGTACTCGGGAGTGGCGTTGGCCGCCGGGCTGATCGTGTACGGATTCTTCTCCAGTGCCCTGCCGGTATGGCTCCTGCTCGCCCCGCGCGGTTATCTGAGCACGTTCGTAAAGCTGGGAGTGGTGGTGCTGCTGGCGGTGGGGATCATCTTCCTGCGCCCGGAGCTGAAGCTGCCGCCCTTCACGCGCTTCGTCGATGGCACCGGACCTATTTTCGCCGGCAAGATCTTTCCGTTCTGCTTTATCACCATCGCCTGCGGCGCTGTTTCCGGATTCCACTCGCTGATCTCCTCGGGCACGACGCCTAAACTGCTCGCGCGGGAACGCCATGCAGTGGCGGTGGGATACGGTTCCATGCTGCTCGAAAGTTTCGTCGCGGTGATGGCGCTGATCGCCGCGGCCTCACTCCAGCCCGGCGTGTTCTTCGCGGTGAATTCTCCCGCCGGTGTGGTGGGGACCACGCCCGCCGCGGCCGTCGCGACCATCAGCGGATGGGGATTCCCGGTGACTGCCGCCGACATGCAGAGCCTGGCGCGGGATGCCGGCGAACAGACGCTGTTCTACCGCACCGGCGGCGCACCGTCGCTGGCGCTGGGCATGGCGCAGATCTTCGTCTCCAGCGGCATGGGCCGCGCGCTGCTGGCCTTCTGGTATCACTTCGCCATCATGTTCGAAGCGCTGTTTATCCTGACCACGCTCGATTCCGGCACCCGCGTGGGGCGATTCATGCTGCAGGACATGTTGGGAGAAGTGTGGCCCCAATGGGGCCGAACCAATTGGATGCCTGGCATGCTGGCGACCAGTGGCGTGATCGTGGCGGCCTGGGGCTATTTTCTGTATCAGGGCGTGATCGATCCCTTGGGCGGCATCAACACACTATGGCCGCTCTTCGGCATCGCGAATCAACTGCTGGCCGCGGTGGCGTTGTGCGTGGGGACCACGATCCTGATCAAGGCGCACGGCGCGCGCTACATGTGGGTGACCGCGGCGCCGCTGATCTGGCTGGTGGTGGTGTGTTTCACCGCGGGTTACCAGAAGATTTTCTCCCCGCTCCCGGCGCTTGGGTTCCTGGCGCAGGCCGATCAGCTGGCGGCCGGTCCGCAGACCTCCGCCACCGCCGCGCTGATCTTCAATGCGCGGCTGGATGCGGCGGTGACCGGGATCTTCCTGGTGCTGGTCGCGACCATTCTGATCGACTCCCTCCGCGTGTGGATCGGAGTCCTGGGCGGAACGCGGGAATCGAAGACCACCGAGACGCCGTTTGTCACGTCGCACCTCACGGAGGAGATATGACCGCATTCTTTCGTGCCGTGATGCGCATCGTATCCGGAGTCATCGCCGAGTTGTCGGATCAGAACGCCTACCGTCGTCACCTGGCGGCGCACGGAGCCGTCCACTCGCCCGATGAATGGCGGCGTTTCCAGGATGAACACGCAGCCGCTAATTCCCGCCGCGCCCGCTGCTGCTGAACGCCTTTCGGGAGGCAGACCCACTCCCCTTTGGTTTCAATGGGTTCCTGGGTTCGTTTTGTCGCTGCACTTTTTGATCCGCTAAGATAGAAGCAGTGACCCCCCAAGATCCCACGGACCCCTCCCCGCCCTTGAGTTCGGGTACTGTCTCTGAGGTCCACACACACACCGGACCCGAAATAGGAGTGCCTCCCGCCGCGCTGCCCTCTGCCAATGGCGCCACGGCCGTCGGAGACGCTACACCCATGGCGGCCGCCGTTGCACCGGAAGACCCCGAGCGCCCCCGCAGCACCATCGCCGAATGGACCATCACCATCATCCTGCTGCTGTTTCTGACTACTACGCTAGTACAAGCGTATGTAATTCCGACGGGTTCCATGGAAGACACACTCCTCATCGGCGACCATCTGCTGGTGGATAAGCTGGCCTTCGCCCCCTACGGCCCGATGAGCAAATATCTCCTGCCGTACACCGACGTGAAGCGCGGCGATATCATCGTGTTCCGCTATCCCGTCGATATCAGTCAGACCTTCGTCAAGCGCTGCATCGGAGTGCCCGGCGACCGCATCCGCCTGATCAACAAGCAGGTGTACCTGAACGGCGTTCGTCTGGATGAGCCGTACGCGTATCATAAGTCGGATTACATCGATTCGTACCGCGACAATTTCCCGGGCGAGCCGAATGTTTCCGTCGACCGGCGAGCCACGGACATGCTTCTGAACCATGTGGTGAACGGAGACGTGGTGGTCCCCCCCGGCTTGTACTTTGCGATGGGCGACAACCGTGATTCCTCGCTCGACAGCCGCTACTGGGGATTCGTCCCGCGCGAGAACATTATTGGCAAGCCGCTCGTCATTTACTGGTCCTTTGACGCTCCCACGGATGAGCTCAATACCTCCTCTATCAGCTTGGACCACATTGTCGATCTGGCGGAGCATATGTTCACCAAGACGCGTTGGCGCAGAAGTTTCATGCTCATCCACGGCTATCCGATCAAGTAGAGTCCCCATGAAACGATACGCCGAAAACGTTAAGAACTTCGTCCATGAGTGGACGCTGCTTATCCTGATCCTGCTGTTCAGCACCACCACGCTGGTGCAGGCCTTCATCGTGCCGACGCCGTCCATGGACATGGCCGTGATGGTGGGCGATCACCTGCTTGTCGACAAGCTGTCCTACGCTCCGCCGGGATTGTTCTCGCGCTACATTCTTCCTTACACGGAGCCGAAGCGCGGCGACATCATCGTGTTCCGCTACCCGATGGACATCCAGGAGAACTACGTGAAGCGCGTGATGGGCGTGCCGGGCGATCACATACGGCTGGTGAACAAGGTAGTGTATCTGAACGGCAAACCGCTCACCGAGCCCTACGCGCAGCATATTTTCCCCGCCCCGGATCCCTATCGCGATAATTTTCCGACGGCGGAGCCGGACGGTCCGGTTTACGACCGCGCAAAACAGATGCTGGCCGAGCACGTGCAGAATGGCGAGGTGGTGGTTCCGCCGGGCAACTATTTCGCCATGGGCGACAACCGCGATAACTCGCTCGACAGCCGCTACTGGGGCTTTGTTCCGCGCGAGAACATCATCGGCAAGCCCCTGCTGATTTTCTGGTCCTACGACGCGCCCACAGCGGACCTGGTCGGCTACAGCACCAGCCACTTCGTCGATCTCGCCAAGAATTTCTTCTTCAAGACCCGCTGGGATCGCGAGCTAAAGCTGATCCGCGGATACCCCGTCCAGTAAGCTCATGGAACATGTGCATGGTCTGATCCTGGCCGGAGGCCGGGGGACCCGCTTCTGGCCCAAGAGCCGCCGGGCCACGGCCAAACAGGTCCTGCGGCTGTTCGGCGACCGCTCCCTGATCCAGCAGACCGTCGACCGGCTGCGGCCCGTGCTGCCTCCCGAGCGCATCTGGATCCTCACCAACGGCCATCTGCGGGACGAGATCGTCCGGCAGCTCCCGGAGGTCCCCAAGCGCCAGATCCTGGCCGAGCCCGCCCAACGGAACACGGCGCCTGCGATTGGCTTGGCCGCGCAGATTCTCCACGGGCTCGATCCGGAATCGATCATGGGTGTATTTCCAGCCGACCATGTGATCGGCAAGCCGCGGCAGTACGTCCGGCTGCTCAAATCGGCTCTGAAAACCGCACGAGCCGGGAAGATCGTGGTCCTGGGGATCCAGCCCCGATGGCCCGAGACCGGCTATGGCTACATCGAGTTTCCCAAGGGCGTCCAGCCCGGCGGCTCGGAGCCGTTGGCGGTCAAGAGCTTTCGCGAGAAGCCCAACGCGGCGACTGCAACGCGTTTTTTCAAGGCAGGCAACTTTTATTGGAACGCGGGGATGTTCTTCTGGAAGACTTCTGTGTTGCTGGATGCCTTGCGCCAGCATTTGCCCAAGACCGCGAGTCTCCTGGCCAGTCTTCCTCCGTTCGGCTCACGGAGATTTGCGAAAATCCTCGAAGAGACGTTTCCTAAGACCGAGAATATCTCGATCGATTACGCGGTACTCGAACGCGCGGCGAACGTGGTGGGCCTGCCGGCCGGCGACATCGCCTGGAACGACGTCGGTAGCTGGAACGCCGTGTATGAACTGCATGCGCGCGACCGGGCCGGCAATGCCCTGCGCACACACACGATGATCGAGAACAGCACCGGCAACTACGTCGACGCCGAGAAAAAGCTCGTCGCGCTGTTAGGCGTGAAGGACCTGATCGTGGTCGACACGCCCGACGCTCTGCTCATCGCCGACCGCGGCCGCGCCCAGCAGGTCGGCGACCTGGTGAAGCTGCTCGAAAAAGCGGGCCACCATCATTTGCTCTAATTTTCCTTTGAGCATCTGGGTTATATACGTAACAGAGCGACTTATCGAATATTGTTGCGCTCGCGTCGTGGTATTCCGTGTAATATTAAGTGTGCGCACGCCACTACTTTTAGCGATATTGGTTACTCTTGGATCGTCTCCCACTTTTGCAAGTATGATCCGCCTCGATTTTGGAGGCACGATTCAAACATCTGACTTCGGCTCAGTCACCGTCGGGACACCCTTGACGGGATACCTTTACTACGACACGACGGCTGTTCCTTGGGCCAGCGCCACGTCATCAGATGTGGCTGGCGCTCTATACGTTGAGCCTCAAATCTTTGCTATCAGCTTGGGAGGCTCTCAATTCGTGTCTGATCCGTCCAGCCCGTTCAACGCTGGCGTGCACGTAATTGACCGTTTCGCATCGCAGCCGCAGCCGGCTAATGCACTCGATTCGATAGACTTCTCTCTTGACGGTTTCAAAATAGCCGGCCCCCTCGCCGCGGAGACGCAGGCAACATCCCGACTGTTCCTGAGCTTTTCTGGCCTCCCAACTGTTCTAGACTCAATCCAGGTCCCGCTGGCATTTCCCGCTCTCGGGCAGTGGACAAACGCCAAATTCGTTTTTAGTCCATTACAAACAGAACAAACGGACTCAGTCATCGTGGGTGACTTAACCAGCCTGACAAGCTCTCCAGTGCCGGAGCCGTCCTATATATTGCTTTTCCCGGTGCTCCTCGCGCTGGGAGCAGCGTATCGGCGGCGGCGGCGTTTATGATCCTGACGCTTCCGGCGGCTTGGCCTTCTTGAACACCCGCTTCAACACCGTCACCGCGCGATCCACGTCCTGCTCGGTCAGGATATAGGGCGGCAGAAATCGCAGCACCTTATCGTGCGTGCAGTTGATCAGCAGGCCTTGCTCCATCGCGTCCAGCACGATCTGCTTGCCCGCGAAGTCGATCTCCACGCCGATCATCAACCCGTAGCCGCGCACTTCCTGGATGAACGAGAACTTCTTGGCCAGCTCCATCAACTGCATCCGGAAGTACCCGCCGACGTGAATGATGTTGGGCAGAAGCTCATCCAGAATGTCGAAGAACTCGAGCGCGACGCGGCAGGCCAATGGGCCGCCGCCGAAGGTCGTGCCATGCTGGCCTTTGCCGATCGCATTCGCCGCGCGCTCGGTCGCTGCGACAAAGCCCAGCGGAATCCCGCACGCTAATGGCTTGGCAGCCGTGGTGATATCGGGCATCACGATCGGATCCAGCAGTTGATACGAGAAATAGGCTCCGGGCCGCCCCACGCCGCACTGGATTTCGTCGAACACCAGCAGAGCGTTGTGACGATCCGCCAGATCCCGGCACGCGCGGATGTATTCGTCGGTCAGCGGATGGATCCCGCCCTCGCCCTGTACGATCTCGATCACGATGCCCGCGGTATTCTCGCCCACCGTCTGTTCCAGCGCGCCGATATCGTTGCGATGCACGAAACGGGCGCCGGGCAGCATCGGCTCAAAATCGCTGCGATACTTCTCCTGACCTGTAATGGAGAGTGCTCCAAAGGTCCGGCCGTGAAAGGAATCGAACAGCGCCACCGTCTCATACTTGTGGGGGCTGATCTTCTTGCCGTGTGCGCGGATGATCTTGAGCGCGCCTTCCATCGCCTCGGTTCCCGAATTGCAGAAGAACACGCGGTCGAGACCGGTGGCCTTGGCGATGCGTTCCGCCAGCGGACCCTGATACTCGTGATAGTAAAGATTCGAGCAATGCAGCATCCGGGCGGATTGCTCCCGGATCACTTTCATCAGGCGCGGATGAGCGTGACCCAGGGCATTCACCCCGATACCGGCAATGAGATCCAGATACCGCTTGCCGGAGGTATCGTAGACGTAGCATCCCTTGCCGCGCTGCAGCACCAGCGGGTACCGCGCATAGTTTTGGAACAGGTAACGAGCTTCCAGGTCGATTACGGACGCGGCGGGCGTGGCGACGGCGGTTTCCATGATCTTTTCATCATACCGGGCGCCGAAGGCCATTATAAAGAGACACGCGATATTATGAAGAATGCCCCCGACAACGTCACAGGGATCGGTGCGCGAGGTCGCCGCTCTCATCGACCACACCCTGCTCAAACCGCAGGCGATGGCGTCCGATATCCGGCGGCTTTGCCAGGAAGCTCGTCAGTACGGATTCGCCACCGTGTGCGTAAATCCTTACTGGGTTGCACTGGCGTCCTCAGAACTATCGGGTTCGCCGGTCAAGGTGGCTACCGTGGTGGGATTTCCGCTGGGCGCCAACACTGCTGGCATCAAGGTAGCGGAAACGGAGGACGCCATCGCCGCTGGAGCACGGGAAGTCGACATGGTCCTCAATATCGGCGAGCTCTGCGCGGGTAATGTCACGGCCGTCGCCGGAGGCATCGCAGCCGTGGTCGCGGCGGCACATGATCGCAGCGCGCTGGTCAAAGTGATACTCGAAACGGCCTTGCTCACGGACGATCAAAAGATTTCCGCCTGCACCATCAGCAAGCAGGCCGGCGCCGATTTTGTGAAGACGTCCACCGGATTCTCGACTCACGGAGCCACGGTGCACGATGTCGCGCTGATGCGCCGCGTCGTCGGTCCGGACGTCGGCGTGAAAGCTTCCGGTGGAATTCGCACACTGGAAGACCTGGAAGCCATGCGGGCGGCGGGCGCGAATCGCATCGGCACGAGTTCGGGCGTTCAAATCGTGGAGGCGATGCATTCGTGACGCATGTGACGACACACGGGACAACACACGGGGCAACCCAGCGCCGTTCCTCCCCTCGCTTCCGCGAGCGCGCCGAGCTGCTGGACTTCCTGCTTGAAGTGTCGCGGGTCAGCTCCGAGACACTGGATTTGGCGGAGCAGCTTTCGACCATCGCGTCCATCGTCAAGGAAGTGGTTCCCTACGATGTGTTCGCGATTCTCTTGTACAGCGAGCGTACGCATGCGCTCACCATCCGCCACGCCATCGGGCATCGCGAAGAAGTTGTACGGAGCCTCTCGATTCCGCTTGGGGAAGGCATCGTCGGAACGGCCGCCGCGCGCCGCGAGCCGGTGCTGGTCGAAGACGTCACCCAGGACTCGCGCTATCTCAACGCGCTGGACGCCGTTCGCAGCGAGCTGGCCGTGCCAATGACCGCCCGAGGCAAGCTGGTGGGCGTGCTCGACGTGCAGTCCACGCGTCTGAAGGCCTACGGCGAGCAGGACCGGTCCATGCTCAGCCTGATCGCCTCGCGCGTGGCCTCATCCATCGAAAACGCGAGACTCTACCGGCGCGTGGACCGGCAGAATCGTACCCTGCGCACTCTGGCGCATCTTTCGCGCGAATTCAGCGCGATCCTGGACCTGGACGCGCTGCTGACCAAGATCGCCTCCGCGACGCGGGCTCTGATACCCTACGACGCCTTCAGCGTCTTTCTGGTGGACACCGATCGCAGCATCCTTCGCAACCGCTTCAGCGTTCGCTACGACCAGAGGGTGAAGATCGACAATATTCCCATGGGAAAAGGCATCACCGGCGCGGCCTTCGAATCCCGCGAACCGGTGCGTGTGCTCGATACGGGCGCCGATTCGCGCTATATCGCGTCGCACCCGGGCATCCGTTCGGAACTGGCGGTTCCGCTGATCGTGCAGGACCGCGTGGTGGGCATTCTCGACGTGGAAAGCGAGCGGATCGCCTTCTTTACCGAGGATCACCAGCGCACTCTGTCCCTGCTGGCCCAACAGATTGCGAGTTCGGTGGAAAATGCCCGTCTGTATGAGGAAGTCGCCCACCGCGAACAGCGCATGGATCAGGATCTCAAGGCGGCGCGAAAGCTCCAGCGGATTCTGCTGCCCAGGGAGGATCCCGAGCTTAAGGGTTTGACCGCGGGCATCCGGTCCCGTCCGGCGCGCGAGATCTCGGGCGACGTATTTGGGTTTTTCGAGCAGGCCGAAGACTCGGCCCTCATCGCCTTCGGGGACGTGAGTGGAAAAGGCGCGGCGGCCGCCCTGTACGGAGCGCTGATCACGGGTTTGCTGCGGACGCTCGCCCAGCGGCGCCGCCCGGCGCAGCTGATTCAGAAGTTGAACGAGACCTTGCTCGAGCGCAAGGTGGACGCCCAGTACGCCACTCTGCTGGTGGCTCTGTGGCAGCCGGCTTCGCGGAGGTTTCTGCTCTCCAACGCCGGAGCCGCACCTCCCTTGATCCTTCGCAGCGGCCAGATTCTGGAGACCAAGATCGAAGGCGTGCCCATCGGGTTGCTCGACGATCAGCAATACGACGAAGTGGATCTCGCCGCCGAGCCGGGCGACGCACTGATCTTCTATTCCGACGGCGTCGACGAACAGCTCAACGAGAAGGGTGAAGAGTTCGGGCGCGAGCGCATCAAACGCATTCTGAGGAAGCACGGGAGCGAGGCTCCCCAGGCCATGGCCGACGCCATCATCGCGGCCGTGGACGCATTCCGCGGAGCCCTGCCCATCTACGACGATCAAACCGTGGTGGTTCTCAGGGTGATTGCGTGAACGCACCTATAAAATTGCCCATGAAACCGGTGGAGTATCGGGATCGCACGTTGATTTGTGACGGCGTCGCCCTGGCCGACATCGCGGCGAAGACCGGAACACCGTGTTACGTGTATTCCGCCTCCACCATCCTGACGAACTATCACGCGTACGACGACGCCCTGCAGGGTTCTCCCCACACCCTTTGTTACGCGATGAAGGCCAATGGGAACCTCGCCATCCTGCGGCTGCTGGCCCGCGCCGGCGCCGGATTCGACATCGTCTCCGGAGGCGAGCTGCATCGCGTCCTGAAGGCCGGCGGCGATCCCGCCAAGGTGGTTTTCTCGGGCGTAGGCAAGACCTCCGCGGAGATTGACGCCGCCCTCGCCGCGGGAATCTTCGCGTTCAACTGCGAGTCCGAGCCGGAACTGGCGCTGGTGGACGCGCTGGCGCATCGCCGCGGGATCCAGGCGCGTGTGGCTCTTCGGGTAAACCCCGGTGTAGAGACAGCCACCCACGCGTACATTTCCACCGGGAGCCTGGCCCACAAGTTCGGGATCGATATCAGCCAGGCCGAAGCGGTCTATGAACGCGCCCGCCAGTACGAGAACCTGCTGCTCGAAGGGGTGAGCTGCCACATCGGCTCGCAGCAATTCGATTTTGAGCCGATGATGAAGGCCGCCGGCCGTGTGCTCGAACTGATCGCTCTTCTGCGGGCCAAAGGTCTGGACATCCGCCACGTTGACCTGGGAGGCGGCCTTCA
>Ga0209483_1001346_pt1 | contig 18742 bp, 9 predicted proteins | sample NGEPerA_FD_184508 | JGI IMG/M metagenome (GOLD analysis project Ga0209483, IMG submission 184508) | Arctic peat soil microbial communities from the Barrow Environmental Observatory site, Barrow, Alaska, USA - NGEE PermafrostL2-A... | ecosystem: Environmental > Terrestrial > Soil > Wetlands > Peat... | reverse complement strand
GGAGAACTCCGAGCAGTTCCAGGAACCGGGCACCTTCCGGGCCGCTCTGTCCAATATGCTTCGCCAGAAGAGACTTGTTGGTCTCGCGGTCTAAACCAGCGTCGCGGGTATAGCTGCCCGGCGTTCCGAGGAAGCTCCGGAACTTCCGGGACAGGATAAAGCGGACGCCACGCCCGCGGCCAATTCGCTCAATGACACCCTGCTCCAGCAAGTGGGGCAGCCGATCTTTCAGATCGCCGCCCATCGGCTCTTCTCGCTGGATGGAATCCAGAATCAGAAGGTCCTGCGTGGAAAAAGTTGCCAGCCGTTCCTTGCCGATCTTCTCCAGGAAGCGCAAGAACTCGGGGTTCTGGATCTCGCCGCGCAGCGTGACTGCCACTTGGTGAGCGTCCGTGCCCGTGAAGTCCGGCTTGGGTTTGCCCTCCTTGATCGATTCCTCGAACATGCGGTTAGCGCCTTGGCCGGAACGCTCCACAAGTCCACATCTGGCGCATGATTCGGCGATGCGACGGTTCCGCGGAGACTGCTTCCACAGAAGGTTTTCCGCCGTGATACCGTCGGGAAAACCGCCCGGACTCACGATCTCCAGCTTGCGCGGAAACTGACGGACAAATATCGACTCCGGTCTGCGGTAGTCGCGATGGCTCACCGCGTTGAGAATCGCTTCCCGAACCACCGCCTCATTGAAGGCGGGAATGTCGCCAATGAAAAAGCCCTCTTGAAAGTGAAGAGTTTCGTTGCGAAGATTGATCGTCGTCCAGATGCTGTCGAGCACCGCAAGGAAGCCTTGCCGGTATTCAATCCGCTGCTGGTGCGCCAGCGATGCCTCGCTGGAACGGTATTCGAAGATCACTTCAGCTTGTGCCAAATAGCGCCCCAGCGCGGCCTTTGTGCCAAAGAGGATGAGCGCCGCCAATGTCAATTTGCCATCCTGCATGAGTTCGGCATCTTCCAAAAGCTGTTGCTGACTTAGTCCGTCTAACGCCGCATTCCCCGACTTCCGCCGCCACATTGAACGAAACCGTTCGACGAGCGTGGGGTCGAGGTCGGAAAGCACGGCCTTCGGATGAAGCTCAGCGGAAAAGTCCGGAGCCGCTTCATCGAAAATTCGCCGCAGTTGATCCGGCGGCATTGGTTTCAACTCGTCACCGGCTCTAGCCCAATAAATCCCTTCGAGTTGGACCGGCACACCCAACATGTGGGGAGGCGCAGTGAAGACCAGGACGCGTCCGTGAGGGTGCTGAATCTCCTCGAACTCAATTCTGAACTGAAGAGCCCTTGTCAGTCGCGCGACGGTGTGGCCGGGTTCCGGGAACGCCTGAGATCCGACAACCCGGCGGGGGCGTTTGTCAGTGACCCCAAGAATAATTCTGCCGCCACCGGCGTTTGCAAGGGCAGAACAGTATTTCGCCAGTTTGTCGTAGTCGTAGTTCGACTTCGCTTCTTTGAACTCAAGCCGCTCGGCCTCGGGTTCGGCCATCCATGCTTCGAGGCGTTCCGCCGGTGTGTCCATGAATGCCGCACTCATGTCGGAGCCTGGCCTCGACTGAGCAACTCCGCGAGTTTATAGTTGATGCTCTCGACCGCGAATTCCGGCTCAGCCTGAAATGGCTGGCGAATGTAGGTGAGCTTTTGCTGCCCGTCCTCCACCTGTCCCACGGCGAGGATGAAGTCATCCGGCTTGTTCAGTGCCGTGAGGATTTCATTTCGCGTGACCGTCACCGTAATGGCGTCGGCGACTCGGCCTTTCACTTCGATGAAACGGAGTCTGCCGTCTGCCTGAACTTTCGATTCGATGTCGTATCCACACTTCTCGCCGCTGACGTCTCGTGGATGATTGCCAAGCAGCCTCTCGGCATCCATGACCATTTGCATGGCAAGCAATTCCATCTGCTTCCGGGCTTCCGCCGATGCAGCTTCTGCGGCGGTGCCTGCCGGAATGGATGACGGCAGGAGCTTATTGAGAAGGCCGATGGGCACGACGAGCGATCCGCCGATAGCCACAGGCGGCAATGGCGAAATCTGACGTTCCATTTCCAGATCGAGCATTCGCTTCTGCAGACGGACTTGCAGCTCATCCGCGCGCTGCCGGGCCTTCCCCGAATTGATCTTGGCGTTCACCTTGCCCGCCAATTCCTGGTCCTTGAGCTGGTTAGCGCGGTGATCCCAATAGGTGATTTCCTTGGTCAGACGGTCCTTGACAGCGGCCATGGTCCGGGTCACCAGGTCCTCGCGCCGTTTCCGCACCTCTTCCAGGTGCTTGGGAACGAGGTCCGTGATCGCGTGGCCGATGACTACGGACTCCAGATCGCCCTTCAGCCACGCCTGCGATTCAAGTGTTGCCGAAAGGCAGGTTCGTTCTTCAGTCCGCGCAGGTCTGTAGTCCAGATACGGAGCGTAACCGGCGTTCCTGGTGGTCCCGGTGGAGTCCGTCTCAACAAACTGTAATTGCTGGGAGACGACTCGGCGGTTGCCAGCTTTGTCGGTCCTGCCGTCCTGAATGGTGTGCTCCAAATAGAAGAGCGCGCGGATGGACTCGCCGGGATCATCTGGGTCAACCAGAACCGTTCCCCGCTTCAAGAGATCTCGATTGCGCTCCAGAATCAGGTCGATGGTCGCTCCCAGAAGTGGCTGGCCCGGACAAACGAAGGTGGCCAGCGGTTGGCCGGGAACCGCGCGGAGCGACTTTTCAAAAGTGATCCGTTCGTATTTGCCCAAAACCGGTTCGCCAGTGCCGATCAAACGGTCCCGCTGGCGAATCAAGGCGGGGACATGGGTGATCTCGAAGCGGCGTGGCTCGCGTTCCTTGATGGATCCGCCCAGTACTCGGAATGCCTCCAGGAAAAACGACTCGATGAAGTGAGGCTGAAGACGCCGCGCTTCCGCGCGCTCCATGTCCTCGCGGATCTTCATTACTTCAGTAGCATCCATGCTGTCGTTGGCAAGTGCGCGTTCTTCAAGAAGCTCCTGGCAGTGTTTGCGGTCGGTCAGATTATCGACGATCTGATGCAGACGTGCCTTCACCTCGGGCCGATCACCGTAACGGATCGCTTCAATGAGCAGGTCCCGAAGCCGCTGCTCCCGGAAAAGCTGGCCGAGGATATCGAAGACGCCCCCGCCGAGGGCCTCACGCTCCAGCTCAATTTTTTCGAGGAGGCGCTTATACACGTCGCCTTCGCGCGTCTCCTCCGCCAGCAGGTTCCAGAGGTGGCATACCTCGGTCTGGCCGATACGGTGAATGCGGCCGAAGCGCTGTTCGAGACGATTCGGGTTCCACGGCAGGTCGTAGTTGACCATCAAGTGCGCGCGCTGTAGGTTGATGCCCTCGCCTGCGGCGTCGGTAGCAAGCAGGATGAGAACGTCCTTATCCTGCTTGAATCCCTCCTGTGCCTTGGTACGTTCTTCGCGGCCCATCCCGCCGTGAACAGTGACGAGTGCCTCAGGAGCGCCGAGGAGGGCGCGCAGCCGCTCGCTCAGATAGTTCAAGGTATCGCGGTGCTCGGTAAAGATCACCAGCTTGCGGCGGTGCCCCTGCACATCGAACATCTCGGCTTGGTTTTGCAGGAGGGCCGACAGTTCTTCCCATTTCTTGTCCGTTCCGCTCCGGCGGACCTTGAGCGCCAACCCTTCCAGGTTCCTCAGGATCTCGATTTCCGCCTGGAGTTCGGCGATGGTGCGCGCAGCCGTCGCCTGATCCACGACGGTCTCTTCGGTTTGTTCCACCTCCGCGTCGGGTGCGTCATCCAGATCGTCGATGTCTTCTTCAGTGAGGCTGGGTAATCCCTGAAGGTCGATTTCCTGAAGAAGCGCTCCGCGCTTGAGAATCTGTTCTTCGCGCAGGCGTCGTTCGAGCCTTTCACGGCGCCGCCGGAGAGATTGCAGAATCGCCTCCGGGGAAGACGCTAGCCGCCGTTGCAGGATAGTCAACGCAAATCCAACGGTTCCCTTGCGGCCTTCGCTCTCAAGGGAGTCGGCCCTGTTGAATTCATCCCGCACATAGTCAGTGACGCTTTTATACAAGGATGCTTCGGGATCGGACAGCTTATAGCTGACGGTGTATGCCCGCCGCTCGGGGAATAAAGGCTTCCCGTCAAACTTCAGCAATTGCTCCTTCACTAGCCGCCGCATGAGGTCTGACACGTCGGTAGTATGGACGCCGTCCCGCGCACGGCCTTCGAAGCGGTCGCTATCAAGTAGTGCGAGGAAAAGTTGAAAATCCTCCGGCTTGCCATTATGCGGCGTCGCGGTCATCAGCAGGAGGTGTCGTGTGAGTTGGCCGAGAAGTTGCCCGAGCCGATAGCGTTTGGTGTACTTGATCTCGCTGCCGAAAAACGTGGCAGACATTTTGTGGGCTTCGTCGCAAACGATAAGGTCCCAGTCGGTATTGGCCAGCTTCGCCTGCACATCCTCGTTGCGGCTCAACTTATCCAGGCGGCAGATGGCCATCGGATTCTCGGCGAACCAATTGCCGGTACGGGCAGATTCGAGCTTGTCGTTCGTGAGAATTTCGAAGGGAAGCTGAAATCGTTGATACAGTTCGTCCTGCCACTGCTCCGCGAGGTTTCCGGGGCATACGATCATGCATCGGTGCAGATCGCCGCGAATCAACAGTTCCTTGATGAGCAGGCCCGCCATGATCGTCTTGCCGGCGCCGGGGTCATCGGCAAGCAGGAATCGCAACGGTTGACGCGGCAGCATCTCGCCGTAAACGGCGGTAATCTGATGCGGCAACGGATCAACCATTGAGGTGTGGATAGCGAGTAACGGATCAAAGAGGTGGGCCAGGTTGATTCGGTGGGCTTCAGATACCAATCGAAACAGCATTCCGTCTCCGTCGAAACTCCATGGCCGTCCTGTTTCGCCGATTTCCAGGGTCGGTTCACGATCCCGGTAAAGGAGTACGACGCTCGGTTTTCCGGACGGATCTTTGTACGTGAGCTCGACCGCCGCAGAGCCGTACCATTTGACATCGATTACCGTGACAAGGCAATCGGGCAGGACGCCTTTGACGCTCGCTCCACGCTTTAGATCCTCAAGTTTCACCATGCTGTCGGTAATCGTTCCTTCTCTGATCGCGCAAAGCGTTCTTAGCTTGATTAGCTGAACGCTTCGTGTTTCCTATTTGCTCCCTGACGTTTCAGCGGGTCCCCCGGCTCGAACCCATGTATCAACCTCGGGCAACTTGCACTTCCAAAGGCGTCCAACACGATGGGCGGGCAGACCTTTGTTTTCAATCCAACGGTAGACTGTGTCGATCGCGACCCCAAGATGCTTCGCAACCTCGTTGACGGAATACCAACGATCTCCAGGATTGGGAGTGCTGTCTGAAGTCGACATGAATCGTCTATTGTGGCAGAAAGTCGGGACGGCGTCTATGGGAGATCTTGTCCAAGGGTCCGAAGCTAAATCGTGTTCCCGAGTGTTCCGGAGAATCCTTGACAGGACCGTGGCGATGGGTTATGCTCTCTTTGTGTTCCGGCGTGTTCCCGGAATGCAAAAAAGGAGATAGTGTGGGCGATCTTAAATATCGTGCAACTTTGAGTATGGGCGGACAGAACCGTTCCGTCTGGTCCGTCATCTTCCGTCACCCTTTCCGACTTGATCGGGGCAAACCGGGTCGGCGCGTCCGCAGGAGCCTGGGAACGACCGACAAAGAACAGGCGCAAAAGCTGGTCGATCAGGCAAACACCTTGCTGTCCGACAACAAATGGTGGAGTCCAGCCATGCGCGAGCAGGCTGAACGTCTCTTTGCCAGGGAGATCGTGGCAGCTTTCTACGACGACTTGGTTCCCGCGCCGCGCGATGGTTGGATGTTGCGCGACAGTGTGGTGCGGATGCCGTCACCCGACGAAGGATATGCCAGGGTCCTTTTGCTGGGCACCACGGGTGCCGGCAAGACGACCTTGGTACGCCAGTTAATCGGCACGGGCACAAAACACGAGAAGTTCCCATCGACATCCACAGCCAAGACGACGACGTGCGACATCGAGATCATCAGCGCTGACTCGAATCAGTACGAGGTGGTCGTATCCTTCCTGCCGAAAGACTTGATTCGGCAGTACGTGGAGGAGTGCGTGGTCGCAACGGCGGTCAGCTTCCTCGAAGGAGAGCGTTTCGAACTCAGTAGCCGCAGGTTCCTCGAACACAGCGATCAGCGGTTCCGCCTCAGTTATCTCCTCGGAACGCTTTCACCCGGTGTGTATGAAGAGGAGGAAGAAGAAACTGAGGAAGAGTTTGACCAGGATTTGGCTGTCTCTGCGGAGGACCGCTCCCGCCTGGCGGAGACGCTTCGAGGCTACCTGAACAGGATTCAGTCGCTGGCGATCACCGCAAGCAGGAAGCTGGAGGGGTCGTTGAGCTTTTCGCTGGAAACGGCCAACCAGGAGGATCGCGACACATTCGAGGAACTGCTGGAAGATTCTCTGCGAGACGAGGATGAGTTCCACGAGCTACTCGACGAGGTCATGGACGACATCGAGTCGCGGTTTAACCAGCTTACGGATGGCGAACGGACACTCGGACCCGGCGATTGGCCGGATTTGTGGTCGTATCGCTGTTCTGCTGAAAAGCGGGCGGACTTCATCCGTCTCATCAATCGGTTTTCAAGTAACCAGGCTGTGCAGTTCGGGACCCTCTTGACGCCTTTGGTAGAAGGCATCCGGGTGCGTGGTCCGTTTGCGCCGACATGGAACGGTGCGACGCCTCCCAAGCTCGTCTTGATGGATGGCGAAGGACTGGGCCATGCCGCGAGTGTGAACCTGAGCCTCTCGACGCGAGTTACGAAGCGATATCAGCTCTCGGACGTCATCCTTCTGGTCGACAATGCGCAGCAGCCGATGCTGGCAACTCCGAATACCGCGCTGAGGAGCATTGCCTCCAGTGGCCAGCAATCGAAACTCGTGTTTGGCTTCACCCACTTTGACCAGATGCGCGGGCCGAACCTGCCGAATCGCGATGCTAAGGAACAGCACGTCCTGGCCTCATTGGACCAATCGGTCGGCGTCCTGGGTAAAGAGATGGGTCGCGGAGTCGAGAATGCAATGAAGAAGATCATTCCCGAGCGGAGTTTCTTCCTCTCGAATCTGCAAGACCAAATCCCGAACCCGCCTGAAAAGGCCTCCCAGCGCCACACAGCCGAGTCGCTCCGTCGCCTCTTGAAAACCGTGGAGTCGCTCAGTGCCCCATCGATTCCGGATTCGGTCACGCCGGTTTACGACGATGCCAATCTGGTCCTGTCGATCCAGAAAGCTGTCGTTGAGTTCCGCGATCCGTGGCGCGCTCGTCTGGGAATTCGCAGCCGGTCTGATATCCCATCGGAGCACTGGACTCGCGTCAAAGCGCTCACGCGTAGGCTCGGCGACCTGGGGCAGGATGAATACGACACCTTACGTCCAGTGGCGGATCTTATCTCCTGCCTCCAGGGCCACGCCCGACCGTTTCTGGAGTCGCCTTTACGCTGGGAGCCGGCCAAAGGGGCCACCGAAGACATGATGAGTCACGCCATCGACCGCATCGCGCAGGAGGTCTTCTTAAGGTTGCACGAACTGGCAGCCAACCGAGTCATGCGCGACCGCGTTATCAAGTGGAAGGAGGCCTACGCCCATCGGGGGTTTGGTTCCGCCACCGAACGCCGTCGCGACGTCGAGTCCATTTACGGCGCTGCTGCTCCGATCCCCGGCGAAACTGCTGATCCGCCAACAAATGAATTCCTACGGGAGATTCGAATTCTGATGAGAGATGCAATCGAAAACGCAGGCGGGAAGCTGGAAGGTCTGTCCAGTCTCGCTTCAACGCGCGCGGGAAGTAACTGAAGCTTTATCAGCCAGGAGGGTTCGCGGGTGCCGCTGGAATAACTGGCACCAGAGACGCCCGCAAACTCCCCAATCCACCACAGAAGCGCGCTGGACGTCGGTGGGAAAAAATAAGAACGTTCTAAGTGACCCCACGGTGGGGACCCGATTCATTGAGCGGTCTCATTCATTTATCTATTCTTTCGACTCCTGATCTCCTGTTACAGTAACCACCGCGCCTTGCGGTGCCAGTCTCGCCTTCGGGTGAGTTCGTCGGGGCCCGGCCTCTTCCTGACAGCGGTTTGAATTTGCGGAATATCGGAAGTCTGGTCCTGGCTCGGCAGCCAATCTGTGAGATTCACAGAACCGGCGGGACTTTCCGTTGTGGATTTCCCCGTCCCGCACAGCCTCTCCCGTTCCCTTATTAGTTGAGGGAAGTGGCGTTCCATTCCGCGGGACGAGGAGGCCAAATGCAGAATTTAGACGATTTTCGATACGATCAGCCCGCCGTGCTGATCGACGGAGTCGGCGGCGAACCGTTGGCCGGATCAGGCTTTGAAAGCGAAGAGCCCGAGCCGAGCTTCTCTGCCTCCGAGTCGGAAGGGGAGGAGTAACGGCCATGGCGGCTACAACCTCTCTTCCCATCGAACATCCGCTTGCGGAGAAACCGGCTCTTCGGGACTTTCGCCAGGAGGTCACCGACAGCATTGTTGGAATGCTGGAGCGTGGCGTCGCGCCGTGGCAAAAGCCCTGGGAGCCTGGAGCCAGTTCGCTCGGTATGCCGTTCAATCCAACCAGCGAGAGAGGATACCGGGGCGGCAACGCGATTCATTTGATGGCCACCGGCCTGCAACACGGCTACGAAGACCCGAGATGGATGACTTACAAGCAGGCCGCAGACAACGGATGGCAGGTAAGCCGGGGCGAGAAGGGCACCCAGATTGAGTACTGGGATGTCAAACAGGCGTCGGACAAGACACGGCCGTCTGGGCCTAATGGAGGCGGCGATGCAGCCAATGGCAACAACTCGAATGCCGAGAAATCGCGGCTCATTCACCGCGTATACACGGTCTTCAACGCCCAGCAGATCGAGCGGATTCCGCCGTACACGCCCGAGCAACACACAACCTTCGAGGCTGTCCAGGCGGGAGAGCAGATCCTGACGAACTCTGGCGCGAACATCGCGCACGACCAGGCGGATCGCGCATTCTATAGCCGCTCTCAGGACAGCATCCACTTGCCACCGAAGGACGCCTTCAAGGACGCTGCTGGGTATTACGGCACGGCACTTCATGAGCTAGCTCATTGGACGGGCCACCCGTCGCGGCTCGACCGTTCCACATTGACTGATTCATATCGTTTCGGCGACACCAACTACGCAAAGGAGGAGCTTCGCGCGGAGCTTGCCAGCGTGTTCCTCGCTGCGCAGCGTGGAATACCCCACGATCCCGAGCAGCACGCCGCATACGTCAACTCCTGGATTGGCGCACTCAAGCGGGACAAAAACGAAATCTTCCGTGCGGCTCATGATGCTTCCAAAGCAACCGATTTCATTCTCGCGTTGGAGCGTGACAAGTCCATCGGCGAGGAAAATCTGGCAAGTGGTCCCGTTCTCGCTGCCGGAACCGCTGGCAGTTCGCCCGCCACGATGTTGGAGCAGGAGGCCGAGGAACTCCACCACGACCGGGAGCGGGTCGAAGAAAAAGAAGCGGACGCGACCCTGAGCGCCGAAGACCTCGCGATTCTGGATTCCACCGATAACGCGAACGAGCGCTCGGCCCCGGCACGTGAGTCCATGGAGTATGCCGCGCGCTACGAACCAGCCAGCGGCACCGTCAACGTCCACGCGAAGCAAACGGGGACGGACCGACGGAGTAACGTTGACGCCCCGACCGGCGACTCGCTCACAGAGGCCAAGTCGATCACCGCGAAGGTGCTCGGAGATTCTGCGAAGACGCTCGCGGCGCAGACCGAGAACGGGAGTTATCGCGGTCCCATCATTGGCGAGACGGAGCATCACATTATTCAGCGCCAATCGGCCCGGACGGGCATTGCTCATCCGAAGGATCTGCTTGACCGGCAGCCCCAGATAGGTGAAAGCGTGCGCATCAACTACTCCGATTCCAAGGGCGCGGTCCGCGAATTCCGGGAACGCGCAAAGGCGCAGGACCGCGACCGATGAGGAGGCGCGACCATGGGGAAGAAACAGCCGGAACTCTACCGTATTCCTCGGAAACCTGGATATCTCGGCGGCTATAACTGGCGTGCGACTGTGCTCGGGTGCCTTCTGCTGGTGGTCGTAAATTTCATCGCCACACAGTACATCGCTGCTAAGTTCCAATATCAGCCTGCGCTTGGGCCGCCCCTTCTCCGGGCGAAGCTCGGCGGCATCTACCAGCCCTTTTCCTGGATCGTCTGGGGATGGCAGTATTGCACTTCTCGCGATGAGCGGATTCGCCAGCCATTCTTCGAGGGGGAAATGATCGTCTTCGCGGGCAGTTTGCTCTGTGTCGGCATCTTCTTTGTTCTCGCCAGCCGTCGCGCGCGCAAGCTCACGGAGAATGCCGAGGACCTCCATGGCTCCGCGCGATGGGCCGACGAGGACGATGTGCGCGATACAGGGCTGCTCACAACAAAGCACGGTGTCTACGTCGGTGGCTGGTGTCATGAGGGCGGACACCGATTGAATTACCTCCGTCACAACGGCCCCGAACACGTTCTTGCCTTCGCTCCAACGCGGAGCGGCAAAGGCGTCGGTCTTGTGATCCCATCTCTGCTGGCTTGGGAAGAGAGCGCCGTCATCTATGACATCAAGGGGGAGAACTGGGCGAAGACGGCGGGGTTTCGCAGTCAACAAGGCCATCTCTGTTTCAAGTTTTCGCCGGTTGAAGAACAAGCCAGTTCACGGTTCAATCCTCTGAGTGAGGTGCGGCTGTTCACGCCGCGCGATGTCAGCGACGCCCAGAACATCGCCAACATGATCGTGCGAACAGGCGAAGACAGCCCTCAGGAACGCTACTGGCAGGATGCCGCCTCCTCCATCACGACGGGAATGATCCTGCACGTCTGTTATGAAGCGGCGCTCGAAGGCCGCGTTGCGTGTCTCGCCGATCTGTCGCACGGGTTCACGCGGCCAGGTTCCGGTTTTCGCGAGACGCTCGATGAACTGCTGAACTTCGAGCACGATCCTGGACATGCTCACGATTGGCGCATGCCGACTGGCGACCGGACACTCACCCATCCCGTCGTTCGCGAGAAGGTGCAGGAGATGCTCGACAAGGAGGACCGCGATTTCGGCGGCGTCCTCTCCACTGCGAAAACCGCGCTCACGCTCTATAGCGATCCGCTTGTAGCGAAAAATACTTCGGCGAGCGACTTTACTATCGACGAGTTGGTGAACCACGAGCGCCCCGTGTCGCTCTACCTGGTGGTTCCACCTTCGGACAAGATTCGCCTGCGCCCGCTCATCCGTCTGATGTTCACGATGACCGTCAATCGTCTCACCGAAAAGATGGTATTTCAGGGCGCGGAGCAGAAGCGCAACAAGCATCGCCTACTGTTACTGATTGACGAGTTTCCATCGTTGAATCGCATGGAGGTCTTCGCCGACGCGCTCTCCTATATGGCCGGGTATGGCTTGAAAGCATATCTGATCACGCAGGATATCCGGCAGATCGTCGAGGCGTACGGCAACAACGAGAGCATCGTTTCCAACTGTCATGTGCGCATCGCTTTCGCGCCCAACCAGTTCGAGACCGCCGAACTATTGAGCAAGATGACCGGCACAGCCACTGTGCAAAAAGCCAGCTACAACTTCAGCGGCTCCCGGCTTTCTCCGGTGATGGCGCACGTCAACGCTAGTGTGGACCACATCCAGCGTCCGCTGATGACACCGGACGAAGTGCTTCGGTTAAAGCCTCCGCAAAAGCGCGGCGACGGTGCGGAGGAGCGCATCGTCGCGCCCGGCCAGATGCTGATCTTCGTCAGCGGCCATCACCCGATTCTCGGCACGCAAATGCTGTATTTCCTCGACCCGGCGCTGAATTCCCGTGCCGAACTGGCTCCGCCGACCAGTTTCATCACTTTGGAGAACGGCAAACCCATTCCGCAACACGCGCTGAATCGAACCCCGCACGTCATCAGCAAGCCCGAGGTTGTATCGCCGCCCGAATGTGAACCAATCGATGAGCCGCTCTCAGGAGTCGAACACCACCTCGTAGAAGAACTTCACCTTGAACAAGGAGAACAATAGCGATGCAGAGGAATCGTCTCGAAGTCTTGGGCTTTTTAGCGACCAAGCCGACGGCCAGGTATCTTCCTTCCGGAACACCCGTCGCGAATGTCCGTCTGGGGGAAAGCTACCGATACCAGGACGGCGATGGCAAACCGCAACAACACACCAATTGGCACAACCTGTCGTTCTATGGCGACCTTTCGCGCATCGCGACGGCCTTCGAGAAAGGCGACAACCTCTTTGTCGAAGGGACTATTGAGCAGCGCCAGTTCACGCCGAAGGCCGATGGCGTGCAACGCATCGTCCATGAAGTCGTTGTTCGGAACTGCCACTTGATCGCGACGCCGCGTGGGGGCACCGCGAAAGGAGCCGCGGCCACACCGACTGACGAACCTGCGATCCCTGATCTTCAGAAAGGAGCAATCGATCATGACGGTTGGCCTGTCGGATAGGGTCAGGAAGATTCGCGGCGCAGCTCTGGTTGCGGCTGGTGCCGTTGTCGCAACGTTCCAGCTCTGCGGTTATCTTGGACTTCGCATCAACACCTCACCATCCCTCCCAATGGGTCTGTATATCACCACGGCAGACGCTGGAGCGAATATGGTTGAGTTCTGCCCAGCAGAACCGTTCGCGACGTTCGCCATCGCGCGTGGATATCGCGATCCTGGAATTTGCCGGGATGGCGGGGCTCCCCTGTTGAAGCCTATCGTCGCCAAATCCGGCGATGTCGTCGAACTGTCGGCTCGCGGAATTTCCGTGAATGGAGCGCTTCTCTCCAACACGGCCCCACTCTCGAAGGACACCAAAGGCCGGCCTCTCGAAGCGTGGCCCTTCGGGCGCTACGTCGTGGCCTCCGAGACTGTCTGGGTGGCGTCCTCTTATCATCCACGCAGCTTTGACAGCCGTTACTTTGGTCCAATTTCGACGACGGCCATTCGCAACCGAGTGAAGGCTTTTCTAACGCTATGAATACCACATCTCGGGATCGAATCTGAGTGCAAACTCAATGGCCACAAAGTCACGCACAGGCAGTCAATCCGGCACCAGCAATCAGCTCAGTCTCTTCTCGGAAGTGACCGATGCAGAACTGGGCGATAATTTTATAGAGGAGTCCGTTGATGCTCGAAACGACTACACTCACACCACTGGGCCACAAGATCCTGGAACACTGGAGACGCCACCGACCGACGATGGTCGAGAAGCTGGACCAGGGGAATCAACTTCAGCAGGCGGTTTTCGCAGCGCAGGAATTGACGGGGAACCTGCTATACGAGTTGACGGTGGTTCAGAAGATGGACTACCAATTCGCGTGGGAAATCGCGACGAGGGAATGGGCGTTTCTCCCGGACGAGAAGGATCAGCCCCACTTGTCGTTCGACCCAGCGACCCTCGACCCGCACCAACCCTTGCCCGCGATCTCCGCATAAGTAGCGCCCACGGCATCGGCGAAGGTAGCCTGAGGCAGAAAGCCCAGGCCAATCTCGCCGCCGTTCGCACGCTGAAAACCATAGAGGCCGAAACCCGCCCGGCTATGCCAGAGGAAAAGGCCGTGCTCGTGAAGTACACCGGCTGGGGCGCGATGCCGAACGCGTTCGCTCCCCAGCCATCGCGGGACTGGCAGAGCGTCGCAGGCGAGTTGAGGGATCTGCTGAGTGCGGAGGAGTACGCGTCGGCTCGCGCCTCAACCCCGAACGCGCACTACACATCTCCCGAAGTAGTTCAGGCGATCTGGCAGGCGATGGAGCGGTTTGGACTACAGCCTGGCGCACAGATTCTCGAACCGTCAATGGGTGTCGGTCACTTCTTTGGCATGATGCCCGAGAGTCTGCATCCCGGCACGAGGCGCACTGGCGTGGAACTTGATTCCGTCACCGCGCGCATCGCCGCCAAACTCTACCCGGATTCAAGCGTTCACGCGAAGGGATTCGAAGACACACCGCTTCCAAAAGACTTCTTTGACGCGGCTATCGGAAACATCCCGTTTGGAAACTATCCGGTTTACGATCCGGCATACCGCCGAACTCCGCACTTGACCCGCTCGATTCACGACTACTTCTTGACGAAAACCATTGACGTGGTGCGGCCCGGAGGCGTGATCGCGCTGATTACCAGCCGCTACACGATGGACAAAGAGGACTCCGCGGTTCGACGCCATCTATCGGACGGATCAATCTTGTTGGGCGCAGTGCGGCTGCCAAACACTACATTCAAGGCGAATGCGGGAACGGAAGTGACGACGGATATTTTGTTCCTCCAGAAGCGGTCACCTGAAACGCCGACGCCCGGCGAAGGTTGGACTGAGCTGAGATCCATTGAGACGACGGACGGTCCCGTGGAGATTAACGAGTACTTTGCTCGCCACCCGGAGATGATGCTGGGCCGCATGGGAATGGAGTCGGGACAGTATGGCATGGCTCCCGAACTGATCGGAAACCTGGAGCCGGACGGTTTAGCAAAGGCGGTTTCGCTTCTTCCCGCAGCCGTGTACAAAATCAGGGATAGCCATGGTCCGGTTTTGCGCGGGCACTCCGATCAAGTTCCCGCGCTTGGCGAAGTCAAGGAAGGCGGACTCGCCGAACGCGATGGCCAGATCGTCGTTCGACGCGGCTATGTGTTCGAGCCTATGACGCTGCCAGCGTCGGGTCGCGCAAGGATTCGCGGAATGCTTCAGGTGCGTGACGCCGTCCGCGAGGTGTTCCGCACTCAGCTTTCCGACGCCCCGGATGAAGCCATCGTCGAGGCCCGCCGCCATCTAAATCGAACGTACGATTTCTTCGCTTCCCGCTTCGGTCCCCTCAATGCGAGGGAGAACGTGAAAGCGTTCGCTGGCGATCCGGATCATCCCCTTCTGCTGTCGCTTGAAGAATTCAATCCTGAAACAAAGGGGGCGACCAAAACGGCGATATTCGAGCGCCGCACCCTGGAACGGTATCGCCCGGTGGAGCGGGTCGAAACTGCGCCCGAGGCGCTACTCGTATCGCTCAACGAGATCGGCGAAATCAATTGGCCGCGTATGGAGTCACTCACCGGGCGCGGTGCTTCTGAGTTGCAGGACGAACTTGGATCGCTGGCCTACCGAAATCCCGAGGACGGAGCCTGGGAGACTGCCGACCGCTATCTCAGCGGCAATGTGCGCGCGAAACTTGCCGTTGCGCAGGGTTCAGAGCAAATCGACACGGCTTATCGCCGGAATGTGGAAGCTCTCCAGGCCGTGCAGCCGAAAGATCTGGAGCCGGGTGAAATCGAAGCGCGCCTCGGTTCGTCGTGGATTCCCCCCTCAGACATCCGCGACTTCATTACCGAGTTATTGGATGTGCCCCGCGCGGGCGTCAAGATCGGCTACTCGGAGACAATTGCGACGTGGACAATCGAGCTCGACTACGGCGCAAAGTTCGTCGTTAACAACACTACGACCCACGGCACCGCCCGTTTCCGAGCGTCCGAGTTGATTGAGCAATCGCTGAATGGCCGCACACCGACAGCCTATGATGAGGACGCGGATGGAAACCGCATCGTAAATCAGCCGGAGACAATCGCTGCAAGAGAGAAGCAGCAGCAGTTGAAGGATCGCTTTCGCGATTGGGTTTGGGAAGATCGCGAACGTGCGGCGCGGCTGGCGCAAGAGTACAACCTCCGGTTCAACAACATCCGTCTCCGCGATTTTGATGGCTCGCATCTGACGTTGCCGGGGATGGTGCGCACCTCCCTCCGCGATGGAGATCTGGCGCCGCACCAAAAGGATGCCGTCTGGCGCATCCTCCAGGGCGGTAGTCCACTGTTGGCGCATGTCGTGGGAGCGGGCAAGACGTGGACGATGACCGCCGCCGCGATGGAACTCCGCCGTCTGGATCTCGCCAAGAAGCCGATGTTCGTCGTGCCGAATCATCTGGTGGACCAATGGGGGGCGGAATTTCTAAAGCTGTATCCGCAGGCTCGCCTTTTCGTGGCTGGGAAGGACCACTTTGAGACTGGCAATCGCCAGCAAGCCATGGCCCGGATCGCCACCGGGAACTATGACGCCGTGATCGTCTCCCACCGGTCATTCGAGTTCCTGCCCGTGTCGGACAAGTACTTCAACCGCTTTGTCGAGAAGCAGGTGGCGGAGCTCGATGCCGAAATCAGTACGGTAAACGATTCCAAGGGCGACAATCGCCGCATGGTGAAGGAACTGGAGAAAGCCAAGAAACGCCTGATTGTCAGGCTCAAGAAACGTGCGGACCGCGACTCAAAGGACCGCACCATGACATTCGAAGAACTGGGTGTCGATCAGATCTTCGTAGATGAGGCTGACCTGTACAAGAATTTGGCTTATGTGACAAAGATGAGCCGGATCGCCGGACTACCGAACTCCGACAGCAACCGGGCATTCGACATGTTCCTGAAGATTCGCTACCTTCAGGAACGCAGTGACGGACGCGGAGTCGTCTTCGCCACTGGTACACCCATCTCCAATACCCTGGCCGAGATGTACACCATGCTCCGCTATCTCGGACCGGAAATGCTTTCCGAGCGGAAGGTCGATCACTTCGACGCGTGGGCTGCGAACTTCGCCGAGCCGGTGACATCGCTCGAACTCGCCCCGGACGGATCGGGGTACCGGATGCACACGCGGTTCGCCAAGTTCATCAATCTGCCTGAACTGCTTTCCGTATTCCGCACTGTGGCGGACGTGCAAACGGCGGATATGCTGAACCTTCCTCGACCGGCTCTCGAAAACGGCAGACCAGCAATAGAAGCAGCGCCCGCCAGCGCTGAACTGAAGGCGTTCATCCGAACTCTGACGGAACGCGCCGAACGGCTGAAAAAAGAGCGCGTTGATCCGGCAGTGGACAACATGCTGAAAATCACGGGCGAAGGGCGAAAAGCGGCGCTCGATATGCGACTGATCGATCCACACGCCGAGCCAGAGACGGAGACTAAGATTGATCGCGCCGTTTCCCGCATCGTCAAGATTTGGAAGGCGACCCAAGAGCAGCGCTCGACCCAGCTCGTTTTTTGCGACCTGTCGACGCCCGACCCAGAACGATTCAACGTTTACCACGATGTCCGCTCAAAGCTCGGCAACGCTGGCGTGCCCGCCCTTGAAATAGGGTTCATCCATGACGCTGAGACTGACACGGCCAAGAAGCTGCTGTTCGACGCTGTGAACGCCGGGAGGGTTAGGATACTGCTCGGATCGACTGAGAAGATGGGCGCCGGCACAAATGTCCAGCGACGACTCGTGGCGCTCCATCACCTGGATGCGCCCTGGCGACCGCGCGATATCGAGCAGCGAGAAGGCCGTATCTTGCGCCAGGGAAACGAGAACAAAGAGGTTCAGATCTTCCGCTATGTCACCGAGGGGTCCTTCGACGCCTACATGTGGCAGACTTTGGAAACCAAGGCCCGCTTCATCCAGCAGGTGATGCGGGGAGAAACTTCGGTGCGCTCGGCGGAGGACCTGGAGAGCGGGGCGCTCACCTACGCGGAAATCAAGGCGATTGCTTCCGGCAATCCTGCCGTCGTTGAAAAGATCAAGATCGATACAGAAGTCCGAAAGCTCGATCAGTTGCGCGCTGTTCACGCCAATCAGCAGCGCCATATCCGTTGGGAGATTCGCGACCTGCCGCGCCAGATCACGGACGCGAAACAGCATCTGACCAATATCGAAGCCGACATCGCTACCAGAACTGCGAGCGAGTCCAGCGAGTTCAGTATGACGGTAGGCAATCGCGTTTTCTCTGGCAAGGGTGCGCGGGAGGAAGCGGCCAAAGCTCTGACGTTCGCCGTTCTTTCCTGGCGTAACGATCAAACGACGCAGCCGCGCGGTGCTTTCCGGAGCTTCGAGATCCTGAGCAGAGGAAAGAGCGGCGGATTCGGACTGCTCGAAGGGGACGAGCGTCTACCGGAACTGTTTGTACGCGGACGAGGCACCTATTCGGCAAACCTGAACGCAACGAACCCCGTTGGGACTGTCCAGAGCATCGAACACACGCTGAGGAATTTAGACAAACTCGGGGCTGAGCAGCAGACCCGAGTGGCACGTATAGAGAAAGAGCTTGCGGACTATCAGTTGCAGGCGGATCGCCCGTTCGAGCATGAGGAGCGGCTGAAGCAGTTGCTCACGCGCCAGTCAGAACTCAATTCCCTCTTGGACCTCGACAAGGGCGATCAACAGGGAGCCGACTCTGGCTCCGATCTCGAGAACGAACCGGATATCAGGCGGACTGTGCCCACAACATCACCGGGCCGTGACGAGGTAGCGAAGATGGCTGAAGCGTACATGCGCACGTCGGGAACCGCCATTCGAGAAATGCCAATCGCCGAACGCACACCCCCGCAGACGGGCCCGGTCACCGGCAAGGCTGTCGCCAAGGATGAAGCATATATTGCGGTGGCCACTGCTGCGAACAGCTTTGTCGTCGTAGAGGCAACGCCTCTGGGCCGAGATGTACAAATCGGCGAACGACTATCTCTGCGCTTTCATCAGGGCTGCGTGTCGATCGACAACGGCAGGGATCGAGGAAGATGACGTTTGCGTAAGCTTCCCCTTCAGGTGCTTGACGAAGACGGCGACGTGGAAGGCCTGCACGTCGGCGGGCTGGCCGATGCCGCGGCCGTCGCACCATTGCGCGAAGCGGCGGGTGGCGTTCAGGTAGGCCTTGCGCGCGTGGTCATTGTTGATCCGGGCGGTGAATAATTCCAGCAAGTGGGCGTGAAGAGCGGGGCGGGCTGCAGC
>Ga0209483_1001345_pt1 | contig 18763 bp, 16 predicted proteins | sample NGEPerA_FD_184508 | JGI IMG/M metagenome (GOLD analysis project Ga0209483, IMG submission 184508) | Arctic peat soil microbial communities from the Barrow Environmental Observatory site, Barrow, Alaska, USA - NGEE PermafrostL2-A... | ecosystem: Environmental > Terrestrial > Soil > Wetlands >... | reverse complement strand
CGATTCGCTCGGCAAAGCCGGGGTCAAGTCGCCCCGGATATCGGTCTGCAAGAGAACCCCAATGTCGCGCCAGCCAGTGCGGGCGCAGGACTTCGAGAGCGTCGCGCGCGCCGGAGAAGTCGATACCGCTGTCGACAAGGTCGGTAGCCGGGGGTGCGAACAGCCCGATTGCGCGCCGGCATAGCGCCGCGATCTCCGGATCGACTTCTACCAGATCGAGCGAAGGGCTGAATGCGACGCGAGCCGGCGGCAACGCTTCGATTGCGCCTCGTTCGAACGACAATGCCGGCGCTTCGCAGGAGATCGGGTCGGCGGCGTCGATGCCGCTCATTGCATCCAGCATCAGTGCCACGTCACGCACGTTGCGCGCCATCGGGCCTACGACACAGAGCGTGTCATAAGGGTCGACTGCCGTGCGGGCTACCGTTCCTGGCGTTGGGCGAAGGCCGACGACGGCGCAAAATGCAGCCGGCTGGCGCAAGCTGCCTCCGAGATCGGTGCCGATCGCAAGCCAGGCTTCCCCCGATGCCAGCGCAGCCGCACTCCCGCCTGACGATCCGCCACAGGTGAATCGCGGATTCCAGGGATTGCGGGTGACGCCGAACAGGTCATTGCAGGTGCCCAAGCCACCCGATGAGGCGAACGCGGGTGTGTTGGATTTTGCAATTATGATTGCACCGTTTCGCGCCAATGTGCGTACCACGATATCCGACCGCACGGGTATTCGAGCGGCAAATAGCGTCGAGCCCAGCGTGCAGCGCACACCGGCGACGTCGATAACGTCCTTGACAACGATCGGCAAGCCATACAGCCAACCGCGTCCAAAGGCGTCGGGACGCACACGTCGAACCGCAGCGCGCTCGATTGCCTGCGCGCGCCGCATCGCGCGGCCTGCGCACACCGTCGTAAGCGCGTTGACTACAGGCTCGACATTCGCGATGCGCTGCAACGCGCACTCGACCAGTTCCCGCGGCGATACCTCGTTGCGACGCAGCAACGTTACTGCTTCCTGCGCAGCGAGTCCGCAAAGACCATTCGAATTCCCGTCGTTGCCGTCGGTGATCGCGAGACTCACGCTACGACAGCGTACGTGCCTTCGCGAGCAGGTCCGGCCGCAGGACCTTATCCCAATCCTTGATCAGCGGTACCTTGTTCTGGTTGTGCAAGTATTCCGCCTGACCTTTGATGTAGGTGGCAAGCGCCGTAGTGATATCAGGTTCGACCCTCGGAAACTTGCAAATGTTCGCGACCATTTCCCGCGTCAGGTCGTTGTAGCCGTCTTCCCTGTACATCGAGTACAACGCGTCCACTGCGCCATCGCGATGCTCGCGCCAGTACTTGACGCCGTCGAGCCAGGAGCGCAGGAATGCAACGACGGTATCCGGATGTTCCGTGAGGAACGAAGCGTTGACGACCAGGCACGTCGGATTCGGATCGTAGTCGCCAAAACGCAGCAGAACCTTGCCCAACTTCTGCTCTGCCGCCAGCGTCAGATAGGGTTCGGGCCCGGCGAACGCCGATATCGATCCCGCCGCCAGCGCGGCTACCTGAAGCTGCGGCTCGAGGTTGACGATGCGATAGTCGCCCTTCTTCAAGCCGAATTTTGGCGCAGCGTTGTCGGTGAAGATCCCTCCGGTGGTCGATCCAACCGTAATCGACACGTTCTTGCCCTTGAGACCCGCGACACCATCGATGCCATTTGCGCCGAACAGCCCAACAGTATCGCCACCCAGCAGAACGAATCCGATCAGTATGAAATTGCCGGCAGACGCCCCGACCAGGAACGGTGTCAAGTTCATCGTGCCGATGTCGACTTTGCCGGCGAGCATCGCGTCGCGCACACCGCGTCCATCGGCGAACTTGTAGGTTTCTACACTGAGCTTTCGCCGCTGATAGAGCTTTTCACGTGCCCAGACGACCGCAGAGGCGCCGGTGAACGTATTCTGCAACCCGAATCGGATCGGTTGTATGTCCTCGGCCATCGCGTGACGCACAAGTCCCGAGGAAAGAAGCGGCGACAGTGCGGCCGCACCGAGCTGCTTCAGCACCATTCGGCGATGTGAGTTGCTGGTCTTGCGTATCGATTTCACTTGAACTCCTCCTTCGTTGCGCGCTCTTTTGTCGCTAAGGTTTGATATCGGTAACGATTAGGACATTTTCCGACTCTGGACATGCGGTACGCCGTCCCGAGCATCCGCATTCATGCTTGGAGCACAGCCGCTACACGACCCGGCTTTGCAACGCACCGCCGGCAAAGTGTGCCCGCAGGTTGGCCAGCACCGTCTCGCCGCGCGCGCTGCGAATCTCATAGGTGGAGCTGCCGATATGCGGAGTCAACAATACGTTCTCGGCTGCCAGCAGGTGCGGCGCGATATTGGGCTCGTCGTCGAACACATCGAGTGCCGCGCCGCGAATGGCCTTACGGCGCAAGGCACCGACAAGCGCAGCGGTGTCGACGATGCTGCCTCGCGCGATGTTCACCAGAATGCCGTCGGCGCCGAGCGCTTCAAGCACTTCGGAATCGACGAGGTGCCGGGTCTCCGGTCGCGCAGGACATGCGACGACGAGAAAGTCGACGTTGCGCGCCATCTCCTGCAGATCTGGATAGTAGCGATACGCGAACTCGGGTTTGGCGCGCGGCCCGCTGTAGGCGACATTCATATCAAATGACTTCGCCCGACGCGCGATGCACTTGCCGACGCTGCCCAGTCCTAGAATGCCTAATCGTTTGCCGCCAAACGACCGTGTCAGCGGAAATTCACCCCGTGGCCACTTGCCTGCGCGTACGAAGCTGTCGCTTTCGCATATCCGGCGTCCCAATGCCAGCATCATGCCGAGCGTCAGGTCGGCCACCGACTCGGCGAGCGCTTCGGCATCGGGCGTGTTGGTCACGGCGACTCCTCGGTGCTTCGCAAAATCGAGGGCGATCTGGCTGGTGCCGGCGCCCGACGATGCGATCAGCTCGAGTGCGGGCAGCCTTTCGATCAGGTCACGTGAAGCGCCAGTCGTGCCTATGGTTACCAATGCCCGAACGCGTGGCGCAATGTCGGCAACCAGTTTTCCGGCGTCGTCCGCCTGCCATAGCTTGTGAACGACATATTCTTCGTCCATCACCTTTTGCGACGGCGCGAATATCGGCTTTATCGCAAGAATTTCCTGTTTCATTTCAAACCTCGTGTACAAGCGTTCACGCTACGGCTATTGCGCCGATCGACGCCGCCTCACGCAGCTCCGCTGGTGGGACGCATAAAGTCGAAGTCGCAGCCTTCGTCGGCTTGCATGACATGTTCCTGGAACATCTGACCGTATCCGCGATCGAACCGCGCTGCTGGCGCGCGCCAATCACTTCTCCGAGCGGCAAGTTCGTCATCGCCAACGCAAAGCTCGAGCCTGCGTAGTTCGACGTTGAGCTCGATCATGTCGCCATCGCGGACGAAGGCCAGCGGGCCGCCTACGAACGATTCGGGTGCGACATGAAGTACACACGCGCCGTAGGCAGTTCCGCTCATGCGTGCGTCCGAAATTCGCACCATGTCGCGCACCCCCTGCTTGAGCAGCTTCTGCGGGATCGGCAACTGGCCCCATTCGGGCATTCCCGGCCCTCCACACGGCCCGGCATTCTGCAATACGAGCACCGAGTCGCGATCGACGGCGAGACTCTCGTCGTCTATTCGCGCAAGCATGTCGTCGCGGTCACGGAATACGACTGCCGGGCCCCTGTGGCTGAGCAGCCTTGCGTCGGCCGCCGCGGGCTTCATCACCGCACCGCGAGGAGCGAGATTGCCGCGCAGCACCACCAGTCCGTCCGAAGCCTGCAGCGGATTGTCAAGCGAACGGATTACCCGCGAGTCATAGGTCGTCGCGTCAGCGATGTTTTCACCAAGCGTCTTGCCGTTTACGGTCGGACAAGAGAGATCGAGAAGAGCGCCGAGCTCGCGACAAAGTGCGCGTAGTCCGCCGGCATAGTAGAAATCCTCCATCAGGTATTGTCCCGATGGTCGAATGTCGGCGAGAACCGGTGTCGAGCGTCCAATCTCGTCGAAACCCTGGAGAGCGAGGTCGATGCTCGCGCGTCGCGCCATTGCGAGCAAGTGCACGACGGCGTTTGTTGAACCGCTCAACGCCTGCACCACGGTGACCGCATTCTCGAACGCCGCACGACTGAGTATGTCACTGGGTTTGAGGTCCTCCCACACCATATCAACGATGCGTCGCCCGCAGGCGGTAGCCATGCGACGGTGCGCCGAATCGGGTGCAGGTATCGACGCGGCGCCGGGAAGCGTAAGACCAAGCGCTTCAGTCGCGGACGTCATCGTAGACGCCGTTCCCATCGTCATGCAATGACCTGCCGAACGCGCCATACCTGATTCGATTTCGCGCCACTCCGATTCGGTGATGGTGCCGGCGCGCAATTCATCCCAATATTTCCAGTTGTCGGTTCCGGAACCCAACGCGTTGCCGCGCCAATTGCCTCGCAGCATTGGCCCACCCGGCATGAATATCGCCGGCAGGTTGGCGCTCGTGGCGCCCATCACCAAGCCCGGTGTCGTCTTGTCGCAGCCACCCATCAGCACTGCGCCGTCTGCCGGGTAGGATCGCAACAGTTCCTCAGTCTCCAACGCGAGCAGATTGCGATATAGCATCGTGGTCGGCTGCTGGAAAGGCTCGGCCAGCGAGAGCGCAGGCATTTCCAGCGGGAATCCTCCGGCCTGCAATACACCGCGTTTGATGTCCTCGGCGCGCTCGCGAAAGTGCGAGTGGCATGGATTGATATCGCTCCACGTATTGATGATCGCGATCACCGGCTTGCCGATCAGGTCTTCGCGGGAAAAGCCGAGTTGCTGCGCGCGCGAACGACGTATGAACGCATGCAGATCGCGATCGTCGTTGAACCAACGGCGGCTGCGAAGCTGATCGGGGGATATGCATCGACCAGTCATCAGCCGCGCCTCGCGCGCCGTGCGTGCATATATTGGCTCAAATGCGAACCTCCTCGACCTAACCTGGCGACCGTTGCGGGCGGCGTGACTATAAGGGTAGTTGCCGTTTCACTGGTCGCTCAAAATAGCGCAGGTTTTCGCATAGATCAAATACATAGACACTATAGTTACAATCGACAGTCTCTATATCAACTTGACCGCGCGGTGAAATGGGACACCACGATGCTTAGGCGCATCGGTTAGAAACGCCGCTTGTGCCTGGAGCACGCCATAGGGATAGCGGCCGAACATCGCGTAACCGAAATGCGACGAGATGATGTCCGAACCAACGTAGTCCGGGATGTCACTGGGATGGTCCACGGCCTCAGTCAACGCGGGGAAGCGCTTCGTCGGCTACAAGGTCAATCTAACCACGGACTCTAAATCAAACTGCTACTAAAAACTGGGATCATGTCGTGGTCACGGCGTGCGAAGTGACGCTGCACGCACAACCACCAACGCGATTCCTCCGAGAATTGCCGCCGACGCCACCAGCACGCGCAGCGTCAGCGGCTCGTGCAGCAGCACGATACCGCCCATCGCCGCAATCACCGGCACGCTGAGCTGCACGACCGATGCCGTGGTCACGGTGAGTCCGCGCAACGCCGTGTACCAGATCACATAGCCGAGACCCGACGTCAGCGCGCCCGACAACAGCGCGTACAACACGCCGCGCGCATCCAACGATAGCGATGGCAACGCGACCATCGAGATGATCAGCGCCAGCAGGCTTGCGCGCGCGAAGTTGCCGGCCGTGACGGCCAGCGGATCGCCATGACCCTTGCCGAACAGCGTGTACACCCCCCATGCGATACCGGCGGCCAGCATCAATGTCGAACCGAACAGCGGCGGGGCGGACAGCCCGGGCAGCATCAGGCCGACGAGCCCTGCGACCGCCATCACCAGGCCCGCGACTTGCCGTGCGTGCAAGCGTTCGCCGCGCCACAGTCCGCTGGCGATCATCGTGGCCTGCACGGCGCCGAAGAGAATCAGCGAGCCCGTCGCTGCCGTGAGATTCACGTAGGCGAATGAAAAGGTGACCGAATAGGCGGCGAGCGCCAGCGCCGCCGGCCAACTGCCGGACATCGACCCTGCGCCTGCGCGCAAACGCACGATGGCGACGAGCACCAGCGCGCCGGCGACGATGCGGATCGATGAAAAGCTGGCAGCGTCGATACTGGTGCCCTTGAGCGCGATGCGGCACAGCAGCGAATTGCCTGCGAACGCCAGCATCGCCAGCACGGTGAGAATCAAAACGCGCATGATTATGTGCCGGGCAGGAGCGTGATTACGTGCCGCAGCTCAAGCTCGCAGCAGCGACCACCAGCATGGAATTGTTGAGCTTCCACACCATGAGCGATGCCGACCGCGCACCTAATCAATACTGCGGCTGTTTTTTCGGTATGACAGACATCGCGAAGCGCATCGCGCGCGAAAGTACGCCCACGGCGCTCATGCTCAACTGGCACTCGGGGCCACGCGACCAAGACGCATACCGGATGCGCCGGGAGTCAGACCCTGCTTGGGGCGTGAATGGCGACTGTCACGACGCATTGGACTGTGTCCATTAGTCGCCCGACAACTTGGCTTGCCGATTTTGTCCCATTTCAACGAGCTTCGGCGGGCGAGGGGGGGTCTAAGCGGTGGATTTATATAGCCATACGCTAACTGGACGATCGCGAGAAACTGGAATTGCGTCTAAATAGGGTCAATCGACGCATTTCTTGACATGTGTCCGCCAATGTCTTTAAGTTCACTTACGGGCGATTTCCGCCTATGAGTGACAGAGTGTAGCCATGAAAAAGGGCCAGCGCATCGGGTACAGCAGGGTCAGTACGCTCGATCAGAACACCGAGCGGCGGCTTGTGCTGGGGGGCGTTTGCAGATTCAAACGGGAACTGATCCACGAGCGAGCGTAACGGGCGCCCCCAACACGTCGTCGGGCATCTTCTACGCGCGTGTTTGCGCATCCACCATTGTCATCACGACCTCAAAAAAACGGACAAATGGACTGAGGGCGGCCCATTTGCCCGTATCTTCCAACACACAACAAGCGTTCGTCGGTACGACAACCAATCACGCACGGGGCGCGCCTGGCACCTCCGGCGAACGCGATTAGTTGATGGCCAGCCCGCCGCTGACGTAACCCGAAACCGTGTTGATCAATGTGATCCCTGCGGCGGTTGCCGAGAATACCGGCATGCAGCGCTCTTGTGCCGTGACAGGGATGCTGAGGCCGGAGACGATGCCGTTGCTGATCGTGCCGAGCGCAAGAATCCCTGTCAACGCCGGCGCCAGTGTTACGGTTGTTCCGGGCACGGCGACGAAAGTGTTGTCCGGCGTCGTTGAACAATAAAGCGTTGCGTTCAACGTGACGGTGGCGCCGACCAGTGTCAGCGCCTCGGTGCTGCTGAAGTAAGCGCTGTAGCCGGTGATGGTTCCGTCCCTCGGCATCGAGAACGCGAAGTTGAGGAGGGTACCGGCCGCGCCGGTAAGGTCGATGACGTTGCCGAGCGGGGAGACGCCGCTCGTCGAATTGCCATATCCGATCAGGCTCACGGTGCCCGACAGGCCACCGGCGATCGTCGTTGCGACCGCGGGCAAGCCGGACGCGAACGGAATGATTGCGCCCGCGCCCGCAGCGCCCGCAGCGCCTGTAGGGCCGGTGTCACCTGCCGCGCCGGTCGGGCCCACGGTCCCTTGGATCCCTTGAGGACCCGTAGGGCCAGTTGCACCTGCGGCGCCCGACGGCCCGGTAGGTCCGGTTGCACCACCCGCACCCGCCGGTCCCGCAGGGCCTATCGACCCCGACGCACCCGACACACCTATGGGCCCAGTGGGTCCCATCGGACCGGTCGCGCCGGCAGGGCCGGCGGGGCCGGTTGCACCTGACGGGAACGCGCCGGACGCACACTGTCCGAGCAGCCCCGTCGCGCTGTCGAAGCACAACACGGTGTTGACTTCCGCAGCACTGGTGAGGAAAGGCAGCGTGACCGCACCCGTCGTCCCCAGTACCTGCATCAGCAGCGAGGTCGTGCTGCTCTTGACGACGAAATTGCCGCCCGAGGGCGTTTGCACTTCGACATCGGCCGCGGCGGCCGGCAATGCGGACAGCGCGAGTGCAACAGCAATGGCAGCAGCAAGATGTTTACGCTTGAACGAATGCGTCTTCATTGTCAATTTCCCCACGTTGATTTTTGGCTCGGGCGCCGCGACGAGGTGCCGACGAACGCAGCGCTCAGCAGCAGTATCAGAACAAGAATGCCGGTTGCACTCAGCGTCGGTACCGGCACGCTCACGGCCGGATTGGACTGGTCGAGGAACGTGACGTTGACCACACTGAGATTGGTCCTCGAGACCGGGCCGTTGGCGTCGATGAAGGCCGCCTCGCCGGGTACGGTGCTGCGGAAGTTCACCGCTTCGGCGCCGTTGCCCTGGATCGTGAGGACATCGGTAACTGTTTGCGTCGATCCGGCGGCGAACTGCCACGTCTTGCCGGCGCCCGTGACGAAGCTGACGTTGTGAAAGGTGTTGCTGCCGCTGACGATGGACGGGTCGACGCCGCAGTCATCGCCGAAATTCACCTGTCCGCCACTCGCGGTGAACGTGCCGCCATTGGACCAGTTGCCGCCGACGTCGATCACGCTGGCGGCGGCATCCATCAAGCCGCCACCCTGAATGATCAAGTTGCGCACATGCGTGACCTGCGCGGAATTGGTGTGCAGCGCTCCCGCGATGATGAGATCGGTGCAGGCGGCGTCGAGCCCGCCTGCGCTCAAGCTCATGCTCGATCCTGCGGGGATGGTCACATCGGCATGCGCCGCTGCGCATAGCACAAGTGCACAGCCGGCTGCAATGCCGGCAAGCACCCGTTGGACGGACTTGGGCCGCGAGGCGGCCCTGCAAATCGTCAGCACTGAATCTCCCATGAGAACCAATCCGTTTGCGCGGCGCCAAGTTCAGCGGCGCAACTCGCTTGCGAATCGTTGTTGTTTTAACTCGGCGATGTCACACGCAAAAAATGCGCCACCCAATTATTTCGAGCGTCCGCGATTTGCGACGGGGCTACGCGATGGTGGAGATTTCGTCTGTGCCGAACGACGCGGCCGACGTGTCGCAAAAAAATGTCATCGAGGCTCGCTGTGGCCGCGAATGGGCGGCGGAAGTTGACGCGGGCCGTCGCCAATTGACATACCCGATGCGCGCGACGGATGCGTCTACGGGACCGACCGCCGATATGGATCACATCGCTGAGCGATTTTCCACTGCGAAGGGCGGGAGCATCAGCGATCCCAACTACGGCGGCAACTTTGCTTTTGGATCGGAGTGGATCTCAAAGAGCGAAGCGACGTCTGCATCCCGCAAGGGCCGAAGTTCCAGCCTCGCTACTCTGATTGGTAGATTCGCGAACGCTTGCGTGCGGCGGTGGATAGGATTGCGAAGTCTTACAATACAAGGTCGCGGATCCGATGCCGTGGTTCGAAGCGGAACGGTGACAGGCGCGGCCGGTCTAACGTGGCTTCGAGACCATCGTCGGACTCGCGGCCGGCCAAGTCATCAACGCGGCAGTTGACCATGAAGATCGAGGCGCGGCGTCCGCGCTGTCAGTGCAACGCCAGATAAACGAGCAAGACCAGCAGAATGGGCACCGCTCCAAACAGGAGCGCCGGCACCAAGGTGCTTTCGTCTATTTCGATCAATTTGGCCGACTTGTCGTTGAGGTACTTATTGAGCTGCCCTGCCGCGGTATTGGCCTCCCCGGCAAACACGTAGCTCGATACCAGGACATCTGGAAACTGGCCGGAGTCGACGATCAGGTAGACGTAGCAACTCGGACCACCCCGGCCGCCGACGTGGCTTGTTCCACAGGCACTCTTCGCTCCCCGGATTGCGGACTCCGGGACTGAAAACGAAGTGTTGCCGATAAGTCCAAGGAATCGAGTCCGCCGTACTGTGCACTGGGCTTCCGTCGGCGATCGGTTGCAGCGAACCCCATCTTCGGATGGGCCGCCCAACCAGGTCAGCAGCAGCACCGCCCCGGCCAGCAAAGGCGGCAGTGCACAGCACGAGATCAAGGCAAACTTCTGGTTGCTCGTCATACATTGTTTCCGTACAGACCAGAACAACATTCATGAACATCGCATGTATTCAGCGACGGCGCTACTTTGACTGCGGGGCACCGATATTAATCGTGCTTAGGTCGCACCACATGTGGACCTTGGCCACGAACTCGACGCCAACTGCCACGGCGAGCGGCTCGAGGCCATACTGCACAAAGCCACATTTCTCATAGAGTGACTGTGCATCTGCGTTGCCGTGGGTGACGGTGAGTTGAACGACGCGAACGCCGCTTCGCGCCGCAGCATTGTCTAGCACGGCGCGCACGAGCTGGCGACCTAGACCGTGCCGCCGAAATTTGGTTGGAACGTACATGCCGAAAAGCGTGGCTTTGTGGCGGGCCTTCTCGCGTAACTGGAACGAAAGGCCGGCGACACCAGCAAGCTCATTCTCCTGAAACGCGCCAAGCACAATTTCACATGCCTCAGGCTCAGTCGAAAGCCGGGATTCCCACCAAGCGAGGGGCAATGCCGCGCGTTCGGAGCGGCTCGACGTGAACGCATCGGGGTGTCGCTCGTAGGCCTCCAGCATCAGTGCACGATAAGTGGGCGCATCAGCTGGCACGAGATGACGGATTGTCATGACTCGGACCCAACCGGCCAGCAACGGCGCTGCGGTTCCACAATCGCTTTCGCGGACATATTACGATTCACCCTATGGCGCCCCCGGCGCTCGAAGCAGTATCGATATTCTAATCAGCGTATCCACGGTTGATCGACAAGATCAATATCGTTGTCGCCGGCCATAGCCATTTCGGCGCGCCATGGATGGTGGACAGGCAGGATAAATCCAAACCACCGGTTTCACGCATCGAACCATGTAAATGGGCTTGGGGTCCGTGCTCGGGCGACGTACCGGCATGACGGGTCGACAGATTTCGCGTGTCGCCTCTGCGCGAATCACGCTTGCAGGCGCCGTAAGCATGCCAAAATCGAAAGGACATCATGAGAATTCTCCTCGTCGGCGCCCTCGCGTGTGCGATGACCGCCGTACCGGTAACCGCATGGAGCCAGGCCGAGACTGCCGAATCGGTTCTCGACGCCAATCACGCCGCAGTCGGCAAGATGCCCGCGACGGGCGCGGCGCGGTTGCAATACGACTACCGCGCGTCCGGGCTGACCGGCACGCAGACGACGACGCTGGACCTCGCGACGGGTGCCTACACGGACGCGCAGGAATCCGGCGACATCCGCTTCGCCACCGGCTATGACGGCAAGGTGCCGTGGGAACGAGATATCTCCGCGACCTACACGCCGCAAGAAGGGGGCGACCGCATTCCGGTGGCCGTCAGCGCCGCGTACCGTTACGCCAACATCTGGTGGCGCAACGACCGCGGCGGCGCAACGATTACCTATGCCGGCCGCGAGACCGTGGACGGTCATTCGCTGGACCATCTCGCGGTGATGCCTAAGAGCGGCAAGCGTTTCGACGCATGGTTCGACGCCGACACCCACTTGCTGGTGAAGATTGCCGAGGATCGCCAGTTCTTCCGCGTCAGCGAAAACTATTCCGACTATCGCCGCGAAGACGGGGCGATGCTGGCACACAAGATCGTCGTCGATCCCGGATTGGGCGACGACGGTATCGAAACCTCGAGCCTCACGAGTGCGACTTTCGGACCCGCTCGATCGCTAACCGCGTACGCCTGCCCGAGCACACCGCCGATCGGTGCGGCCATCGTGAACGGCGCGGCCAGTAGCACCGTGTCGTTCCGTCTGCTCAACAATCACATCTACATCCAGGGCAAGGTGAACGGCAAGGGGCCGTTCACCTTCATCGTCGACACCGGCGGGCACACGCTGCTGTCGTCGCGCATCGTTTCCGAAACAGGTCTCAAGCCCGTCGGCCAGTCGGTTGAAAGCGGCGCGGGCGAGGGCCATTCGACGACGGGCTTTGTCCATTACGACGAGATCGCCATCGGCGACGTGCGCTTGCGCGACCAGACAGGTTTCGCCACCGAAATCTACGACAAGTTCAGCGAAGGCATCGCCGTCGACGGCATGGTGGGTTACGAGCTCTTGCGGCGCATGGTGACGACCATCGACTATGGGCGGCACACGATCACCTTCACCGATCCCGCGCGGTTCAGGCCGAGCACGAGCCTTGGCGTCGCCGTGCCCTTCGTTTTCTACGATCACTTGCCGAGTGTTGCCGGCTCGATCGGCGATATACCGGCGACATTCGACATCGACACCGGCTCGCGGACGGAGATCGACTTCACCAGTCCCTTCGTTGCCAGGCACGAGCTTCGCGCGCGTTTTCCCAAGGGCACCAACGCGGTGACCGGCTGGGGCGTAGGCGGTCCGACGCATGACTACATGGTTCGCCTATCATCGCTCAAGATCGGCACCGTCGATGTGGATCACATCGCTGCGGGACTTTCCACTGCGAAGGGTGGCAGCATCAGCGATCCCAACTACGACGGCAATGTTGGAAGCGCGTTGCTGAAGCGGTTCGTGGTGACTTTCGACTACGCGCATCGGGTCATGTACCTGCAGCGCATTCGGCCCACGCCACCCGACGTCGGCACATTCGACCGCTCCGGTCTGTGGATCAACGCAAAGCCGGCAGGCTACGAGGTTGTCGAAGTGGCAGACAACAGCACCGGCGCAAAGGCCGGGATGGCAGTCGGAGATGTCATCACCGCGATCGACGGCAAGCGGGTCGAGATCGAGCGCTTGTCCGACACCCGCCGCCGGCTGCGCAGCGATCCGCCGGGAACGACGCTGCGGCTTACGGTAAGTCGCGGTGGCGAAACCCGACCGGTGACGCTGACGCTCGCCGACCAGCTCTAGGTGTCGACTCGCACACGCGTCTCACGGCGGCGTTGCTGGACGAAGGCCATTCGCGCCGCGAGGATTCGATCGTCGCGACATAAGCGCACACACGTGCGTCAAGGCATAAACGCACGCGCGCGCCGCAAGCGCCGTTACTCCGAGAGTTTTTTCCCGGCGAAAAGCGCCAGGAGAAGAAAGATCAGGAAAATGATCAACGCTGCAACAAACAGGAACTTGGCGATGCCGGCGCTCCCAGCAGCGATTCCCGTGAAGCCAAATAGCCCGGCGATTATTGAAATGATTGCGAAAATGATTGCCCACTTGATCATAGGTCGCTCCATTGGATGATTGTTGAACTCCCAGCGGCGGCGCCGATGATCGTCCCAAAGCAGGTACGCGCCGACCAGTGCGGCACCAATTTTCCTGTCCGCCGACGGACTACGTCGCCGCGAGGGCGCCGTACTACAGGGGCGCGCCCGCATCACAGCGTATCGATGGCGTCGATATAATGGGGTCGCGAAGCGCAATATCGTTGGCGTCACTCGGCTTTCGTCAGCAGTCTTCGAATTCTCATCCCGAAGGAATTTCATGCCGGTACACGCTGATGCCATCCTCGTCGAGAAGCTGGTTGTTGCCAACCGCATACTGGCTCGGCACGGCATCGTCGACGGCTTTGGTCACGTCAGCGTCCGGATGCCGACGCCGGAAGGCGGCTTTCTGCTATCCCGAAGCCTGGCGCCCGCCAGCGTCACGGCCGCCGACATCATGCGTTTCGACCTGGACGGCAATGCGCAGGATGGCGATTCCAGGACGCCGTACCTCGAACGCTTTATCCACGGTGAAATCTATCGTGTCCGTCCGGATGTGCAGGCCGTCGTTCACAATCATTCGCCGAGCGTGATTCCCTTCGGCGCGACACGCAAGCCGTTGCGTCCGATCTACCATATGAGCGGGTTCATCGGCGCAGCGTCCGCATTCTTCGAAATCCGCGAAGCGGGCGGCAATACAGACATGCTGGTGCGCGACCGTCCTCTGGGTGTTGCACTGGCACACTCGCTGGGTGCGAAATCCGTCGTGCTCATGCGTGGCCACGGCTGCACGGTCGTCGGCAACTCGATCGAGCAGGCCGTGTACCGCGCGATCTACACCGAAATGAACGCCAAACTCCAACTCCAGGCGCATGCACTCGGCGAACCGGAGTTTCTCAACGACGAGGAAGCGGAGAAGGCTTCTCAGATGAACAATGGAACGATGATGCGTTCCTGGAACCTGTGGACGGCGGAAGTCGGGCCGATCGCGTAATGAACATGGAGCACTCATGAAAAAATCAAAGCTCATCGTCACGTTCCTCGCGGTACTCCTGGCTGTTCCGTTGGCGCTCGCCCAAGCACCGGCGTACCCGACCAAGCCGATTCGTCTCATCGTTCCCTTCTCTCCGGGCGGCGCTTCCGATCTCACCGCACGCACGCTCGCGCAGAAGATGGGCGAGGCGTTGGGCCAGACGATCATCGTCGACAACAAGCCCGGCGCCAACGGCGTGCTCGGTCTCGAACTCACGTCGAAAGCGGCACCCGACGGTTACACGCTGGTCCTCACCGATCGCGGCTCGCTCACCGTCAATCCGAGCCTGTACCAGAAGCTGCCGTACGACCCGATCAAGGACTTCAGTTACATCGGCATCGCCACCGACGGCCCGTACGTTTTGGTCGCCAATCCGAAGCTCAACGTGAGCACCGTGAAGGAGCTCGTCGCGCTGTCGAAAGCGAAGCCGGGCATGATCAGTTACGCGAGCTACGGCGTCGGCAGCATGGCGCAGCTCGATCTCGAGGCGTTCAACCAGAAGATGGGCACCGACATGCTGCACGTGCCATACAAGGGCGCGTCTCCGGCGGCGCAGGCCGCGGTGGCGGGCGAGGTTGGCGTGACGATTGCAACTGTGCCCGCCGTGCAGGGCTTCATCAAGGACGGCCGCCTGCGCGCGCTCGCGGTCGGTTCGGACAAGCGCTTCGCGGTGCTGCCCAACGTGCCCACGATGACTGAGGCAGGTGCCAGCGACGACATCCTCGTGCCCACGTACTTCGCGATTCTTGCACCCGCGAACACGCCTGCACCCATCGTGGCCCGGCTCAATGCGGAACTGAAAAAGGCGCTTGCCGATCCCGCGGTGGCGGAAAAGCTCGCGGCCGCGGGGCTGGTTCCGGTGGGCAGCACGCCCGAGGCGATGGCGGCGAGTGTCAAGCGGGACGTGCCGCGCTTCGCCGCGCTCGTGAAGAGGATCGGCATCAAGCCGGAGTAGGCGCCGCCCGCTCGTTCATGCAGTTCTACCTCAACGGGCACACGGTCGGCGACCCGCGATTGCTTCCGGCCGCGCCGGGTGCAATGCAGACGTCGGAGAGCGTTGCGGAAGAAGTGGACGTGCTCATCGCCGGCTGTGGACCCGCGGGCCTTGTACTCGCCGCACAGTTGGCCGCGTTTCCCGACATCAAGACGCGTATCGTCGAGCGAAAGCCGGGTCCGCTGGAGCTTGGCCAAGCCGACGGCATTGCCTGCCGTACCGTCGAAATGTTCCAAGCCTTCGGATTTGCCTGGCGTTTGCTCGAGGAGGCGTACTGGGTCAACGAGACCGTCTTCTGGCGTCCGGATCCCGCCGATCGCACGAAGATCGTCCGCAGCGGAAGGATCCAGGACACCGAGGACGGCCTGTCCGAGTTTCCGCACGTGATCGTCAACCAGGCGCGCGTGCACGATTACCTGTTGCAGGTGATGCGGGAGTCTTCGACACGGCTGGTGCCGCACTACAACCGTCACGTCAAGAACGTCGTGATCGGCGAGTCCGGCGATTATCCGGTGACGGTCACGCTGCAGCGAATGGAGCCCGATCATCAAGGGCAAGAGGAAGTCGTGCGCGCCCGCTACGTCGTTGGTTGCGATGGCGCGCGCAGCAGCGTCCGGCAATCGATCGGCCGCGCGTTGATCGGAGATGTAGCCAATCAGGCATGGGGCGTCATGGACGTCCTGGCGGTCACCGACTTTCCGGATATACGAATCAAGTCGGTGATTTATTCCGCCAGCGAGGGGAACATGCTCATCATCCCCCGCGAGGGGGGTTACCTGGTGCGCTTGTACATCGAGCTCGAGAAGCTCAACCCCGACCAGCACCTGACGAGGAAGGACATCACCACCGAAGACTTGATCGCCGCAGCAAACCGGATCTTTCGCCCGTACATTTTCGACGTGAAGGAAGTCGTGTGGTGGTCGGTCTACGAGATCGGCCAGCGACTCTGCGACAAGTTCGACGATGTGCCGCAGGAAGTGATGCAGTCCCGCTTCCCGCGTGTCTTCATCGCCGGCGACGCGTGTCACACGCACAGCGCGAAGGCCGGGCAGGGCATGAACGTGTCCATGCAGGATACGTTCAACCTGGGATGGAAACTCGCGGCAGTGCTGCAAGGCAAAAGCTCGCCGACGCTGCTGAATACCTACTCGGCCGAACGGCAGGCGATAGCCAAGGAGCTGATCGATTTCGATCGTGAGTTCGCCAGGATGTTCAGCGCACCGGCGAAGGAATCGGGAAGCGACGATGGTGAGGGCGTGGATCCGCAGGAGTTCCAGTCGCACTTCGTCAAGCAGGCTCGCTTCACGGCCGGGACTGCGACCCAGTACAAGTCTTCGCTGATCTGCGCCGAACCCACCTTCCAGCATCTTGCGACGGGTTTTACGATCGGCATGCGGTTTCACTCCGCACCGGTCGTCCGCCTGATAGATGCCAAGCCGATGCAGCTGGGACATGCGAGCGGCGCCGACGGCGCATGGCGAATCTATGCGTTCGCGGATTCGCGCAATCCGCAGGATCCGGCATCACGCTTCAGTGCGCTGTGCAAATTCCTCGATACCGACAAGTCGCCGATCAAGCGGTTCACGCCCGGCGGCGACGACATCGACTCGGTGATCGACCTCCGCGCCATCTTCCAGCAAGGGCATCGTGACCTCGCCGTTAACGAAATGCCGCGAATCTTGCTGCCCAGCAAGGGACGCCTCGCACTCACCGACTACGAAAAGATGTTTTGTCCTGACCTCAAGGCAAGCACAGACATTTTCGAGATGCGCGGCATCGATCGCGCGCAGGGCTGCATGGTCGTCGTCCGGCCGGACCAATACGTCGCGCACGTGCTTCCGTTGCACGGCTTCGACGCGCTCACCGAGTTCTTCGCGGCGTTCATGATCGAGGCTGCGTAATTTCGGCCAGCTCACGACGTTGCGCGCGCAGAAATTCGCGGTCGACGTATTGTGAGAGGTAGCCGATGTCACGGTCCGTGACACCGGCTTTCACGAAGTGCGCCTTCCATCGATTGCACACTTCTGACACCCGTGCGGCTTCGGCCATTGCTTCGGCTTTCGAGAGGTCGAACAAAGCCGCCTCGGAAAGCGCGTTTCCGATGGTGGAATCGTTGGCATCCGTGCCGACGCGCATCTGTTGATAACCCATCCCCTGAGCAGTTGGCAGTACATCAAAGGCGGGGGACAACAGAAGGTTGTGCGCGTCGTCCATCAGCACCACGTGATTCTTTTCGTGGTCGTCGGTGTTGTCCATAAGGATGTTAAAGACCATGCGGCGGAACAACTCGCGCATTTGCGCCTTGGCGACTCCGCTCGCAACCGGACCTCGTCGTCGTAGCAGTTGCGCGAGTTCCGGATAGCCCGGCAAACTACCCTCCGCGCGCAAAGCAACGTGCGCCGACTGGGCGTGCACCCGACGAGCCTTGCGGTTTTCCGCCGAGCGATCAAAGCGAAGGACGGCCAGCGCATGTCCCTTACTTAGTTGCAATGCCTGCGTTTCGGCAACACGAATGCCGGCCTCTGCGGCGAGTGTCAAGGTGGCATGTTCTATCAGCGGAGCGTCGGTGCTGTCGCCAAGTTCGGCGAACTTTACGACCCACTGCCGGCCGTCAATCTCGATGAGTGCTTTCGGCCTTGCGCCACCGAGGGTCGTGCCGGGCGCAATCAACCGTCGCTTGCTCTCCGGTACCGGCTCGTTAGCCTCCACCTTTCGGACTGCCTCGCGAATTTCTTCCAGGTCCACGAGGCGCGGCAAAGGGCTCGAGAGTTGAGGCAAATATCTGTCTGCCGAGATCGAGACACCGAGCGCTCCAAAGCGCTCATCGCCGGCGAAGTACAAGTACTCGAGCAGCGATAGCCGAGGAGGCTTGTCGATAAAACGAATGACACGCTCGCCCCAACGATCGGGCCGCGCGTCATCAACGGCGCCGGCAACCGATTCGCGCTCGGAAGGAGAGTGCTCGTTGGCCGTCAGTGGCAGATCCTCACTCAACGGAAAGCCTCTGCGCAGCCAGTCTGGTGCGAATTGCAGGGAGACGCCGGAGGTCGCGCGCAGCAGCCGCAACGTGCCAATGGGTAGGGGCCGGTCAGGTACCCCCAGCCACCAGAGATAAAGTTTGTCGGTCACGTGATACACGTTAGCGGCGTTCGTCATCCAAGTCGCCCAACTTGGCAGCGATAGAGACAGGAGCGCGAACGGCACGTCCACGAGCCTTGCGCACATCCAATTCCAGGGCGCCGAGGTCGGCGGAAGGCATTGCTATCTCGCCAAGTGCCTGAACGCGTCCCATGAGCCATAGCGCGCTGGCATAGGTGCCCATGCTGACGGTCGGGTCGCCTTTTTCGAGGCGAATGAGCGTAGGTACCGACACGCCGATACGCTCGGCCCAAGCGCGCAGGGATTGCTTGCGTCGAACTCGGGCAATCGCAATATTCTCGCCGAGCTGGCGTAAGGCGTTTTTTGCGATTGGCGGCAGGGTGGCTGCAACCTTGTTTGCTTTTGGCATAACATATATATACCAAAATTGCCGTATTTGGTCAATTATATGTAAT
>Ga0209483_1001344_pt1 | contig 18766 bp, 9 predicted proteins | sample NGEPerA_FD_184508 | JGI IMG/M metagenome (GOLD analysis project Ga0209483, IMG submission 184508) | Arctic peat soil microbial communities from the Barrow Environmental Observatory site, Barrow, Alaska, USA - NGEE PermafrostL2-A... | ecosystem: Environmental > Terrestrial > Soil > Wetlands > Peat... | reverse complement strand
ACGTCGCCATAGAGAGCCCCGCCGGTGGATGAGAAGATGAAACGGGTGGATATCTTACCGCTCTGGCGGACTGCTTCTAGGAGATTGAGGGAGCCACCAACATTGACGGCGACATCGTAGGCCGGGTCGTCGACGCTTTTGCGGACATCGATCTGGGCAGCCAGGTGGCATATGACGTCGAACGCACCGGTTCGCACCAGTGAGGCGGACGCGGTCGAGCGAATGTCGTCCTCAATAAATGCGACGCCGTCCGGCAGGTTAGCGACTTTGCCCGATGACAGATCGTCCAGCACGGTGATACGAGCACCGGTCTCGGAGAAGGCGCGGACAACGTGGGAGCCGATGAAGCCGGCGCCGCCGGTGACGAGGACGGAAGGGGTCATGATATCGAGTGTGATGGATGAGCGAAGGACGTCCTGGGAAATTGGGGCGGCGTGGAAAGTGCTGGAATCTTACTCACGACTCGCGCCGGGGACCGTAGATTATCGGCTGAAGACCGTGGGATCTGTACCCCATTCGATGGTGCATTCGGGATTGAATATGGGCAGTCCGCATAACCCGCCTAGGAGTCGGTTTTCGCCACACGCTTGTTGCTGGCGTGCAACACTTGCGATGGTCATCCGGACACAAACATCGGAATTTTCCCGGGCGGTAGCGCCGGATCAGGCTGGTGGGCTCACCGGCGACACGTGGGCTTTTTATATGGGGATATCACATTATTGATACTAGTTTGACAGTCGGTGTGCCCGGCGATCTTGCGGTAACGGTACGGGCATGGAAAGTGCTGATGGAGGTAAAGTCGCATCAAAGTCGACGGGCGCAATCGCAGCGCTGTATCAGCACCTAGGATCGCCGTCGGGCAGGTCAACTTTCATCTGGAGGGGGACGCATGAAAATTTCTCGACGGTTCGCCGTAGCGCTCGGCGCTGCTGCGGCGATCGCGGTGGTGCCAGCGGTGACGCAGGCGCAGACGTTCAACTACTTCACGACGGGTCAATTCGCCAGCAGCGATGCCTCGTGTAACGGAGTAAACGGCTCGCCCGTGAGCTGCGGTACCGGTGCAGTCTTGACATATACGGGACAAGCGATTGCTTCCAGCCCTTACTTGTCAGGTAGCAACATCGTGTTCGGTCAGTTCACCGTTGGCGGTACGGGCACATATACCCCGCCCGCGGGAGCGACATTCACGCTGTTCATCAATCAGACCGCGCCATCTACTGGAACTACGTCTGCTATTGGTTCGATCACTGGATCGTTGGCTCTGGCAGCTAGTGGCTCGGGAAGCACACTGACGTGGACTCCTACGAGCTACAGTCCCTTTACGGTCGGAGCAGTCACGTATTCCATTACGCCGGCATCCCCAGTCGGGATCGGCGCGAGCTATCCGACCAGCATCAACGGTAGCGCGATCGTCACCCCGGAGCCGTCTTCAATGGCTCTTCTTGGTACGGGCCTCATTGGCCTTGTGCCGATGATTCGCCGTAAGAAGCAGAAGTAGTCGATTTTGACGCCCGCGCTCAGGCGCCGGGACGATGAAAAAGAGGTGCATCTTCGGGTGCACCTCTTTTTTTGGGTCGCTCAAATGGTGTCGCACCAACTCCACACCCGTCGTATCGATGCATCTGTTCCGGCAGTCCAGGCAGGGACGTCCGACTAGGGTGGCGATTGAGTGGCACTGTCCCTATCGCTCCTAGCGCGTTGCGACAGGTGACTTCAGCGGGACGTATTACGCGTCGGGGTCTGTCTCAAGGCTAGTTGAAATTCAGGTGGTTGCCTCGGTGTAACCGCTACGCGTTTCGCATCTGCATATGCCGCGTGCGCCAACGTAGCTTCGCTTGGTGCCAATTCAATGGCCTGGATCATTTTCATAGGCATGCTGCCATCAACGTTTTCGCATTTGTCCGATGGCACGAGATTCGACTACCGGACTGCGCTGAGCCAGATCAACGCAACGGCTCCATCGATCGGAAGTCCTTGCGTGGCCGATCGCGATTCAACGTGCCTATGACCCGGCACTAAAGAGCCGGGACTTGCCGACGGAGCGCCGCAGCGCTGGATTCGGCGCTCAAACGCTATCAGGATCTCTGGGCCATCGTATCAGTGAAGCGCTACGGCAAAGTTGGTGACTATACTGGAGGAATGGTGCAGTGGTTGCAGCAGAATTGCCGTCAGAAGGGGGAGTATCAGCGGCCACATCTTGATTATCGCATCTATCGCGTCGACCTGTGGCGCTGTACTACCGGAGCATGAATCTGCCGTTTCTGACCGACCAAAACCCTACATACTCCTTCGTCATTCCAGTTTATAACGAGGAGGAGGTCCTGCCTGAGCTGCATCGACGCGTGGTCGCGGTCATGGATACGCTGGACGGTCCGGCAGAGGCAATCCTCGTGGATGATGGAAGCCACGATAATAGCTACGCCTTAATGCTCGAGCTGAATACGCTCGACCCGCGGTTCAAGGCGGTCCATTTTTCCCGGAACTTCGGGAAAGAAGTCGCCGTCAGCGCTGGTCTCGATCTGGCGACAGGAGAGGCGGTGGTGCTCCTCGATGCCGATTTGCAGGATCCGCCGGAACTGGTTGTCGAAATGGCCGCCCGGTGGCGCGAGGGCTACGACATTGTCTACGCAAAGCGGGACCGCCGGATCAACGAGACCTGGCTCAAGCGACAATCGTCTCGGCTGTTCTACCGGACGCTCAAGCGAATCAGCGACGTTGATGTCCCGCTCGACGTGGGAGATTTCCGCCTGGTGGATCATCGGGCATTGGATGCCTTTCGCTCCATGCGGGAGCGAAATCGCTATGTCCGAGGCATGTTCGGATGGATAGGATTCAAGCAGATCGGAGTGTCGTACGTACGGCCGGCACGGTTCGCTGGCACGACCAAATGGCCTCTCTCGAAGCTTGTCCGACTGGCCTTCGACGGAATCGTCAGCTTTTCCACCGCGCCGCTCCGGATGGTGTTGCAGATCGGCTTTCTCGTGTCGATCTTTTCGTTCGTGGCGGGAATCGCGGCGATCGTCATCAAATTGTCCGGCGTCTACGCCATATCGGGCTGGGCCTCGATAACCGTGCTCATGTCATTCATCGGCGGCGTGCAGCTGACAGTGCTCGGCGTTGTAGGCGAATACGTTGGCAGGATTTACGACGAGGTCAAGCAGCGGCCATTATATCTTGTCCGGGACCTGCATGGATTTGGGGCGCTGGATAATGCCCCAAACCATTTGTTTACTCAGCTCGCGCAGCGCCGCCAAGAGGAATCAGCGGCGTTGATGAGGTCTCAGTGACGGGCGCCACGTTCCGGTTGACGACCACCCTGGGACCAGCAAATCCGGCTCGACGTAGCAGAAACAGGATAATGATCGACACCAGGTTCTTGATCAGCGCTGACGTCGTCGCAATGCCGACCGATCGCTGGAACTTCGGGGTTACGGCGATTCGGACCTGGAAGCAATCAAGAATGAACAGGACGGAAATAGCCACCCAACCAGTCTACGCCCATGGTGTAGCGATTGCGCACGCCTCGCAGGATCCTGAAGACCGAAAAGGGTGTTGCGCCAGCCCAACGCTCGTCGTGTTGATGCATCGATTCCGACGGTCCAGTCTGGCACGCCCCGCTAGGGCGGCAATTGACCGCCACTGTTGGCAAAGATCCTAACGCTTTGTGCCTAAAGAACTTAGACCTATTGGTCGGAGCGGCCGAAGAAGGCGCACCGACTGCGGCCCGCGGATTGCCACTAACCGGTTAGCCCGATTTCGTGTTAGAACCTTTTCCGAGACACCCATTTTGATAAACAAGTTCATTGCAGTACTCAGTCTCACACTTTTGCCGGCTACAGCGGCGTCCGTTCACGCCCAAACAACTCTCAAGCTAACTGGCGCCGGATCCGTCGTGAACGGAGGGGTCTATGTGGGAGACTATACCGGAACCATGTCCGGTCCCGGAGCACTGAACGGCGGTGCGCCAATCACGATAAACTGCGTCGACTTCTTTCATGAAGTGACTATCGGTCAGGTGTGGACTGTTTCAGAAATAAACCTGGCGACAGGCGACTTCAGCGGGACGTATTACGCGTCGCAGCAGAAGTACCAGAATGCGGCGTACCTTAGCACGTTTTTCGACCAGTACTATCAAACGAGCAATACGGCGGAGATCGCATCCATCCAGCACGCGATTTGGAACATTGTTGACGGTACGAGCTTTAGCGACGCATCGGCATGGACGACTTGCCTTGCGTCTTCGACGGGTTGTCAGGGTAAATCGCTGAACAGCGTGGATTACAGCAGTTTTGTCCTGCTTCACCCCACAGCGGGCAGCGCTCAGGAAATGATCACGACCACGCCTGAGCCGTCGTCGATGGCGTTGTTGGGGACCGGCCTGATTGGCCTTGTCCCGATGATTCGGCGGAAGAAGCGGAAGTAATTCTGCAATAACGCTACGCGTGGGCGGAGTGGGCATCTCTGGACGCCGACCCCGCTTCGCGTAGGTGTGCCACTCGCCCACTGGCCAGCGCGCGATCAGTTCCACATCTTGGGCTCATGCAGATTCCGCGTTGGTTACGGATCGTTGTCGCAGTCTGCGTAGGAGTGGATCGTGGAGATTCATAGCATTGGCGACCTGCTGGCGACCTGGACTCAGGATTCGCCGGACGCAGCCGCCATCCTCGCGCCCGGGCGGACATCGCTCAGCTTCGCCGGCTTGAAGACTCAGGTCGCTGACACGGCTTCGGCATTGCGGGCTCGCGGCATTGAGCGCGACGACAGGGTTGCGATCGTGGTTCCCAATGGCCCCGAGGCAGCTTCGAGCTTTCTGGGTGTCTCAGCGGCGGCGACGGCTGCGCCACTGAATCCGGCTTACCGTACGGAAGAACTTACGTTCTACCTCACGGACCTGAATGCGAAGGCGCTGGTCATCGCGGCTTCGCTCGATTCGCCGGCGCGCGATGTCGCGGCGGCGCGCGGGATTTCGGTGATCGAGTTGGAATCCCGGGGTGCAGCTGGCGCCTTCACGTTCGGCGGGAGCTTCGGCGATGGCGCACCGATCGAGCTCGCCGGCGGGGATGATGTTGCGCTTGTGTTGCATACGTCGGGTACGACATCGCGTCCGAAGCAGGTTCCGCTCACACATGCGAATATTTTTGCGTCTGCGCGGAATATTGGTGCCGCGCTGGCGCTTGGCACAGCGGATCGATGTCTCAATGTGATGCCGTTGTTTCACATACATGGACTGATGGCGGCGGTGCTGTCGTCGCTCACAGCGGGCGGGAGTGTCGTCTGCACGCCGGGCCTCAAGGTTCCGCAGTTCTTCGACTGGATCGCGGAGTTTCATCCAACGTGGTACACGGCAGTCCCAACGATGCATCACGCGGTGCTGACGGCTGGTGAGGGCCATGCGGAATTGTCGCAAAGTTCGCTTCGATTCATCAGATCGTCGTCGTCGGCGTTACCGCGCCAGACTTTGATGGGCCTCGAGGAATTGTTCAATGTGCCAGTGATCGAGGCGTATGGGATGACTGAGGCGGCGCACCAGATGCGCAGCAATCCGTTGCCGCCGCGGGAGCGAAAGCATGGTTCCGTGGGCGTGATGGCGGGCCCCGATGTCGCAATCATGGACGCGGCGGGGGAATTGCTCGCACCTGGTGCGATTGGGGAAGTGGTAATCCGGGGTCCAAACGTCACAGCGGGATATGTGAGCAACCCGGAGGCGAACGCCGCCGCGTTCACGAATGGTTGGTTCAGAACCGGTGATCAGGGGTTGACGGATGCCGATGGCTATCTATTCCTACAAGGTCGGCTGAAGGAGTTGATCAATCGCGGCGGTGAGAAGATCTCACCGGTTGAGATTGATGAAGTATTGATGGATCATCCCGCAGTCGTGCAGGCGCTGACATTCGCACTGCCGCACCCGACGCTTGGCGAAGAGGTCGCAGCGGCTGTGGTGCTAACATCGAGCGACGCGGTGACGGAACGCGCTTTGAGAAAGTTTGTCGCGGGGCGTCTTGCGGCGTACAAATGTCCTCGCCGCATAATCTTTCTTGAGACGATTCCAAAAGGTGCGACCGGAAAGCCGCAGCGAATCGGGCTTGCGGCTCGACTTGGGGTAGAGGTGGTGCAGTCCGGGCGACCTGACGTCGGTCAGGTTGCGCCGCGAAACGAGATCGAGGAAATAGTCGCGTCGATCTGGGCCGAAGTACTTAAAGCCGGTGCGCCGAGCGTGACTGCAGACTTCTTTGATTCAGGCGGGGACTCGATCAAGGCAGCGCAGCTCGTCAGTCGGATTTGCGCGTCGTTGGCAGTTGAATTCACGATAGAGAACTTTTTCAATGCGCCAAGTGTTGCGGAAGTTGCAGAATTTCTGGAGCCTCAACTGGGCCAGGATCTGTAGCGAGCGACAGGTGCATGATCGCGTCGGCTGGGTGTGACGATACTTGGGGCATTTCCGGCGCGACGACGTGATCTATCTTTTGATGCGGGATGGAGGCTACCTTGAGTCTTGCAGGCCGGTTACGAGCCGCATTGGATGCGCGCGATCTCCTTCCGTTTATCGGGATCTATGACGTGTTTTCCGCGTCGATTGCGGCACAGCATTACGACGCGCTTTTCATCAGTGGATTCGGCTTTGCTGCGAGTCACTACGGACTGCCGGATATCGGTTTCATTGCGTGGCCGGGCATCGTCGATGCGCGTCGCGATGCGAGCGTGTCGGGTGTGTCGAAACTCTCTTTGGCTCGGAAAGCAGGATGAGCACGATAGACGAGTCTTCCGGTGTAAGCGGCAGTGCTGATTCGGCGGATACGTTGTCGCCTGCTGCGCGTGCGCTGCTGGCGCGACGGGCTCGGCTTTCAGATCCTGCGGCTACGCTCGGCACCGAGAACGGTAGCCGGGAGTCCGGAAGATCGGCTCGGTTGTCATCATGGCAGCAAAGTATCTGGTTTTTCGATCAGATGGAACCAAGTTGCGATGCATACAACCGAGCGAAGCGGCTGCGTCTGGTCGGGCCACTTGATGTGGTGGCTCTGGAAGCGAGTCTCGCCGGAACATTCCGGAAGCACGAGGTTTTACGGAGTCGCGTAGTGCTGGAAGATGGTAGTCCGACGCAGTGTGTGGTGCAGACGTATGAGTTCAAACTTCCGGTAATAGATCTGCGCGCGCTGTCAGCAGCCTCGCGTGCAGAAAGGTACTCCGAAATTACGAATCAGGTGGCCCGCGCACCGTTTGATCTCATGTCGGGTCCGTGGGCTCGGGCGACGCTCGTGCGCGAGGCGGAGGATGTGCATACGCTGTTATTCACCGCGCATCACATCGCGTTCGATGGATGGTCCACGTCGGTCTTCACAAACGAAATAGCCGAGGGGTATCGAAGGAATCTGGACGGGAGACGCGGCGGCGGCGAAGCTATAACCTCGCAATACGCCGACTTCGCTGAGTCGCAGCGGAAGCGGCTCGACGGCTCCGCGTTTGATAAGGAGTTGGACTACTGGGCGTCGACACTGCTTGGGGCGCCGTCACTGCTCGAACTGCCAGCAGATCATCCGCGGCCGACCAGGCGGTCCAATGCGGCGGGTACAGCCTCCGCGGTGATTCCGCCGAGAACTGTAGAACGGCTGCATGTGCTTGGTCGGGAAGAGAACGCGACATTGTTCATGACAGTCCTGGCGGCATTTCAGCTCTGGCTTGCGCGGTTGGCTGGGCAGGATGACATCGTGGTCGGCACTCCGGTGGCTGGTCGAAACACCGTCGCGTCGGAGAAGATTATCGGTTGCTTCATGAACATCTTGCCGATGCGCTCGCGGATAGACGCCAGCCTGAGCTTCCGGGATCTACTTCGGACTGTCAGAAGCACGGTGCTTAACGGACTCGCACACCAGCAAGTGCCGTTCGACGCCATTGTGAATCGCATTCAGCCCGAGCGAAATCTTGCGCACGCGCCGCTGACACAGGTGCTCTTCAATTTCCGTAACATGATTCCGGAGACGCCTGTGTTTCCGCGCCTGACAGTAGAAATTGACGACATTCCTACTGCGAACCTTGTTTCGGATCTGGAGCTCGAGATTGAACGGAGTGGCGACGGCTTACGTTGCCTCGCGGTTTACAACGCCGAACTTCTTGATGCATCGACGGTGACACGGTGGCTCGGTCATTTTCAGACGTTGCTCAACGGCATTGTTGAAGCGCCGAATGCGCCGATGTCACGCGTTCCTCTGCTGACGAATACGGAACGACGGCGTATTGTCGTTGATTGGAACGCGGCTTGCACGGCGGGCGACTATGAGACATGCGTGCATCATCTGGTTGAAGCGCAGGTGCGGAAGACGCCGGATGCCACGGCCGTGTGCGGTGAAAGCGGTACACTCAGCTATGTCGGACTGAATCGACGCGCCAATATCCTGGCGCATGATCTCGTAAGACGCGGCGTCGGCCCGGGCGCGCTTGTGGCAATCAACATGGAGCGGTGCGCGGATCTTGTTGCCGCATTACTCGCGGTCCTGAAAGCGGGCGGTGCGTACGTACCTCTCGACCCTGATTATCCGGTTGATCGAATCGTGTCCATGTTGAGTGATTCGAAGCCGCTGATACTCCTGACGCAGCGATCGCTCGATTCGCCGTTAGATGCTGGGCAAACGCCGGTGATCTTTGTCGATGCGAAGTACTGGGCATCAGCATCATCGTCGGACGATCGAGATCTGACGATCGACGTGCAACCAAGCGACCTGACGTATGTGATTTATACATCAGGATCGACCGGTCGTCCGAAAGGAGCGATGAACACGCACAGAGCGGTATGTAATCTGTTGTTGCGAAGCCGTGACAGTCTGGAATTGGAGGCTCACGACGTAACGTTGCTACGAACTACAATAAGTTTCGATCTGTCTGTGAAGGAAATGTTCCTTCCTCTTATCGTTGGTGGGAAGGTCGTGGTCGCGCGCGCGAACGACTCCGCTGAGCCCGAGTATGTTGCACGCGTAATCGAGGAATACGGCATCACGATCCTGTTCGTGGTACCGACTCTATTGCGATTACTGCTTGACGTCCCCGGACTGGAAGAGAAACTGGCGACAGTCCGCCTAACATCTTCCGGTGGCGAGACGCTATCGACGGCACTATTGGAGCGCTATTTCGCACTGCTTCGTATGCCGATAGAGAACGCCTACGGGCCGACCGAAACCGCTGTCGACACACTTCATTGGAGATGCGAGCGAGTCGATAGACATCACACGGTACCAATTGGCCGGCCCATCATCAACGACCGAGTCTACATCCTCGACTCGAACGGCGAGCCGGTTCCGCTTGGTGTGACGGGTGAGATATACATCGGCGGCGTTGGAATTGGGCGCGGGTATCTGAACCGACCCGAGCTTACCGCGGAGACGTTTCTCCCGGACCCCTTCGTGGATGGTAGCGAAGCCACAATGTATCGGACCGGAGATCTCGCGCGCTTCGACAAGGACGGCGTCGTGGAAATCCTGGGTCGCATCGACGGCCAGGTGAAGCTTCGGGGAGTGCGCATTGAACTTGGGGAGATAGAGGCCGCACTCTCGGGTGTAGACAATATTCGAGAATGCGCCGTGCTACTTCGCGACGATGCGCCGGGCGGCCGGGGACTGGTAGCGTATGTCGTTGCCAATGACGACACAAAAGTATCGGAAGCTTCACTGCGACAAGCATTGCGCGCGAAGTTGCTGCCTGCGATGGTGCCATCGGCCTTCGTGATGATGGATGTTCTTCCTCTTACGCCGAGTCGAAAGGTCGACCGGCGAGCGTTGCCGGCACCGCTTGCTCGCTTGCGCAAGCAGTCTCCCAGCCCGCTCGCGTCGCAAACGCCGACTGAGAACATCATTTCGGCGATCTGGGTATCCGTATTGAAGCAGGAACCAATTGGGATCGAAGATGATTTCTTTGGTCTTGGCGGTCATTCTCTCAATGCGACGCGCGTGATATCTCAGATTCGCGAAGCGGTCGGTATTGAAGCATCCCCGAGGCTGCTGTTCGAATATCCAACAATACGATCACTATCCGAAGCAGTGGACAATCTCCTGATTGCCAGTCAGAGTGACGATCAGCTCGCCGCTCTGCTGCAGGAAATTGACGGCGGTACGGCGGAATGAGCGAACGCCGGCATGACTGACATTGCGCGCAGACTGGCGGACCTGACGCCAACGGAGCGGGCGGACCTGCAGCAGCGGCTAATCGACGTGCAGCGCAATGCAAGCCGCGCACACACCATTCCCCGGTCCGATGCGGAGTCTCGCAGACCGTCATCCGGCGAGGCGCGGCTTTGGTTTCTCGATCAGATTGTCGGGAGCAGTGCTCTTTACAATATCTCAAGCGCATTGCAGTTATCGGGCGATGTTTGCGTTGGTGCAGTCCGGACAACGTTACTGAGGTTGGGGTGCCGGCATGAAATACTGCGAACGCGGTACTCATCGGATGCGGGTTCGCTGCGGATCGTTGTCAACCCGGATTATGATGTTCACCTGCAGGTCCTGGAAGTCCACGACTCTATCGCGCTGCTCGAGTCGTCCGATGGGAGCGACGATGCAGTGTGGGCGACGCCTAAGCTGAGCGCCGCCCTGGAAGAAGAAGCTGCGCGCCCGTTCGCGCTTGATCGAGACATGCTGTTGCGCGCTGTTCTGTACCCACTTGGACCCGGCAAGAATGTGCTTCAGCTGACGACGCATCACATTGCCTCCGACGGCTGGTCGCAGGAATTGCTGTGGCAGGAGTTTGAAGAGTTATATAACGCGGAGGTGCGGGGTGCGGATATAGAGCTTCCGGAGTTACCGATTGGATATGGCGACTACGCGAATTGGATGCGTGGGCCGGCAAAAGCGGCGGAGCTTGAGAGCTCGGCCGATCACTGGTCTGAGCTATTGCGCGGGTGCTCACCGGTGCTCGATTTGCCGACGGATCATCCTCGTCCGGCTGTGCAGACACTCCGTGGTTCGGTCCGTTCATACGTATTGTCGTCCAAGGCGGTGATTGGACTGTCGGGGTTCAGCAGTCGCGAGCATGCGACGCCATTCATAGTCCTCCTGTCCGCACTATTTGCGGTGTTGCATCGTTATACGGGTCAGTCACGCATACTGGTTGGATCGCCGATGGCCGCACGAACAGTGCCTGAAGTAACAGGCATAATCGGCTTTTTTGCTAATACAGTTGCGCTCCCCGCCGATCTATCCGGTGATCCGACATTTCGCGAATTGGTAGCGCAGATTCGGCGCGTGGCCCTCGACGCTTACGGACGCCAGGACGTACCGTTCGAGAGCGTTGTACAACGCATGAATCCGGAGCGCGACTCCAGCAGATCACCGCTAGTGCAGGTGATGCTTGTTCTGGACAATTACGCGTCACTGGAATTGAAGCTGGATGGCTTGGAGGCTACGCTTCGCGAGATACATACGGGCACGTCCAAGTTTGACCTCACCATTCACACAGCGGTATCGCAAGAGGTCGGGAAAGCCACAATCGAGTTCAACTCGGACGTCTTCGAGCCAGATACGATCGACAGGTTCTGGTTACATCTGAACAACTTTCTTGAAAATGCGATTGGTCGGCCCGATGAGTGTATTTCTTCGGTAGAACTCCTTGATGCGGGCGAGCGCCGCATGCTGTTGAGCGGTTGGAATGCGACTGCTGAGGAGTACCCGAAGTTCAGTTCTGTCGCTGCGCTGGTCGAGGAGCAGGTTGAGCGAACGCCTGACAGTATCGCTGTGGTGTTTGGTGATACCAGGCTGAGCTACCGCCAGTTGAACAACCGCGCCAATCAGCTTGCCGCTGAACTGATCAGGCGGGGGGCCGGCCCGGATTGTGCCGTCGGATTATGCGTGGAGCGCTCCGCCGACATGATGGTGGCGCTGCTCGCGATCGCAAAGACTGGCGCCGCGTACGTACCGGTCGATCCGTCGCTACCGGTGGAGCGTGCGAACTACATCCTCAGCGATAGTGGTGCGGGATTGCTCATCGCCGAGCGCCAGTTCCTGGAGAGCGTGTCGCCGTTCGCCGGTGAGGTTGTCCTGATTGATGCGGATGAATGGAGGGCGAACGACTCCGCGAATCCGGGTATCCCTATTCGAGGCGACTCGCTCGCTTATGTGATCTACACGTCGGGGTCGACGGGGAAACCGAAAGGTGTGAGAGTTCGCATGGCGGCGCTCATCAACATTCTGTGGTCGATGCGAGCGCGGTTTGGGCTTGACGGTACGGACCGCGTGCTTGCTGTCACCACGATATCGTTCGATATAGCGGGCGTGGACATCTGGCTGCCGTGGTTCGTTGGAGCGACCACGTTCGTAGCGGACCGACGAGCGGTTTCAGATGGCGAAGAACTAGCCGACTTGATTGAGCGACACCACATAACTTTCTTGCAGGCTACGCCGACGACGTGGTGGTTACTGTTTGCTGCGGGGTGGAAAGGGAAATCGACGCTTCAGGGTGTATCCAGCGGCGAAACCGTTCCGCGTGAACTCGCGGTGCTTGCGACCGCGGGTGTAGGGCGATTCTGGAACCTGTATGGGCCGACCGAAACGACAATCTGGTCAACAGGAATCGTGGTGCAGGAGCCTGTGCAACCCACGTGCATCGGACGACCGCTTGGGAACACACAATGCTATGTCCTCGATGCGCATCGGCAGTTGCAGCCGATCGGTGTCGCGGGAGAACTCTACATCGCGGGTGATGGGCTGGCTGAAGGGTATCAGAATCGGCCGGATTTGACGGAGCAGTCTTTCGTACCCAATCCGTTCTCTGCGAATCCGGGCGCGCGGATGTATCGGACTGGAGATCTGGCGAGAGTTCTGGCGAGTGGCGATATCGAGCTGATTGGCCGCGCTGACAACCAGATCAAGATCCGTGGCTACAGGATCGAGCCCGGCGAGATCGAGAGCGTATTGATGCAGCATGAGAGCATTCGTCGAGCGGTGGTCACAGCGCGAGCGAATGGTTCCGGCGGTCGGAGCCTGGTAGCGTATGTGGTGCACGGAGACTCAGCCCCGCCAACCTCCGAATTGCGTCGCTACCTCAGGCGGAGTCTGCCGGAGTTCATGATCCCGTCGGCATTCGTTGTATTGGACGCGCTTCCAGTTACCGAAAGTGGTAAGATTGACATACGGGGGTTACCGGATCCAGAAGCTGGAGTCCGGTCGAACAGTCCCGGCAAACGTGAGTTGCAAAACGCGACGCAGGCACTTGTCGCTGAAGTATGGAAAGAGGTGCTGGGGCTGCAAGATGTCGGCGTCGATGATGATTTCTTTGCGCTGGGTGGTCATTCGCTCAATGCAACTCAAGTGATTGCCCGTCTCAGATCGATGGTCCAGGGCGATTTCCCGGTGCGGCTCCTGTTTGACAATCCAACGGTTGCCTCGCTTGCGGCTGCAATAGACGAGCGCGGCGGCGACCGCGCGGCTGCTCCGGGTAAGTCCATTCACATGGACCGTGATCGCCGGAGAGACAACAACAGTGCGTTGAGAGAAGCGCCGCTGTCTTTTGTGCAGGAGCAATTGTGGCTTGTTGATCAGCTGCAACTTGGTAATACCGCTTACGTAATTGGATGCACGGTCGAGTTCACTGGCGCACTGGATCCAATGGCGTTGCGAGCAGCACTTACGGAAATCGTGAGGCGCCACGAAGTTTTGCGGACGTCAATTGCCATGCGTGACGGTGTCCCGGTTCAGGTGATACAGCCTGCCGGGGAGGCCGAACTGCGCGTCACACGCCTGACGGAGTCGGCCGAACCGGATCGAGAGGCGAGAGCGCAGCAGATCGAGCGAGATGAATCCGAATGTGTGTTCGATCTTACGGTCGGATCACCGATTCGATTCCATCTGGTCGAGGTCGATCCTGAGCATCACAGGCTGCTTGTCTCTGCGCACCACATTGCACTCGATGGCTGGTCGGTCCAGATATTCATCCGTGAGTTGGGGGAGTTGTATGCCGCTATGTCGAGTGGCAGTACGGCCGTGCTGCCAGAGCCAGCGTGGCAATACGCGGACTTTGCTACGTGGCAGCGCGCAGAGACGAGATCTGGGGTTCTTGAGCCATTGGTTGAATACTGGCGCAACCAGCTCGACGGGGCGCCTCCGGTTAACGGGTTGGCGCTCGACCGCCCAAGACCCGCGGCACGGACTTTCGCTGGTGGTGCGGTATCGGCTGTTATCGAGCCTGAGACAGCCGCCGGCCTCTGCGCGCTTGCGAAAGAGAGCGGCGCGACACTCTTCATGACGATGCTGGCCGCATACAAGTTGCTACTCTGCCGACTCTCCGGTGAAAGAGACGTCGTCGTTGGCGTACCGATTGCGGGCCGGACGCGAGTCGAGACCGAAACAATGCTCGGGTGCTTTCTCAACACTCTCCCGTTTCGGACCCACGTCGACACGGATATTTCGTTCCGTGAGTTGCTGGGTCGTGTGCGTAACGTGGCGTTGGGGGCATATGCGCACCAGGAAGTGCCATTCGATCTTCTTGTTGAACGCCTCAATCCGCAACGAAGCCTGAGCTACAGCCCGTTTTTTCAGGTGCTCTTCAACATGCTCAACATGCCCAGCGCTCCTGAAGGGCTGGCACACGTGCGTGTACAGAGCCGTGACGGTGCGGACGCGAGTGCGAAATTCGAACTTACCATGTATGTACAGGAGCGCGGCGACGATATTTCGCTCCGATTTGTATATAGCACAGATGTGTACACGGCTGCGCATGCTCGCGTAATGTTGCAGCAATATTGCGAATTACTGAATCAGATCGTCGCCGCGCCAAGCGAGCCAGTGAGCGAGTATTCGCTCGTGACGCCTGCGCAGTTGGGGATTCTTCCGAACCCGGCGGCGCCGCAGAATCGCGATTGGTCTGGTTCAGTCGCCGAGTTGTTCGCTGCGCGTGCTGCGTCTGCGCCGGATGCTCTGGCTGTCGTGGATGGAGCCACTACGTGGACATACAAGCAATTGGATACCCGCGGGAATCAACTGGCTCATCATCTTGCACTACTTGGCGTAGCTAAAGGTGACGTAGTCGCGATCTTCGCGGAAAGGAGTGCGGCGCTGGTTTGGGCGCTCCTTGCGGTTTTCAAGAGCGGAGGTGCGTTTGTTGTTCTTGACAGATCATATCCGGCGCAGCGTCTCGCTGATTATGTCGGGGAAGTTCGCCCGCGCGTAGCGATAGCGCTTGCGGAGGCTGGACCGCTGCCAGCGCTGCTCTCGAAAGCACTGGCGCAGATTGGCACTGTCGTATGCCCGCTACCGCCGTTCTCGTCTGAGATGACGCGAGATGAATTGTGGCGTTGTCCGACTACGCCACCCGACATCAGTGTGAGTCCGGAAGATACGGCCTACGTGGCTTTTACGTCGGGGACAACCGGAGAGCCGAAAGGAATCGTTGGCAGACACGGATCCCTGACTCACTTCACGTCGTGGACTGCGGCGGAGTTTGGGCTAAAGGCCACGGACAGGTATTCGCTCCTGTCTGGCCTCGCGCATGATCCGCTTCATCGGGATGTATTCACACCACTGCAGCTGGGGGCGTGCGTCTGTGTCCCAGCGCCGGCCGTTGTATACGATCCGGCGAGATTGCGTACGTGGATGCGAGAATCGGGCATCACGGTAGCTCATCTCACGCCGGCAATGGGACAACTGTTGGCGAGCTCGTCGTCTGAGCTGTCAATCGATTCCTTGCGACTGGCGTTCTTCGTTGGTGACGCCCTCACACGTCGAGACGTCGCGCGACTACATGCCATCGCGCCAAATGTACGCATCGTCAACTACTACGGGACTACGGAGACTCAGCGCGCCGTGAGCTTGTACGTTACTCGTCGCGCGCCGCGGAGCGAATGTGGACACGAGGTGGTTCCGCTGGGTCACGGGCTTCCGGACGTTCAGTTGCTCCTCGTCACGCCGGCCGGGAGGCTTGCTGGTATTGGCGAGCTAGGTGAGATCTACGTGCGAAGTCCGCACATTGCGAAATCGTATTTCGGAGATGAGCAACTGACATTGGAGCGTTTCGTCGTGAACCCGATAACGCGCGAAGCCGCGGACATGTGTTACAGAACCGGTGACCTCGGCCGTTACGATTCGGAGGGGGATGTTGTGGCGGCTGGTCGCGCTGACGCTCAGGTCAAGATCCGGGGGTTCCGTGTGGAACTTGCGGAGATAGAAGCGACGCTGGGACGCCATCCGCTGGTGAGCGACTGTGTTGTAACGGCGCCAATCGCAGCTGGTGCGGAGCGCCGGCTTGCTGCGTACATCGTCGCGCGTGCACCAGCGCCGACGCCTGACGAGCTCCGTGCGTTGCTCAGAGAACGTTTGCCGACCTACATGAACGTGTCATCGTTCACGTTTCTCGACTCACTACCGTTGACGCCCAATGGCAAGACCGACCGCCGCGCGCTCCCGTCGCCTCAATTCGATAGTGTATCTCACTCCAGCAACGGTTACGCCAAGGGGCCGGTGGAACTTGAGCTGGCGAGACTGTGGCAGGACCTGTTGCACGTGCCATCCGTCGGCGTCGACGATGACTTCTTCGATTTGGGTGGCCATTCACTGCTCGCAGCAGCGATGATGCAGCGCGTCGCGACGATGTTTGGCATGAACCCGCCGCTTTCAACGCTCTTTGAAGAACCAACGATTCGACATCTCGCCAACTCACTGAGAAAAGACGCAGCGTTCATAGAACCAGGGGCAATATGTATCCAGCGTGGACTAACCGGGCGGACGCCATTGTTCTACTTTCATGGCGATTACACCGGAGGCGGCCTCTACTGCCGCAAGCTTATAAAGTATCTGGACCGCGATATGCCCATGTATGTAATTGCCCCTCACGAGGCGGGCGGCCCTGAAACGATAGAGAGCATGGCCTCCGACCTGTTGCCCCACATTCGAGAGATTCAGCAGCACGGCCCGTACGTTCTCGCTGGGTATTGTAACGGCGGTGTTGTCGCGCTCGAGGTTGCGGCGCAGCTCCGGAAGTGTGGAGAGACCGTCGAGTTTCTCGCCGTAATCGATGTCGGAGTCCGCAACGTTCAGCTCGCGTCATTGTATGCTCTGCTTAATCGAGTCGGTAGGTTTCTCGGATTCGATCAGCGTCGGCAGCTGGATACCTTCATGCTACTGCGCGAGCCCGCCCTGCGTTTCCTGGACACAGAGTTGCCCCCGATAGACACATCATCGGGGTTCGGTGAGCGCGCGATCTTCACGGCGGCGTTGATATCGCTCGTGACCAGACGCGTCATTCGGAGAGCGTGGCGTGCAGTGACGCGGACTCTGAGTTCCGGGCGATTGGAGACGACGGATCCAGTGGTTCAACGCGAGCCGCTTCACCCTGACGACAGGCGTCGCCTCGCCAGTAGTCAGTATATAAGCCGCGCGATGCTCAGCTACGTCCCGCGTCAGTACGATAGCACCATTACAGTTATCGGAGCGACCGAGGGGAGAGAGGACGCATCGATGGATCATCTGCACAACTGGCGCTCGATCGCCAAGCGGGTCGACGCATTCGTCATTCCAGGTACGCACTTGGGCATCGTGACTTCCGATATTGTTGGGTTGGGCGAACTGCTGCGCGCGCAGATCCCGCGAATTTAATGGCACTACTGCAAGTCGATGACGAACTCCACGTCTGGTTCATCGATCTCAAGCGACATGACAGTCCGCATGTCTTCGATGGAATGTTATCGAGTGAGGAAAGTCTGCGCGCAGCGAAATTCGTTTCGGAGCGTGATCGGATGCGTTTTGTTGTCGCGCATTCCGTATTGCGACAGATTCTGAGCTTGTATCTCGGAGTCAGCCCAGGCTCGATCGTCTTTGAAGTTGGGCGTTACGGCAAACCGGCGTTATGCGGGGTTCCCGATACGAAGATCAGATTCAATCTGTCGCACTCCGGTGACGTTGCGTTGTGCGCGGTCGCACGCGCGTGCGAGGTCGGCGTGGACATCGAGCAGATCCAGCCGACCGACATCATCGGGGGAGTTGCGGGTCAGTTTTTCTCTGCGGAGGAGCAGCGGTTGGTTGCCGAGCTGGATGTCGATGCGCAGGCCGAAGCCTTTACCCGGATATGGGTACGAAAGGAAGCGTGTCTCAAGGCGGCTGGACTCGGCATCGGTGGGGACCTCACTGGATTCAGTGTGGGGCTCGACGATCCTGGCGTGTGCGTTCCGACGTCCGACGAGCGCGGCGTGGTTTGGGCGCTTCAGGAGTTGCTGGCGCCCGGAGGGTATTGCGCGGCCGTCGCGACTTCGGTTCCGCTTCCGGTCAGAGCGTACCGGTTTGAGGATTCCCAATTCCCGGGGTATGGCGCTCCGGCTTAGCCGATCGCGCACTTTCGCGTTCTAGAACCGCTTCCCGGTTTCAGCCCAGTGGTGGACGAGCTTTTTCCAGGCCCAGCCGCCAACTCCGACCAGGACGGCGCCTGCAAGGATGTCGATTATCATGTGTCGCTCCTGAAGGGTTGGGCTGATCTAAATCGTGGAAGTCAGGGATGCCGCACCGTCACCCTCGCGGGAAACCTGCGATAGTCTCAGTCCCGTATAATATGTCAATTCCAAGCCCTGGATCGTTGGCGCGTCCATCGCGATCGAACGATTGTTCGGAGAGTCGACGGGGCGTGGGAGCGGCGGTCGCTTGCGACTTCGGGCTGAGGCGGTAGAATCATCGTGCCGAGTAACCCCCCACATCCGAGGAGGACCCATGACTGGATTCGATGGCTCGATCGATACGCACGGTCCGGATAAGCAGGCGCTGATCTCACGAGTGAAGGGAATTCTGCTCTCGCCCAAGTCAGAATGGTCGGC